>Ga0136557_1000644_pt1 | contig 25693 bp, 26 predicted proteins | sample AntRauTorckE6832_FD_104796 | JGI IMG/M metagenome (GOLD analysis project Ga0136557, IMG submission 104796) | Saline lake microbial communities from Rauer Islands, Antarctica - Metagenome Torckler E6 #832 | ecosystem: Environmental > Aquatic > Non-marine Saline and Alkaline > Saline | place...
TTTACAGTAAAAAAGATTTCGGGTTTTGCGTACTTAACTATGCAAATATGGATATGGTTGGTCATACAGGGGTTTTTGAAGCAGCAGTAAAAGCATGTGAAGCAGTTGATAAAAATATAAAGTCGGTGGTTGATGCTGTCATTCAAAAGAATGGGTTTGTCATAATAACTGCTGATCACGGTAACTCAGAAAAAATGAAAGATGAGAATAATACTCCCTACACTGCACATACTACAAATCGGGTAAAACTTATTCTTGTAGATGACATGGAAAATAAAAAGCTTAAACCCAAGGGAAAACTCGGAGATATCGGGCCTACTGTTTTAAAGTTAATGGGGGTTGAAATCCCTGGTGAAATGACAGGTGAAAGTCTGGTATAAATAACATTAAGGTGTAGTCTTATGGAATATATAAATGATTATATAACAGGAAAAGAGATTCCTCTTACAGGTTCCGAAGAAAACAGGCAGGCTGTTGAAAGGCTTCTTGTACAGGAAAAAGGTTTTTCAAAAGATGATATAGAAGTTGATGCCGGCTTTGATTTTGAAGTCGGAGGAGAAGTTTTTAAGGCAAAACTGGATATTTTAATAAAAATTAACAAAGTATTTGCCGCAGCTATTAAAACTCCTGCAGGATCAGTCTCGTCATGGGAAAAGGAAATTGTTGCAGGAGCAAGAATATTTTCCACCTCCTATCAAATACCTTTTTCAATAGTAAGTGACGGCAAAAATGCGGAAATATTTGATACTGTTACAGGAAAAAGAATTAATACAGGGGTTGAAAATATTCCTTCAAAAAAAGATTTAGAATTTTTTCTTGAAGAGAACAAGCCTGTAGAGTTTCCCTCTGACAGGCTGGAGCGTCAGAAAATGATTTTTAAGACCTATATTACTATGAATGTTAACAGGTAATTTAAAAAAAGGGGATTATCAAAATCCCCCTTAATTATTTAAAGTCCTGCAACTTCTTTGTTACAGTGTTTGCAGACTTTTGCTCTTCTTTTTATTATTTCTGCGCAAAAAGGGCACTCCCTTGTAAAACATCTTTTATGAACCTGCCCTACTGAGAGCTCGATGGCTTCAGCAAATTTTGGAGTAGGCGGCTTTATGCTTTGAAGAGGTTCAATTACTTCAGTAATATCAGCAGCATCCCCAATCATCTCAACAGCCTTAAGTCTAACTCGCATAGGTTCGGAACTGTCCTGGCTCATAGTAACCATTTTTATGAAGTCTCTGTTGACATAGCAGTCTGCAAGAATAGAAAAGCCGGTCTTGATTCTTTCCTCTATTTTTTCCTGCTCTGAAACAGATTCTTCGGTTACAATCTGTCCTTCTCCGCCCTGATGACCGAAAACAGGCATAAGTTCAAAATTATTAGTAAATGGAAAGTTCAGGCATCTGTAACTGGCATGATGGCCGTAGTTTTCTTCAATATCTTCCCACCCCCCTTTAAAAGGAGGGCATTCATCATTGAAGCATACAAACAAAAAAGGTTCCCCCCAGCCAAGGCCGTCGCTGAAATTTACAGGCGGTACTTCCCATATATCCATTTCACTGCCGCAGTACTTGCACTTCGGCTTTGGTTCTTCCATAAGTTTTTCAAGGTACTGATCTCTTGTAATCATAAAACTGTCTCCTTTTGACTGAAAAAAATTCAGCTAAAAAACAACTAAGCTGAATAATAGTGAAAAAATAAAATAACAATGAGAACAGAGATTGGCAAGTCTGTGTCATAAAATTGTCAAAATCTTTTTTATTGCCATTTTATTGTCGGATTAATATTCAGCTTAAATTTCAATTTCCCGAAGGCTGAGAGACTCATAAAACCATGAATTGCTTAGAGTTTTATTTATTTTCAAGTTTTTTTTTAAAGGGGAGGGCACGCTCATGCTGCTGTCTGTGCCCTTAACTTTTACTGTTAAGAGGAAAAAAATTCTGCTGAAGTCAGAAATATTACTGCAGTAGTTTATCTTGCAAAAGATTAAATTTAATTTTGTAGATATAATATCCTGATATAAAACAAAAAACAGGATGAGTTTTGTAGGTTTTGTGGGTTTGGCATGTAATTTGAATTAAGTATTGTCAAAATAAAATTTCAGGAGATATTTTATGGCGACAAAAGAATCAAAATCTAATTTTACATTATCCATGGCAGGTTTTCTCGGTTTTTCCAGATTAAGGGACTATAAACGTCTTAATAAATATCTTATTGATGTTCATAAGGCTTCAGACTTTGAAAGTATTACAAGCGAACTTTCAAAATGCATAAATGATATATTTGATCATGAGTTTTTTGCCCTTGCTGTTAAGACAAAAGGTAAAATGATGGTATGGGTTGAGCCTTCAGTTTTTAAAGACACTATTATATCAGTAATAGAAAAAGATTTTTCTTTTGATGAAAAGATTTCTCTGCATCCTGTTAATGTTTCAAAAACAGGACTTTTAAGGGAGAAAAATGTAAGAGATGATCTTTTTGGAAAGTCTTTTTCAGGAGACAATTTCCAGGCAAAGTTATACATTCTTCCGGGGAAAAAGCTTATAAGCAGATACCATTCAGATATTATATCAGATATTGTTTTCGGTCTTGGCAACGCAGTGTCAAAGTACATAAGCATTAAAGAGCTTAAAGATGCTGCATCGGTTGATCCCCTTACAGGTTGTTACAACAGAAGAGAGCTTGAAAAAAAGATTAATGAGCAGTTTTCTGAGTGCAAAAGGTATGAAAAAGATTTTAGTCTTATAATGTTTGATATAGATTTTTTCAAACAAATAAATGATACACATGGCCATCAGGCAGGAGATGATATTCTTGCCGGTTTATCTTTAAGAATAAGGGATTTAATAAGGGAAGAGGATAATTTTTTCAGGTACGGCGGAGAAGAATTTGTTCTTATTTTGCCAGAGACAAGTACTTATAAGGCCTTCATTATGGCCCAGAGATTAAGAAAAAGCATAGCTTCTGAAAAATTTATCTCAGGAGATAAAGACATTAAAATTACTGCAAGTTTCGGTGTTTCTTCTTTTAAAGGTTGTTCAGATCCTGATGATATGCTTAAAAAAGCCGATAATATGCTTTACAAGGCAAAGGAATCAGGAAGAAATAAGGTTATGTCCAACATTATAAGAGTTTGCGGTAAAAAAACAGATGCTGCATACTGATCCCGCAAAGGCTTTAATTTTCTGTATTTTAAGCTTTTTGATTTCTTATATTGAGTTGAAAATGTAAAAAAAATACCGACAAAAATCTCCTCATATTTTATTTGAACCCCTCCACAATTTAACTCATTTAACAGATTAATCAGTAACTGTTCTACCCATTTTAATCCAGGATACACTATAGGCTGGATTTATTATTACTGAAACTTTGTTTAAAAGAAATAGACAAAGTTTTGAATTATACTTAATACGGAATTGTTAGTTTTTAGTGAGAAAAAGTTTATTTTTATGGTTTTTTGAGTTAACATTGTTTCATGTAATGATTTCTAAAGAAACTTTTTGTTGAACAGTAAAAAATCCTGAATGAAATTTGTCTTTAATATTAAATTATTAAGTCAGTTTGGGATCTTTTGTCTGTTGCAGCCCGGAAAAATTTAATAAATAGTTTGTATGATATATTTTAAATAATTTTTTTAAAACAGGATTTAAATGACTGGTTTTGGGAATAAAAATTTTGAACTGCGGGACAATGATTTTAATTATATAAGAAAACTTGTATATGATGAGTGTGGAATTAATCTCCACGAGGGAAAAAAGGAGCTCGTCAGGTCAAGACTTGCCAAGCGTCTGAGGGATCTCAATATATCTGAATTCAGAGTATATAAATCAATGCTTGAAAATTCAGGTGAAGAGCTTATTAGTCTCCTGAACGCAATCTCTACTAATTTGACAAGTTTTTTCAGAGAAAAAAAACATTTTGATTTTCTTGAAAAAAAAGGCTTAAGTCAATTAGTAAGAAATCTTGATAATAATAAAACTATAAATGCCTGGAGTGCCGGGTGCTCTACAGGTGAAGAGCCGTATACCATAGCAATGGTCCTTGATTCATGGCTTGAATCGATGCCAGGCTGTGATTTTCATATTACCGCCACAGATATATCTACAGATGTTCTTTTAAAAGCAGACGCCGGAATATATGATATTTTAAAAACTGCGGGAATAGACCAGTATACTTTAAGAAAATATTTTCAGAAAGGTACAGGGAAAAGAAAAGGCTATGTAAGGGTTCAGAAACATTTAAGAAAAAAAATAGATTTTATGAGATTTAATCTTATGCAGCCTTATAATTATGATACTTTATTCGATTTTATATTTTGCAGAAATGTAATGATATATTTTGAAAAAAAGATTCAGGCAACTGTGATAAATAAATTTTATGATATCCTGAAACCGGGGGGATTTCTCTTTGTAGGACATTCTGAAAGCCTTATGAATATTAAGCACAAATTTAAATATGTAGAGCCTACAATATATCAGAAATAGTTAAAAGGGGTATGTATGCAGGAAAAAAATTTTGACTCCGGCCTTGAAAAGCTTGTTGAGGATTTTGCAGCTCAGGTGATTATTGCAGACCCGGTTGATATTCCGGCCATGGGAGGACTCCTTAAAATTCTTGATTCTTTAATTAAAACCGAATCTCCATACATTAAAGATCTAAGTCTTTGTATCAAAGACTATGTAGAAAAACTTATTCTTGAAGAAGAAACAGATATGAGCCCACTGGAAGAAAGCGTTGAAGTCTTTCACACAATACTCAAAGAGTATAAAAAAGAAAGTGGTCCGGATCATTATAAACTGGCTCAGATCTTCACAGATATAAAATGTGATATACAAATCGACAAGGAAGTATCAGAAAAGACTTTTGAAATTTATGAATCCGAATCTGAAGACATGCAGCTTTATATTGAATTTGCTGCTGAAAGTCTTGAAAATCTTGAAAATGCTGAAGTTGATCTGATTTCTCTTGAAGATTCTCCTGATGATAAAACTCTTATAAATAGTGTATTCAGAGCTTTTCATACAATTAAAGGTGTTTCAGGTTTTCTTGATCTTCCTGTTATAAATTCCCTTGCGCATAAAACAGAAACTTTGCTTGATAATATCAGGCAGGGCTATATAGCTCCTGAATCAGAGATAACAGATGTAATTCTTGATTCCATAGATATAATGAAAAAGATGCTTAACGAAACCCAGGAATCAATAAAATCAAATAATACTCTTCCTGATACAGTATGGAATATAGACACTTTTTTAGCTACACTTGAAAAAATATTAAATCCTCCTGAAGATAAGCCTATTGGAGAAATGCTTATAAGCAGCAAAAGTGCAAGTCCCGAAGATATTGAAGCTTCTCTTGATGAACAGAAAAAAAATCCCGGGAAAAAAATAGGTGAGATACTTGTAGAAAAAAATAAAGCTTCTGAAAAGGATGTTTCAAAAGCACTGCGACAACAAAAAAATGCAAGGAAAAACAATTATTCAGTAAAAGTAGATACAGAGAAACTTGACAGTCTTGTAGATCTTACAGGAGAGCTTGTAATTGCACAGTCGATTTTAAAAGAGCTTGCAAAAAGTTATGAAGATTCTGATAACAGGCTTGTTCAGTCCCTGGGGCAGATGAACCAGATAGTTTCATCTGTTCAGAAAATATCTATGTCTATGCGCATGGTTCCAATAGGGACAACTTTTCAGAAAATGATAAGAGTTGTAAGGGACGTCTCTTCAAATCTGGGGAAAAAAGTTGAACTTTACATGGAAGGTAAAGATACTGAAGTAGACAGGAATATGGTTGACGCTTTGTATGAACCCCTTGTTCATATGGTCAGAAATTCAGTAGATCACGGTATAGAAACCCCTTTGGAAAGGACTGAAAAAGGAAAATCTTCACAAGGACATATAACCCTTTCTTCTTATCATAAAGCAGGCAATATAGTTATTGAAATAATTGACGACGGCAAAGGTCTTGATAAAGAAATCCTTCTTGCCAAAGCTCAGCAAAAAGGTCTTATCTCTGAAAATGAAAAACTTTCTGAAAATGAAGTTTTTAACCTTATTTTCCACCCGGGTTTTTCAACTACTGAAAATGTAACCGATGTTTCAGGCCGGGGTGTGGGGATGGATGTTGTCAAAGAAGCAATAAACAAGCTTAAAGGCCGGCTTGATATAACTTCTGAACCGGATAAAGGTACAAGGTTTACTATCAGGCTTCCCCTTACAATGGCTATTATAGACGGAATGCTTATAAGGGTTGGTGGTGAAAAATATATTGTACCCACAATGAGTATACTTGAAGCTTTTCCTTTTGCTGAAAGCAATTATTTCACGGTTGAGCAAAAAGGAGAAATGATAAAAGCAAGGGGGGAGATTATTCCTCTTATAAGGCTTGATACCGTTTGTAATACCCAATATGACGATTCAAATAAAAACAGTCTTGTTCTTATTGTGGAAAATAAAGGGTCAAGATGCGGGCTTTTACTTGATGAACTTCTTGGTAAAGATGAATTTGTAATAAAAAATCTCGGTAGTCTTTTTAAGAATACAAAAGTTTTTTCAGGCGGAGCAATACTTGGTGACGGTGCAGTCGGGCTTATTATTGATATGGCCGGACTTTTCGAATGGGCAGATATTTGATTTGTTTTTGATTCTCTTTTTCAGTAAGCCCCGGCTTACGGAGGTGGTTATTTGAGAGTTGTTGTAGGTGTCGCAGATATGAAAGCAAGCGATAAAAAAGATACAGAACTTATTACATATTCACTTGGTTCCTGCATAGGCATAGCTGTTTATGATCCGTATGCAAAAGTTGGGGGGCTTCTCCATTATATGCTTCCGGACTCGGAGCTTGATAAAAACAAAGCTTTGGTAAAGCCTTTCATGTTTGCAGATACAGGTGTTCCAAGACTTTTTAAAGAGACATATAAATACGGTGCAAAAAAACAAAGAATGAAGATAGTCCTTGCAGGCGGAGCTCAGATCCTTGATCAGAAAGGTTTTTTTAATATTGGAAAGAGAAACTATATGGCTGTAAAAAAGATGTTTTTCAGAAACAATGTATTTGCAGATTATGAAGCCATAGGCGGAAATGTTAACCGTACAGTAATTATAAAGATAGATACAGGTGATATAATTATCCGCACGGCCGGTAAAGAGGAGAAGGTTGCATGAAATTTATAGATCATTTGCTGAGCGATATAGATGAACTCGAGCCTTTTCCTGATATTGCACACAGAGTATTGAGCCTTTCGGGCCGGCCTGAATCGAAAATGTCTGAAATTGCGGAAGTTATAAAGTTCGACCCCATGATCACCGCAAATATAATCAAAATGAGCAATTCTGCATATTTTGGCCTGAACAGGAAAGTAGAATCATTAAAAGATGGAGTAGGAATTCTGGGGCTTGACAGGATTATTAACCTTGTGCTTATGAGCTGCAGTTCAAAAAATTATCAAGGAGTTCAGCCGGGCTACGGTCTTCAGGAAGGTTTTTTATGGAAAAAATCTGCAAGCGCAGCTGTTATTGCAGGTAAAATTGCTGAAGAAAAAAGTCCTCAAACAGCGTCAAGAGTTTTTACTGCAGCTTTGCTCCGTGATATAGGAAAAGTTATTTTAGGCCGTTATGTAGCAAACAAACTGAGTAAAATAAAAAATCTTGTAGAAAAGAACGGATACAGTTTTGATGAAGCTGAAAAAAAGATTCTTGGTATTAATCAGGGAGAATTAAGTACTCTGATTATGAAAAAATGGGGTTTCCCGGGGGAGATTATTTCCATTGTAAGGAAATCGTTTAATACAGGCCTGGGTTATGAAATTCCCATTGAGTCTGATATTGTATATTTTTCACATAATATGTGCCTGATGCTCGGAATAGGTGTCGGAGATGATGGTCTTGCATACAGATTTGACGAAAATTCGATGAAAAGACTCGGTTTTTCACATCAGGATCTCCAGGTCATGATGGCAGATTTTGCAGATTCAGTAAATGAGCTTGAGTCATTAATCAAAAGCGCTTAAAAGGTATGGGATAATTTATGTCAAATTTTAAAATTATGGTGGTAGATGATTCCTCGCCTATGCGCGAGGTGATTATCAAAACTGTTAAAGCGGCAGGACATGCCTCAGATGTTTTCTTCCAAGCTGTCAACGGTAAAGAAGCTCTTGAAATGCTTCAGGATGAGTGGGTTGATCTTTTGATAACAGATTATAACATGCCTGATATGGACGGTCTTATGCTTATAAGTGAAATGAAAAAAGATGATGTCCTTTCATCAGTTCCTGTGCTTATTATAACAACCGAAAAAAGGGACGAACTTGTTGCTGAATTTATGAGCAAGGGGGCTGCAGGCTATTTGAAAAAACCTTTTACGCCGGAAGATGTACGTGAAAAAATAATTTCAATTCTTGGAAAAAGGAGAGATGATGAATCAGAACTGGAACCGTTTGATGAAGGACTCGATTTCTGAAGTTCTTTCTTCAATGTTTTTTTCTCCTGTAGAGTTTGATGAAAATTGTACATTAAATGATGCTGTGTCCTTTTTTAAATCAAAAAGTGTTGTAATATCAAAAATTTCTGTTTCAGGGGATGTAAGTTTAATACTATATTCAGCTTTTTTGTTTCAATCTCTTGAGGAGCTTACCAAAGATTTTACAGGCAGAGAAAAAGTTGATGAACAAGACTGCAGGGAAACTTTTAAAGAGATGCTTAATATGATTATAGGAAGTGTTCTTGCAGACTGTTATAAAGGAAATAATTACAGGCTAAATATTCCCGAAAATTTAAATTATAGTACTTTTATAAATGAGTATAAATCTACAAAAGAAAATACAGATTTTATTAAAGTTAATTTATTAAACGGTGAGGCGGTTTTTCTGACCTCATGGATATAGCTGCTGTTCTGGTTCAGGTACTTGATGATTTAATTCAGCAGGTGCTATAAAATTGGAAATTTCTTAATTCAGAGAAAATATACTGAAAGGTATAATTATGTCAGGACCTGTTAAAGTATTAATTGTTGATGATTCAGCTGTTGTAAGAAAGGTTTTAACCCAGGGGCTTGCTGACCAGAAGGATATAATTGTTGTCGGAACAGCTCCTGATCCTTATGTTGCAAGGGATAAAATAATAAAATTAAATCCTGACGTTGTTACTCTTGATGTTGAGATGCCCAGGATGGATGGAATAACTTTTCTCAAAAAGCTTATGAGATATTATCCTGTACCTGTTATTATTGTAAGCTCTCTTACGGAAAAAGGCGGAGAACTTGCTCTTGAAGCAATGAGAAGCGGAGCCGTTGAAGTTGTTGCAAAACCTTCTGGTTCATATACAATCGGAGATATGTCTGCCCAGATAGCAGATAAAATAAGAGCTGCCTCAAGAGTAAATGTAAGAAGAAAGAGTATTGAAAGCAGAAACGGAGGAGAGCCTTCACGTCTTTCTTTTAATACTCCTGTTCAGACAACAAGAAAACTTGTTGCAATTGGTGCATCCACAGGTGGGACTGAGGCAATAAGATATCTTGTTAAAAAACTGCCGGCCAACTGTCCGGGTATAGTTATTGTTCAGCACATGCCGGCAAAGTTTACAAAATCGTATGCAGAAAATTTAAATACTCTTTCAGCTCTCAAAATTAAAGAGGCCGAAGACGGAGATGCTGTAACTCCGGGAACGGCTGTTATTGCTCCGGGTAATTTCCACATGCTTCTTGCAAGAAGCGGAGCAAGATATTTTGTCAAAGTGAAGCAGGGCCCCATGGTCCATCACCAAAGACCTGCTGTTGATGTTTTGTTTAAAACTGTTGCATCCCATGCAGGAGAAAATGCTGTTGGTGTAATTCTTACAGGAATGGGGGCAGATGGAGCCCAGGGTCTTCTTGAGATGAGAAATGCAGGAGCAAGAACAATAGCACAGGATGAAGATTCCTGCGTAGTTTATGGAATGCCCAAAGAGGCTGTAAAAAAGGGTGCTGCTGAATTTGTTGAACCACTTGATAAAATTGCAGAAAAAATTCTTGAATTAGTTTAATAACAGTCCTGTTTTTTTAGGACATGAAATTGAAATTATAAATCAATTTTGTCCGGCGTAAATTATTTCATGTATTTCTTTTATAAGCTGTCTTAACTCTTCTCTGAATTCAGGGGGAACCATTACAGCTTTAGGTATCTGATTTTTTATGAATTTTGATGTAAAGACAGGGTTGCTTCCGTGGACCAGAAGATCGAATATATTACCGCTTAATCCGTCATGATCAAGAAGCTCAATATATTGCTGGAATAAAGTATTTATAGTCATTGTTTTTTCATCAATTACTGCTGTTTGGCTTTTGCTGCAGTCTTTATGAGACAGCTGTATTCTGCAGGCAAGCGGTCTTATTTCATAAATAATACATTCGCTGTTTTCCAGATAAGGACATTTAATATCTGAGTGGGGGAGATATTCTTCAGGAGGATCTATGTCTTCAATAGAAAGGTTTGCAATGCCGTTTGTAGTTGTTGTCGGATGAAAGCGTTCATATCCGAGAATTTTTTCAGGCATTTTTATATAAGTCGGCCCGGCCTTTTTTTTAATAAACTCAGCTTCAAGCGAGGTCGCGGCAATATTTAATGTACAGCATTGTGCACACCCTTTTTTGCAGAAATAGTTGTTATTATTTATCCATTTATCATGAAGCTCGTATAGTTTTTCGAGTTTTTCAATTCTGTCCATTTTATGTCCTGTTTAAGTATATCGCCATTTATATTTTTAATACCCTAATACCTAAAAAAAATTTTTTTTAAAAGGAAAATAGTAAAAAAGTCTTTATTTTTAAGCTGTTTTGATAAAAGAGACAAATCTAATCTGCTAATATTCAGGAGTCTTTGGTATGAATTTTTATTTTTTTTAAAAGTCCAGTTCAGGGGGAGAGTATTTTTTTTATCGACTCCATTGTTCTTGTAAAATAGAAGTTTAAGTTTTCAATATCTTCACTTTTTAAACTCTTTAAGTCATTTTTTATTTTTTCTTCAATAATTGCTGTTTCCCGGTAAAGGTTTACTGCACATATCTGTGCTGAAGTCCCTTTTAAGTTATGAATGGCAAACTTAAGGTTTTTATAATCGTTTTGTTCTATCAGTTTGTTAATTTTTTCCATATAATCCGAATAATTTGTATAAAACCTTGAAAGGAGTTTTTTAAAGATTTTAAAATCGTTTCCTACGTATAAAACTCCCTGGTTTATATCTATTTCAATTTGTTTATTTTCCCATTTTTTTATTGACTCAGGAAGAAAGAGGTCATCAGATTTTTTATTTGAAAAAAAAGGGTTTCTTATACTTTTACTTACTATGTCGATAAGCTGGTCAGGTGACGCAGGTTTAGCTATATAGCTGTTTATACCTGATTGGTAAATTTCTTTTATTTCAAGCTTGGTTTCGTTCCCGGTAAGAGCGACTATAGGAATATTTTTAATTTCTTTATTTTCGGACTCTCTTATTTTTCTGGCAGTATCAATACCACTAAGTACGGGCATATTAATATCGAGAAGTATAAGGTCGAAATCTGTTCTGCCTGAGAGCAGGTCAAGAACGTCTCTGCCGTTTAGCGCAGTTAAAACCTGATAACCGTAATTAACCAGAATCTTTTTTACCATTTCCTGGTTAATGGGGTTATCATCTGCAAGCAGTATAAGGTTTTGCCTGTAATGATCGCCGAATTTTTTTTCTTTCAAGTTGTTGTCCTGCAGATGATATTAACAATAAGTAAAAAAAATAAACCGTGTTTAATTGTGTATAACATAAAAATAAAAGTATGCGCCTGTCAAATTATAATTAATTTAAAACAGATAAATTTCAGTTTAAATTGTTTCGCAGAAGATAGTTTTTGGAACAAAGTTATAAAGTGTGCATTTGAGTATGTGAGCGGGTTAATTAGTTGCTGAACAAAAAATTCTAGTTTTCGGGCAACTACTAATTAAACTCTGGAAGGTTATTAAAAGGTTAGAGGGCCTTGAGGTATTAAAACTGTACAGCCAAATTTTTTTTCAGCGGTTCATTATCTTTGAATTTACCTGCAATTTTTCTGAACTGTTCATTAATTGAAATAAAGGTATCAGTTATTACTGGGTCAAAATGGGTACCTTTAAGGTTTTGAATTATTTTAACCGATTTCGTGTGCGAATATGGTTCTTTATATACTCTTCTGCTTATTAGGGCATCATATACATCGGCTACAGCCATGAGCCTCGCGGATACAGGTATTTGTCTTTTTTTTAGACCCAGGGGATAACCCGAACCGTTCCATTTTTCCTGATGAGAATATGCAATCTCACCGGCAGTATTTAAGAAGAGATTTTTTCCTGTTTTTTCTTCTGTTTTATTTATAATTGCCCGGCCTATGACTGTATGGGTTTTCATTATTTTGAATTCATTTTTTGTAAGAGGTCCTTTTTTGGTGAGGATCTCATCAGGTATTGCTATTTTGCCTATATCATGAAGAGGGGCTGATTTATAAATTCTTGTTATTAAATCGTCTGTTAAAATATTTTTATACAAATTGTTTTTTTTTAGTTCTACAGCAAGAAGTTTTATATATTCCTTTGTTCTTCTGATATGGCTTCCGGTTTCAGCATCTTTGGCTTCTATTATTGATGCAAGTTCTTCAATTGCAGATACCTTTAAATCCTTTTCCGGGTTTGCATTGAGACTGGGGGTGTTATGACTTATTATTGTACTTTTCCGGGGAGCCGGTTTGTGTTTATTTGTTTTTGTATCAGGAGCTGAAAGCAATATAAGAGGAATGTTTTTGTTGTTTACTTTTAAACATGCATGAAAATCACTTTTTTTAATCTGCGAAATATCTGTAAAAGAAATTGTAAGTTCAGGCAAATGTTTCTTAATTAAACTTATAAACGATTGGGCAGGGTAAGGCGCAGTAACAGATATTGAACTGATGGAATTTTTTATCAGGTCAATAATTTCAGTTTCTTCCGAAATTATAAGTATACAGCAGGCTTCTTTTTTCGATAGCATAGTAAAATTTTTTAACCTGTTTGAGAAGAATTATTTTATCAATATCAGTAAAATATTAAAAAGCAAATAAAAATTTTAAAAAAGTAAATAAAATTGTTTTATTTTAATGGTTTGTTTGTTTAGGCTGGATTTTTTGTTTTGCGAATATTTTAAAAAAACAAAGAATTTATTCTGCTTAAGCATCATACTTGAAAATAGCTTGATTAAAGTATAAATTAGCTTTTAAAAGGAATCAGATTTAATGTAAGAATAAAACGTTTGTCTGATCGACAGTCTGGCTGTGGTAAATTTAAGGACTGGATATTTATAAACTGTATTCTTGGTATTTTGTGCTGAGACAGAGGACTATGATGAAAAAACATGATGAAAAAATTAATGATATTCTGTCGATGGGCAGAAATGATCAGATAAAAAAGCAAAAACAAAAAAACAAGCTCACAGCAAGGGAAAGGATAGATCTTTTTTTTGATAAAGGTACTTTTCGTGAGCTTGATATGTTTGTTACTCACAGATGCACTAATTTTGGAATGGAAAAAGAGGATATTCCGGCTGACGGAGTTGTTACCGGATACGGCCTTGTTAACGGAAGAAAGGTTTTTGCCTATGCCCAGGATTTTACTGTTAAGGGCGGCAGTCTTGGTGAAATGCATGCAAAAAAAATATGCAAGGTGCTTGATCTTGCTTCTTCATCAGGCAATCCGGTTGTAGGATTCCATGATTCAGGCGGAGCAAGAATACAGGAAGGCGTTGATGCCCTTGCAGGATACGGAGAGATTTTTTACAGAAATACAAGGGCTTCGGGTGTTATCCCGCAGATTTGTGCCGTTATGGGACCTACTGCAGGAGGGGCAGTATATTCCCCTGCTCTTATGGATTTTGTATTTATGGTAAAAAAGACTTCCTATATGTTTATAACCGGCCCTGATGTTGTAAGATCTGTTACAGGAGAAGTTGTAACTTCAGAGGAACTCGGGGGGGCTGATACACATACAAAGGTTTCAGGAGTTGCAGATTTTGCATGTGAAAATGATTCGGAGTGCATAAACCAGATAAAACTTCTTTTATCATATCTTCCTGCTAACAATCTTGAACTTTCTAAAATTCAGGATACAGGTGATGATCCTTTCAGGGAGAATACAGGTCTTGAGTCTGTAATACCGGATAAAGAAAATCTTCCATATGATATGAAGCAAGTGATATCAGAGCTTGTCGACAACAAAGACTTTTTTGAGTGTTCACAAGATTTTGCCTCGAATATGATTACAGCTTTTGCAAGAATAGGCGGGAGAGTTATAGGTATTGTTGCAAACCAGCCTGAAAAACTTGCAGGATGCATAGATATTGATGCTTCAGATAAGGCTTCAAAATTTATAAGATTTTGTGATTCATTTAATATTCCTATATTAACTATTGCTGATGTCCCCGGTTTTCTGCCGGGTAAAGATCAGGAATGGGGAGGAATTATCAGGCACGGTGCAAAGATTTTATGGAGCTACTCAGAGGCTGTGGTTCCTAAAATTCTTGTGATAACAAGAAAAGCTTATGGTGGTGCATATATTGCTATGTCATCCAGACATCTTGGTGCAGATATGGTATTTTCCTGGCCAGATTCTGAAATTGCGGTAATGGGTGCAGAAGGTGCTGTTGGTATTGTTCACAGGCAGGATCTGAAAAATTCTGAAAACAGTGAACAATTAAGACAAAAGCTTATAAACAGTTACAGGGAAAAGTTTTCAAATCCTTATACTGCAGCATCACGAGGATATATAGATTCAGTGATTAAGCCCTGCGAAACAAGGGCGGCAGTTTATGAATCATTGGTTTTTCTTTCATCAAAAAAAGAAAGCTTTCCTGATAAAAAACATGGTAATATGCCTTTATAAGAAAGGGTAATATTTATGGATAAAAAAAGAAAAGCAGCTATCTGCGCTGTTATTTCATATCTTAATATGGAAAATGAAAAAACGACAGAAAAGCAAATAAAAAAAGATTCATATAAAAATCTGTATTTTGAAAAAAGCAGCAGCTGGCAAGATTACGGTATAAGAAATATTATGTCGGGACATAAGAATATTTCCTGAAGCGTTCGGTTCAGGTTAAAACAAAAAGAGAACAGGCATTTAGAATATGAAAAAATTGAAAATATCAGATTCAAGTTTGACTGACGGGTTTCAGTATCTTTATTCTGCAATGGGCAGAACTGCTGATATGGTTCTTGCGGCAAGACTTATTGATGAAATAGGTTTTTATTCTGCAGAAGTTTCAAAAGGGATTTTTTTTGATGTTATGCACAGGGCTCTAAACGAGGATCCCTGGGAAAGGATTAGACAGCTGAGCAGATGTCTTAGAAAGACACCTATGTCCATCATGCTCATGGGCAGAAATCTTGCAGGTAATTATCCCTGTCCCGAAGACGTTATAAACGCTTTTATTGAAAGGGTAGCTGCAAACGGAATAAGTATTGTAAAGCTTTTTGATCCTTTAAATGACATAGATAATTTATCCTTTATTGGCGATAAAACAAAAGCAGAGGGTATGCATTTTCAGGGTGGTATATTTTTCGGCCTTACTTCGGGACAAGGATTGAAAAATGAAAAGGTTTATACAATCGATTATTTCTGCAAAAGAGCGGAGAAACTTGTGGAAATTGGAGCTGACAGTGTATGCATTAAGGATTCTGCAGGGATAATTACTCCATTTGAAACTTATGATCTTATTAAGGCATTAAAAGATAAAATTTCTGTTCCTGTATATTTTCACACCCATTCAACAGGGGGAATGGGATTTGGCTCTCTTCTTAAAGCTGTGGAAGCAGGAGCAGATGGGATAGATTCGTGCTTGTCCCCTTTTGCAGGAAGAAACTCTCTGCCCGCATCTGAAGCACTTGTAAAAACATTTGAAAAAGGCGGGTACAAAACCGGTATTGACCCCGATAAAATTGACGAGACCGTTAAATACACCGAAGATCAGATTATACCAAAATACAGGTTTTATCTTGATGAAGACAGGGTTTCTCTTATAGATCCCGATCTTATCTCAAAAGGTATTCCGGGTTATATTCTGAAAAACATTTATAACCAGCTTAAAGAGAATAATAAAGAAAACAAGTTTCAGGATGTTATTGTTAAATTTGGACAGGTCAGGTCAGATCTGGGCGGTCTTCCACTGATCGGTCATGTCCCCGGAACTGTAGCTGTTCAGGCGGTAAATAACGTGCTGTTTGATGAATATGAAGGAGAGTATAAATTTTTATCAGATCAGGTAGTTAAGTTGGTTAAGGGGTATTACGGCAAGACTCCTGCACCTGTTGCAGAACATCTGAGAAAAAAAATTCAGGAGCTTTACCCTGACTCATCAAGTGGTAAAAATGATGTTTTAAAACTTGGTGAAGCAGGAAGAAATATAAAAGGCCTGGCTGCAGACGTAGAAGATGAACTTATTTATGCTCTTTTTCCGAAAACAGGAAAAAGATTTTTAAAGTGGAAATACCTGAAAGAAGATCCGCCTTTTGAAACCCAACCAATGTCTCTTAAAGAAGCGAAAATGAGGTTGAAAAATCTTAAAAAACTCAAAGAGGGTAAGCCTTCTGAAGAAGATTTGTCTGATATTCCTCAGAAAGGTCCAAAAACAAGAACTTTCAATGTTTATGTAGAAGACGAGTTTTTTGAAGTTGCTGTGGACCCTGGTTCTGAGCCTTTTTTGACAGCTTCGTCACCCATTGTCGATCAACAGATTTCAGATAAAGATAAAAAAAATGATATAAACAGCAGCAAGCCGGTTTCAAAAACGAGTAAGATAGTTGATGTTTCAGAACAAAGAAACCAGTCTCAATCAGATGATTCAGATTTTTTCTTTTTAAAATCACCTATGCCGGGCTCGGTTGTTTCTTTAAGAAAAAAAGCAGGAGACTCAGTAAAAAAAGGGGAGATTATTCTTGTTCTGGAAGCTATGAAAATGGAAAATCCGCTTTCTTCACCGGCTGACGGGGTGATAAAAGAGATAAGATGCACAGGCGGAGATCAGGTTCCCAAAGATTTTGTTCTTTGTGTTATAGATTCTGGAAAAAACTGAATAATAGAATAGTTTTGAGAAGTTTTAAAAAATTTGATTTTCAAGCTTATTTCATGTATAAAATTTATATTCAATATTCATTTATACAAACCTATTCTTTTTCTCAATACTGTTTAGCCGGGATAAAAATATGACGGATATTAAAAAAGAAAGAAGAGCTTCTTCCAGAGTTTATCTCAAGCCGGATATTGCAACTGCGTTACTTAAACATAACAACAGTTCAAAAGAGATATTTGCAAAAATTCTGAATATAAGTGAAGGTGGCTTTGGTCTTGGAATACAAAGACAGTCGGACCTTGCAATTTGTCCCGGAGACAATTTTATTATAGAAGATATTGTAGGTAAAAAAGAACTCAGAAATGAAAAAAAGATTGTTGTTTCAGTTAAATGGGTTCTTGACTATGAAGGTATGGGGAGTCTTGGTGCAGGCTGCGCATTTACTGATGTAGATAGCTCTTACAAAGAAAAGATAACAAGATTCATTGATGAAAATCTTGATAAAACCTACTGATTAACTCAATTTTATATATTTAAAAATTAAAAGGGGATGTTTAAGAGACATCCCCTTTTATTATAGTTTCTTTGGGATAATCAGCCTTTCCAGAAAGGCGACATTTCCCTTAATCTGCTTATTATTGAAGGCATTTTTTCTATAACAAAATCTATTTCTTCTTCATTATTATAAATAGACAGGCTGAATCTGACTGTACCGTGGGCAGCTTCATACGGAACTCCCATTGCCCTTAAAACATGGGAAGGTTCAAGTGAACCTGATGTACATGCAGATCCTGAGGAAGCGCATATTTTAAACTGGTCCATCATAAGAAGAATTGCTTCACCTTCAATATATTCAAAGCTTATGCTTGTGGTATTGGGGAGCCTGTTTTCAATATCCCCGTTAACAAAAGAGTGGGGTATTTTTTCAAGAAGATTTTTTTCAAGCTTATCCCTTAGCCTTTTTACCTCATTTTGCTCTTTTTCCATATTAGTACCTGCAATTTCACAGGCTTTTCCAATTGCTATTATAGATGCTGTATTTTCAGTCCCCGCTCTCTTACCCCATTCCTGGTGTCCTCCTATTAAAAAAGGATAAAAAGGAGTGTTTTTTCTTATAAAAAGAGCGCCTATCCCTTTAGGTGCATGGAGTTTATGTCCTGAAATTGAAAGCATATCAACAGGAACATCTTTTAAATCAGTTGTTATTTTACCTGCGGCCTGAACAGCGTCTGTATGGAAAAGAACCCCCTTTTTTTTTGCTTCCTGTGCAAGTTCTTTCACTGGAAAAATTGTTCCTGTTTCATTGTTAGCCCACATGATGCTTACAATAGCTGTATCTTCGGTCAGGTTTTCGCGGTAAAAATCAAGATCAAGTCTTCCTTTTTCATCAACTGGAATAAAGCTGACTGTATATCCGTCTTTTTTAAGATGTTCAAAAAGATTTTTCACTGCAGGGTGCTCAACCGCAGTTGTCATTATATGTTTTTTATCAGGAAAAGTTTTTATTGCTGATAATATAGCTGCGCTGTCACTTTCAGTACCGCAGCTTGTGAATATAAATTCATCAGGATCTGCATTGAAAAGAGCAGCAGTTTGTTGTCTTGCATTTTTTATTTTATCAGCTACCTGTCCGCCGAAAGAGTGCATGCTGGAAGGATTCCCGTAAAATGTACGCAAAAACGGAAGCATTTCTTCAACTACTTCGGGAGCTGTTCTGGTTGTAGCGTTGTTATCCAGATAAATGGCATCTTCAATCATAAAAGCGACTCCTCCACAACAAGATCGTGTGCAACTTTTTGTCTTAACTTTGCTTCAACATGGTTTTTCAGGGTTTCTTTTGATTTCACGCATGTTGCACATGCTCCCTGAAGTCTTACGACGACTTTGTTGCCATCAACATCAACAAGTTCAATATTTCCTCCGTCTTTTTTAAGCGCAGGCTTTATATCATCTTCAAGGGCTTGTTCTATTTTTTTTATTTTTTGAAGATTTGTAAGTTTTGATGAACTTTTTTTCTGTTTAGATGAATCACCTCTTACTTCATCAATTATCTCCTGAATTTCATCGTGGCATTGTCCGCATCCGCCGCCAGCCTTAAGAAATCCGGTTACATCATCTATTGAACCAAGGGAATGTTCAGCAACTGCATGTCTTATTTCGTCTTCAGTAATATCAAAACAGTGACATACTATATTTCCTTCCTTTTCAACAATCTCTATTCCCTTAAAATCAGCGATTGCTTTTTGAAGAGCTTCCTGACCCATCACAGAGCAGTGTATTTTTTCTTTTGGAAGACCGCCTAGAAAGTCGACTATGTCATCGTTTGTTATCTTTTCTGCCTCTTCAACTGACTTGCCGATGATCATTTCAGTGAGTGCAGAAGAAGATGCAATTGCACTTGCGCACCCGAAGGTTTTAAACTTTGCGTCTTTTATGATATTATTACTGTCAATATCAAGAGTAAGTTTTAGAGCATCACCGCAGGTAATGGAACCTACGTCTCCAGTGCCGCTGGGGGTTTGAATTTCACCCACATTTCTGGGGTTGATAAAATGTTCCCTTACTTTGTCTGTATATTCCCACATGTTAAACTCCTTATTACGGGATTGTATTATCTGTTTAAATTGTTAACTTAACCATTATAATATAAAAAAAAAGATTTTAGCCAAAAAAAGTTTTAATAATCCAAAATGTTTAAACTAAAACTTTTATTTTTAATCACAGACAATGATTTCTGAAAAGAAAAAAATTAAAAAAAGGAGGGGGCTATGAAGTTAAGAAAACCTCTTTTGGCCGGTCAGTGGTATCCCGGCTCAAAGTACGAGTGTGAAGAACTTATTTCTTCTTTTAGAAAAAATAAAAAACCGGACAATAAAATTTTTGGAGGTATAGTACCTCACGCCGGCTGGATTTTTTCAGGGGAAATAGCTTCACATGTAATAGAGGCAGCCTCATATTCAGATCCGGATGTTGTTGTTGTTTTCGGGATGCATATGCATCCTGGCTCAGCCCTGCGGATTATGGCAAGAGGGGGGTATGAAACTCCACTTGGTCCACTTATGGTAGATGAAGGGCTTGCAGAATCTGTTGCAGAAAAATATTCTGTTATTTATGAAACTCCTGAAAATTTTGAACCTGATAATACAATAGAGGTTCAGCTCCCTTTTATTAAATATTTTATGGGTGACATTCCTTTGCTTTGTGTCGGATTGCCTCCTGATGATTCATCTTTAAATTTTGCTGTTGAAGCTTTGAAAATTGTTCAGAGCAGGTATAATAATCCTGTAATAATCGGAAGTACAGATCTGACTCATTACGGGCCAGCTTACGGATTCATGCCTTTTGGTTCAGGTATTGCAGCGGTTAATGCTGTAAAAGAAAATGACGCAGAAATGATAAAGCTGTTTGAAACTATGGACTCTGGAAAAATTATAAAAAAAGCTCTTGCTCTGCAGAATGCATGCTGCCCGGGAGCGGCTGCAGGAGCTGTTGCCGGTGCTCAGGAACTTGGTGCTGTAAAAGGTGTTATGTCTGAATATGGAACAAGTTATGAAAAAGCAGGGGGGCAGAGCTTTGTTGGATATGCTGGGGTATGTTTTGAGTAGGCAGATTGCTTTTAAAAATAAAATTTCATATATGGATCTTAAAACGATTTGTACATCGGGCACATGTAGAGACGCGATTTATCGCGTCTTTCCCCGATTTATCGCGTCTATCAATGAAAAAAAACGCCCTGTACTCTATAAACTGAAAAGCACAGGGCGTTATCTTTATTTATCAGATCTTAAATAAAACCGGTATTACTAATTACGGATTCATTTTATAAGCATCAATCAATGTATAAACTTTGTTGTTTATAACATTTTCATAATTTTCCTGAGAAGTATCAGGCTTTCTTATTATTTTACGTGCACTTGCAATCTGTTCTTCACTTGTGGAAGGCTTCATAAGAAATTCAGTTGCATATGCAGACATATCTCTTACAAATACATCAAAAATTCCGTTTAAAACATCGTCTTCAACACCTTCTGTCTTCGCAGACTCAACAATAAGCTGGGCATAAGGAATAACGGAAAATATTTCTCCCATAGCAAAAAGAAAGTCAAAGTTCATCATCTGCTTCATGATACCTTCGCCTGAAACCATAAGTACTTCCTGGAATGCTTTAACCTGGTCAATGAAAATTTTAACATTGCTTAAGTGTGAAATGCTCTCGAATTCAGGCATATAATCATGGAACTGAATTTTACTGTATCCCTTGGTCGGTCCCTGGTTGAAAAGGAAGTCATCATTTTCTCCGCCGTTCATTTTGGCAACTTCAGGGTATTCTTTAGGATTAAACATATAGTTTGGAATAAGCTTGGCTATAAGAGCCATGTTAACATGCTTTGTTCCTTCGAGTTTAGGCATTCCCTTGATTTCCATTGCAGCCTGTTCAAAGAACATATCTTTTTCAAAACCTTTTGCAGCAATGATATCCCATAGATCTTCCATAACTCTTTCACCCTGGGTTGCAACCTTCATTTTCATAAGGGGGTTGAAAAGAAGATATCTTCTGTCTTCAGGGCTTGCAGCTCTTAGATAATCAGTAGCTCTGAGGCCGAAAAGCTTCATTGAAAGAGTTCTTAGGTATGAATCATAAAACAGCTGTCTGATATGAGCAAATTCAGTAACATTTTTTCCGAATATATTTCTGTGAGCTGCGTGGTTAAGAGACTCATAAAGGCTGTGTTCGCATATTCCGATTGAAGCAGATCCTATATTGAATTTGCATACATTGATTGTATTAAGCATGTCGTCCCATGCTTTCTGGCCTCTTGAGAGGATTTCAGCATCTGTTATCGGGTAATCGTGCAGTGCAAATTCTGCGACATACATCTGGTCACATGCAATAACGTTTTGTATGCATTCATATTTTTCATGCTTTGAATCAACAACAAAGAAAACATATTCGTCAGTATCTGCAAATTTACCGAAAACAGTTATTATTCCTGCTTCATTTCCGTTACCTATGTAGTATTTGGATCCGTTTGCAAGATATGTTCCGTCAGGCTGGGGATAAAGTTTCATCTCGCTTGAATAGATATCTGCTCCGTGCTCTTTTTCAGAAAGACCAAAAGCGCATAAAGGGTTTTCTTTTAATTTTGCAGCAGCTTTATGTTTTGCTTCTTCATTGTCGCCTAGAAAAACAGGGTCAAGTCCAAGAGTCGATACATGGAACATGTACCAGTAAGCAGATCCATAGAAACCGAGAATTTCTGAAAATTCAAACATTCTGTAGGTGCTGTAGTACTGATCAGGGTCATCGCCGTATCCTGAGGGCAAAAACAGAGTTTCAAAGATTCGCTCTTTTTTAACAAATTCTGCAAAGTCATAAGTAAATTTTTTTTCATGAAAATCTTCTTTTACTTTGCCAAGACCTTTGTTCTCAAACCATTCAATGGTTTTAAGCATGATTTCTTTTGATTTTTCATCAGGATAGTTTCTGTCCTGGTAATTTTTCGGGTTTAATAAAACCATTTGTATTCCTTTCATTAAAGACAAATTGTATTTATATATTTCGTACACAAAATATTTTAATAAGTACCATTTAAATTTTTTCTATGCAATAATATTTCTATCCGAATTTTAATTTGCCAGAGTATGATTATTTTTTTGTTAAAAATTTATTTTCCATTGTTTTATCCAGGCTGGAACTTTGACTTTTTGATGTTGGTGTAATTAAATTTTATATGATACTTTTGCTGTCTTGTCAGGCAGTTTCCTTATGAAATACAATCAATTTAAAGGGGGTTGAAATGAAACAAAGATCTTTTGTTTTATTATTATTTTTTGTTTTTGCTTCAGTACATTTTGCATATGCTCAGTTATCAAAAGATGAGCTTTCTGTTCAGGAAATGAAGTTTTGTACAGATATTGTGGACCGAGTCCCTGTGGGAGCAGGAGACAATTTTTCAGGCAGCCTGGAAAAAATCTATTGTTATACTGAAGTTGCAAATACAGGTGAGCCTGTTCAGATTTCTCATGCCTGGTATTACAATGATCAGAAAGTGGGTGAAGTTTTTCTCAATATTGGTAAAAGCAGTGCCTGGAGAACCTGGAGTTCAAAGAAAATACTTAAATCGTGGACAGGCCAGTGGAAAGTTGAAGTTTTGTCACCTTCAGGTGAAGTTCTTGAAACCAAAGATTTTATAGTCGGAACAGGTCCTGAGTATGAGATGACTGAATATTAAAATTATGTAAATTCTGTATCAGATTGACCTGAATTGAGGGGGTTTTGAAAACCCTCGGTTCAGGTTAAATCAGTTAGTATCTGGCCTGAAACCAGGATTTTTTGTTCAGTTGCGGCAAATGAAAAATTTAACCTCAGGAATGCAGGATATTTTGACGATTAAATTTTGATTCTAACTTAAAAACTGGGCAAAAAAGGCAGTTTTTGTTTGGCAGCTAGTTAAGTTTTCCCGCGTCAGGGCACGGAGCTTTTTCAACACGGTTTTTTCCTCTGGTTTTTGCAAGGTATAAAGCTTTGTCTGCCCTTGCAAGTGTGTTGTCTATAGATTCGTCAGGGCAATAGATTGTAGCACCCATGGAAATTGTTGCTTTTACTGTCTTATCAGCAAAGTTCAGCTCAAGTTTTTCAATTTTTTTTCTTATTCTTTCAGCACATATAACTGAATTTTCAAGGGTAGGGTAAGATAGTATTATAAGAAACTCTTCTCCCCCGTATCTGCCTACATAGTCGCATTTTCTGAGTTCAGATTTTATTTTAGAGGCAACTTCTTTTAAAACAAGATCTCCTGCAAGGTGGCCCAGGCTGTCGTTAATCTCTTTAAAATCGTCTATATCTGTCATTAATATGCAAAATGGAGCAAATTTTCTTTTTGCAAGTTCCACTTCTCTTGATAGTATATTGAAAAGTTGTCTTCGGTTGCAGATCTTAGTCAGTTCATCTTTGGTAGCAAGCTCTTCAACTTTTTCCCTGAGCCCGTTTATATATCCGCCCAGAAATGAAAACCATGTAAAAACAACTGCTAATATACAAAGTCTTAAAATTTCAACTCTGAGCATTATTCTGTCCGGGTGAAATTTTAAAAGAAGTACTATTATAAGAATATAACTGCATATTATAAGAGCTGTTAAAAAAAGAAACTGTTTTACCTTGAGCCTGAAAACCCCGAATGAAAAGCTTACTACATATAAAAGAAGGAATGCCCCTCTTACATTGTCGATATAGTAAATAGTTATCATAATAATTATTGTTGCTACCGACATCTGGAGCATTGTTAGGCTTTTGTCTCTAAAGTATAAATTCAGGTTGAGCCGGAACATCAGGTAAAATAAAATATTGATGAAAACAACAGTGCACATCATCAGTATTGTATCCGGAGCAGCAAGGGTAAAAATGTTAAGCAGCTGGCATATGATTATAATAAAAATAAATAAAAGATATGAAACTGCAGCCATAAAGAATCTTCTGAGTCTGAGCTGTTGCTGCGGGCTTGTTTCAGGGATAAGATTAAGCATTGTGTGTACCTGTATGTTTTGTTGCTTTTTGTTTTTGTGACAGTTTAAGAAACTGGCTCACCATTTCTGCTGTAAGTCCCCAGATGATTTCACCTTTATATCTGTATAAAAGGACCCTTTGCCTTATTCCTCCCCAGGAATTGTGGTATTTTTCAGGAAGCCCCAGTTCTTTTGCAGGGAAAAGAACTTTTTTTTCTCCGTTTTCATAAATACAGGACTTCATCTCAAGGGCAATATGATAAACTTCTGGTTTGTTTTCAAAAAACCATGAAACAGGAACAAAAAAGACTTTTTCAACTTCTGTTTCCTGAATTAAAATGTCTTGCGGAGTTGTGTTTTCAAGGGTTCCTATAAAAGGTTCAATCGTAGCTCCCATAGTTGCAACAATAGTATCCATCCGGCCGAGAACATTGATATTATTCATATCAATACCGAGCTCTTCAGAGGTTTCTCTGACAGCGGTTTTCATGCATGAATCATCACTGTCGGACTCATACATCCCCCCCGGAAAACAGATTTCACCTTCCTGCCTGATTCCCTGCGCCCTTTTTTCAAACAGAAAATGGTACTCATCATTGATAAGTATAAGTGTTATAAGGACTGCGGAATTGAATAATTTCTCCTTTCCGTGAATCCCTGGTCTTTTTGGCAGATGTTCAATAATCTGATATAAGTCTTTTTTTTTCATAATGAATATGCTTGATTTTTTTAACAATTATTAGTGATGTAAAGTTTAATTTTATCTCCTGCCAGGGAGCATAGGAAAGAGTAAAGCTCAAATAATACCGCGGCTGTTTATCATAGTCACGCTGATCTGTGTTAAGGCAGAAATAAAAGAAAACCTGATAAACTTATATCGTCATTTATATAATCATCAAGGAAAAAATTCATTTATTGTAATAATTGTTTATGGTTTTATTGTTTCTATAAACTTTTAAGGAGACTTTATGCTTTTAAATGACTTAAAAAAGCGGCTTGATAAGAGCTTTGAAAATTTAAGCAAAAACCTGTTTAATGAAAAAATGATTTTAGGTTTTGAAAATGTATTAAAAAAAATTGCTTCTTTCGGAACTATTTATAATATTTGTCCGGATTAAGTTTTGTTGAAAA
>Ga0136557_1000645_pt1 | contig 25669 bp, 19 predicted proteins | sample AntRauTorckE6832_FD_104796 | JGI IMG/M metagenome (GOLD analysis project Ga0136557, IMG submission 104796) | Saline lake microbial communities from Rauer Islands, Antarctica - Metagenome Torckler E6 #832 | ecosystem: Environmental > Aquatic > Non-marine Saline and Alkaline > Saline | place...
AAACAAGGAAAATAGCGCAGATAATATCGGGATATTAACCAGCTATTTAACGATGTTTGGCAAAATTTAGCCATTTTTAGCCCGTTTAGATATGATCAATTGAATTGAGGACACGCCCTAGTAGCGTTACATTACTTTCAAAGTAAATTAATATTAAAAGGGAGAGCTATTGATCAGCTCTCCCTTTTTTGTTGCTACATTTTGTCTAACATTTCACCTAAGTTACTTGCAATACTCTCCTATTCTTATAAGGGTGCTTGATGCTATCTTATGGGCTATTATTCAATAATAACCATATAACAATCCTATAATAATGATGGCTTAACTTTGGACAAATTTTCAGGTGATTTTTATGCATTTTAACAATCCTATCAGTCGTACCTTTCCATTGACCTCTAAAAGACTCGAGCAGTCAATGAGTACGATATCTAGCTACACTAACGTCTTAAAGCCGACGCTTATCATGGGTTTTCTAAGCTTAAGTATGATTGCTATACCAGCGCAAGCGGCTGTCAAAGATATTGCGGCAGGGCGCAACGCAAGTCGTACGGCAAGCTTACAACTCATCAGTTTAAATGCTGATAATGTACCATTAGATAACGGCGCAGATGATCTATTAGATATTGCTGATATGCTTGAATCTGCTGATCAAGCTGACGATTTAATTGATAGTGTGGCGGATGAAACTGTTCTGAACAATGAATCGCCTATTATTAATACCGACATTCCTGCTGAAGTCGCTCAAGTGTCATTAAATGCTATTTCTCCTGAAACGTTGAAGACCTTTGTGGCTTTGATTGATTTGGTGCGTCGTGAATATGTCGATACGGTTAATGATGAAGAACTGTTTAATAATGCTATGAGCGGTATGTTAACCAAGCTTGATAGCCATGCTGAATTTTTGGACGCCGAAGCTTATGAGAATCTGCGTGCTTTTACGGAAGGCGATGTAGGGGATATTGGCATCAAAGTTGAGTATCAATCAGCCTTGGGCTATTGGGTCATCACTGAGGTACTGGATGATTCACCTGCCGATAAAAAGGGTATCGCAGTTGGCGATTATCTACACCAAGTCGATGAGTTTAAGCTTGGCGAAGATGAAGAAAGTAACGATATCGAGCAGCTTTTGACAGGCATTGCTGGTACGCAAGTAGATGTGGTGACGTCCAAGGCAGGACGCCGTAAACATGTCACCACTTTACAACGTAATAATAGCCATCCTCAAATTATTGAAACTCGTTTTGTAGATGGTATGGCCATTGTTAGGTTACCAGCATTTCAAAATAATAGCCGTGAAAAACTGCTACAAAGTTTGATCGATTTAGATAAGCCTGTCACAGGAATACTAATAGATTTACGTGATAATCCAGGTGGCGTATTGGCATCCGCTGTGAGCGTTGCTAGCCTATTTATGACAGATACGGATGTGGTACAGATAAAGAGTCGCCAAGCAGATTCCCGTACATTATCGACTAGAGGTGCAGCATTGCTTGAGGCGTTACCGGTAGTGGTATTGCAAAATCGCTATTCGGCGTCAGCGGCAGAAGTGTTGACCAGTAGCTTGCAAGCGCAAAAGCGTGGCACTGTCTTAGGTGAGGTCAGTTACGGCAAAGGCTCTGTACAATCGGTGATACCGCTTAACGATGAGCAAGCGGTCAAGCTCACGGTTGCTAACTACATGACTGCTTCAGGTAAAAAGATAGATGGTATTGGGGTAGAGCCTGATATCGCTCTATCGGGCAGTGAAAGCACGTGGGAGCAGCAAGCGCTTGATTTATTACGAAAGAAAGCGCTTACTTCAGGTATTCGATTTGTACGTTCTGAGAAAAAGCCAGATCCTAAAAACAGTATTATTAAAAACAATACAGTTATAAAGAATGTTATTGAAAAACCAACATCTAAGGTAAAGCTCTAATCTAGTCACAATTCTATATCAAAGCCCTTTATTCAGCTTGATCTTCTGCAATCTCAAGTTTGGTCATACGATAGCGTAAAGATCGAAAAGTGGTTCCTAATAGTTCAGCGGCTTGGGTTTTATTCCAGCCAGTTTGCTTAAGTGCAGTGATAATAAGTTGTCTTTCTTGCTCTTGGAGATAGTGCTCTAACCCTTGTGCTGGTAGCTGACCACTGACGCTGCTTTTTATCGCGATACTGTTTAACATATCATTATTGCCATCAATACTACTGTCGAGATTGGCTACAGAATCGGTCTTATCACTATTTGTATCCTTGTTTACTGATTCAGCGCTCTCCGCCATTGCTGTCACTGATTGCTGCTCTATTCCTATTGCGGAAGACGATGAGTCAGATATCGTACCGGATATCGAAGGCTGCTTCACTGCAGCATAGTGATGAGTCATCGTACGATAAGGGTGCAGATTAGCCGTTGCTTGCTGCGTCGAGACACTTTTGATAGATGATGGTTCTCTACCGTCTTTATCTATATTTTCTATTGAATCAGATGCGTTATTTTCATTGATTTTTTGAGGCATATGAGCCTGTTGATGGGCATCTAAGTCAGATAAGCCGAGATGGCTTATATCAATAGTTGAGGTTTCAGCCAAAGTAACGGCACGTTCAAGTACATTACGCAGCTCACGAACGTTACCCGCAAAATCATGCTGCTGTAGACGCAGGCAAGCCTCTGCAGTTAATAAAGGCTTCGACTCTAACTGCCACTCTTCAGCAATCAGCGCTAAAAAATGCGTGGCTAATACCGGTATGTCATCGCGCCGTGCATTCAATGTTGGTAATTTAAGCTCAATCACGTTAATGCGGTAATATAAATCCTGACGGAACAACCCTGTCTGTACCAGCTGGTTTAAATCTTTATGCGTGGCTGACAAGATACGAATATCGACAGGTACTTCTTTGGTATCACCAATCGCGCGTACGGTTTTCTCTTGAATGGCCCGTAGCAACTTCACTTGCATCGCCAAAGGCAAGTCTGCCACTTCATCTAAAAATAAAGTACCGCCATTGGCTTGCTGAAATAGACCTTGCTTGTCCGCAACGGCACCTGTAAAGCTGCCTTTTTTATGACCAAAAAACTCTGATTCCATCAGCTCTGAAGGTATTGCCCCGCAATTGACTGGCACAAAACTGCCGTCACGCCGCGGGCTTAAGTCATGAATGAGCCGCGCAACGACTTCTTTACCTGTACCTGACGCCCCTGACAAAAATACCGGCGCTTGTGAGCGAGCCAATTTTAAAATAGTGTTTTTTAAAGGATGCATTACCGCCGAATCACCAATCAGGCGCTCATCGAGCATCTGCTGTTCAGGTGAGTGTTGCGGCGTGGACGTGGCAGTCAAATCTTGTTGTATTACCTTTAGCGCGTTTTCAACCAATTGCCGTAAGCGTGGTAGCTCAAGCGGTTTATTAACGAAATCAAAAGCCCCAAGCTTTAGTGCTTCAATCGCTAAATCCATACTACCATGCGCTGTAATCACCGCAATGGGCTTACTGGAGCTGGCACTGATATGTTTGACCAACTCTAATCCCGAACCATCAGGGAGCTTTAAATCGGTTAGACAAAAATCATAGTCATTGTCTTGCCAGTACGATTTCGCTTGCGACAATGTATAGGCAACATCACTTTTGATACCCATTTTGGTCAGGGTGATTTGCATCAAACGGCATAAATCTACTTCGTCATCAACGACTAGCGCGGTGGTTGTCATACATCATCTCATTGTTTTCATGTGCTGCAAAAGTATATAAAATAACTCTCTAAGGGTTTATCAGTCTCAATAACTGCATTGGTTACAGGTGTTTTTTAATGAACAATATAAAGCCTTTTTTTTACATTTTCTTTCAATTTTTTTTGAAAAGCAGTTTTTTCTTCTTTAGATAAAAGTTGGACTAACGATGTCATTATGAACAGCAGGAAAAATCAGCCGGAAGCAGGTTTTTTGATGCTCAGGCACATACAGTAAGCGTGCCTGATTGGCTTCACAAAAGGCTTGTGATAAATATAGCCCAAGCCCTGTGCCTGATTGTTCGGTGGTAAAAAACGGATTAAATAAAGCGCTTAAATCATCTGCATTAACACCAGTACCGCCATCCAAAACATCGATTATAACATCGTTATCGGCACAATAAATTTCGATTTCCACAAAGGCATGAGGGTGGGCATAACTACTATAGCGTAAACCATTATTGATTAAATTGATGAGTACCTGCTCTAACTGATGAATATCAAAAGAGATGGTAGGCTGGGTAAGAACATGTAAAAAGACATCATGTCCTTTAAAATAATTGTCTAAAAATACAGGCATCCAATCAGCAAGGATAATGGTTTGTTGATTGGCCGTTTGCTGGCGCGACAGTTTTAATACGTCTTCGATAATGCGATTAACGCGTTTTGTTTGCGAAAATATCATTTTATAAAGCTCATGGTTGCCAGTCATCTGGCTATTTATATCATTATTAGCGAAAGGACTTAGGGCATTGTCAGTGTCCATCTCGCTTTCTATAACATCTTCTATTAGCAACTGGCTAGCTTGCGAAATAGCTGCCAAAGGGTTTCTGATTTCATGAGCGATACTGGCGGTCAACTGTCCAAGTGAGGCGAGCTTTAATTGTTGCGCACTGGCTTGTTCACGGCGTAAATCCTCTAGTATAATGAGTTTACTATCGTCTTTTAACGGAATAATATCGACACGTAGCTTGCCAATGATAGAAGAGTTGGCAACAGCAGGCAGCTCATAAATGAAAGTACGCGTTAGTCCTGCGGCTACCGATAAGCAAGCATTAAACAATTGCAGATGTTGTTGACCAAGTTGCTGCTCAAAAGCGGCTACTGGTTTTGACTTATTGTCATGACGGCTTGGGATGCTAAGTAGCTGATAAGCCGCAAGGTTGGCTAAGACCACTTGTTTGTTATCAATGACGATGACACCATTGACCATTTGAGAGATGACTTCTTGATTGATACTATTTAAACGCTCGACTTCTTTGGCATGGCGAACCGCTACTTTTTCAAGCTGTACCAAGCGCTGCGATATCGACCAGCTTAGACCGCCTACTGCCAAAAAGCTGGCTGACATGAGTAGGGCATTGCCTAAATTTGCCAAACTCATACTATTGGCAATGGCATAAAAAAACTGCTGATAAATCACAAAAATAATGGCAAGCAAAGTAATAATCAATGCTTGTGAGCCATGTAATAACATAAAGCTTGCTGCTACCACCACCATATATAGCATGGTCAGCTGCAAATCAGGTGCGCCAGAGGTATAGAGCAATAAGCTTAGGATAATGACATCTAGCGCCAACCCAAAAGCCAGCTGTCGGCGTATATGCTTACCAACGGTATAAAATAATCCTAGCAAGATTAAACTTAGCAAAACGTAAAAACTGAGCACGGTTTGCTGCAAGAAACTTGGCAATGATAGGCTGCCATCCGTGCGAACCGTAATATATACCATCAGCATAAAAAACAAGCTGACGATAAAGCGATAACTGCTATAAATCATCCCCAGTTTGCGTAACTGCGGCACAGGCAAAATATCATCTTGCTCTAGATAGTCAGTAATAACAGCAATAAGCTTGGAGGCAGATTTGGCAGGATTCATGGATTAACAACTAATGTTCTTAATGAGAGAGGAACTTGATAATTAGGGCTGAATAAGACCATGACGAATCGCTAAATGCGTCAATTTCACATCACTATCGACATTTACTTTTTCATAAATGCGATAGCGATAGGTGTTGATGGTCTTCACACTGACAAATAACTGGTCTGCGATTTGTTGAGGGCTTTGACAGTTAACCACCATCATTGCTACTTGCTTCTCACGATCACTGAGCAAATCAAAAGGGGAGTTGGCATTATCAGATAAAAGTACGTCAGCTAATTGTTCAGCGACGTCTTGGCTAAAATAGCGTCCACCTTGATAGATTTTTTTGACCGCTCGTATCATCTCATCAAGCGGTGTGCCTTTAGTAATATAGCCATTGACGCCCGCTTTAATCAACATTGAGGGATAAGGTTGAGCTGACATACTACTAACCGCCAAAATTTTGATACCCATATCCAGCTGAATCAAGCGTTTGGTTGCTTCCAAACCGCCGATATTGGGCATATTTACATCCAGTAATATCACATCAGGACGCAGCTGTTTTGCCATCTTTATCGCCATATCACCGCTGTCTGCCTCACCGACGACTTCGATATCTGCACTATCTGCCAGCATACGGCTAATACCCATCCGCACCAAATCATGATCATCTACTACTAATACTCGAATCATTGTTATACTCTTTTCTATCTATCAGAATAAAGGGTGCACTGCTAAATTTAAGTCATCTTAATCAATCTATTTGACCAATAACACTCATTTACGCATAAAAAAGCCAATATTAATTGCTTTATTTGGACAGTAGAGACGTAATAAGGTGTCTACCAGCGTTAATGTAATGCTATATTGCGCTAATGTTAACTAATATTGCTGTAACATCAAGTAAGTGTAGTAAAATTTGAATGTGGCACTGAAATGCCATCTAATTGATTTAGTACATTAAACTTAAATGTAAACCATGATACACTAAAAATACAAAAACTCTATGTGAGTATCTACAAACACACCTATAAACGCTACGTACGTAGTTGGCGTCAGTCAGTATGTCACTGATGACAGCACGTAAGCAGGAGGCAGAATGAAGCAACTACCATTAACCAAACAGCAATTAATCGCTGCTATGATTTCATTGAGTTTGGGCAGTGTCGCACAAGCCGCACTTACAATTAATGGTAGCGCCAGCGCTGAGTCTAGTGCTCGCTTGAGCTGGGGCGGTGCCGATAGCTTGTCTGAAGCGCGCAGTATCATGTCTAGGTCTGGCAACAGCTCTACGATTAAAAAAATAGATAACGGTTCTGGTACAACCAGTATTACCAATACGACCAGTTTTGGTAGTAGTAATAACAACAGTTATAATAATGCCAATAGCTACAACACCACGTATCGCGGTAGTTTTGGCAACAGTAATATGATTCCGATCAGCACTGATTCGCGCAGTGTCGCGGTTATTGATGCAGAAACCGGTGAGTCAATTTATCAAAAAGATGCGGATATCGCGCGTCCAATGGCCAGTATTACCAAGGTAATGACGGCTATCGTGGTACTTGATGCCGGCTTAGATATGCGTGAAGAGCTAACACTTGATCCAGAAGATTTCGTTGGTCCAAAGCGTGCCAGCTCTAACCTAAAGTCAGGCGATCGTCTCAATCGTGCTGAGATGCTATTAATGGCATTAATGAAATCAGAAAATCCTGCAGCAAAAAGTCTTGCCCGTAATTATCCGGGTGGCTATAGCGCCTTTATACGTGCGATGAACCGTAAAGCACAAGAGCTTGGTATGAGTACCGCTTTCTTTGGTGACCCAACTGGTCTGGATAAGCGCAACGTAGCTTCCTCAAATGACTTGGTTAAAATGGTTCGTGCTGCTGGTAACTATGACGTGATTCGTCGTTTCTCAACCACTAAGAGCTATGATTTTTTTGTCTCTAACTTCTCAAGTGGTAACCGTACTTACAAAGCCAATAACACCAGCAGCTTAGTTCGTGATGGCAGCTATCCTATCGGCATCTCAAAGACAGGTTTTATCAATGAAGCAGGGCGTTGTGTTGTCATGGAGACGCGCGTCAATAATCGTCCTGCTATTATCGTAATTTTGGGTGCCAATAGCTCAGCAACGCGCTGGGGTGACGCCAAAAATATCTTAAATAGCTTGGCAACACGCCGCACGGTATAAAATTACAGCGTTAAATGAGCAGTATCAAAAGACATTTATAATAAAAGGCTGTTATGCGATATAACAGCCTTTTTATTATGTCAAAAACGTATTGATATTAAGGAGCATTACATGATTCAGCCATCAGTCTCTACGGTTTCTCATACTATACCTAAGCTATATTTGCTGACTAATGATGATGAGTTTAGCCTTTTATATCAAAAGTTAGAAGCCGCTTTAGCAACAGGATTGATTGCTCTTTTACAAATACGCCGTAAGCAGATATTGGCATTGCCTGACGGTGAGTCTGTTCTTTATAAAGAAGCGCTACAAATCGTTAATTTGGCTAAAACCTACAATGTGCCAGTATCGATAAATGACAATATTGCTTTGGCCGAAAAACTTGGTATCGGCGTGCATTTGGGACAGCAAGATGGTGATCTTAGTGAGGCAGCACAATCTTTAGCCCCGAAACAAATCATTGGTCGCACTTGTCATGGCGATATAACACTAGTCAAAGCTGCGAAAAATGAAGGCGCAAGCTATGCCGCCATGGGTGCAATCTTTGTTTCAACAACCAAGCCCAATGCTGCCACTATCTTACGCCAGCAACTGATAGAAGGCTGCCAGCAAGATATAAAAATATGCGTGATAGGCGGTTTAACGGCAGAAAACATCTCAGAGCTGGCAGGGTTACCTATTGCTTATATAGCAATCGTTGGCGATATCATGGATTTACCTGTCCATCAAATCGCAACGCGTTGTCAGCAGTGGCAGCAAGTACTTAATAAGTGGAATGTGCCTGCTGAATAAATACTATTTTAAAATATAAGCACGAATTTATTCAGCGTGCTGCATACATAAAGTTGCATAAGGCAATGCTTGCAAGCGCTGTGCTTCGATAGGCTCAGCGCATACCTCACATTCTCCATAGCTGCCACTGTCGATACGGCTTAAAGCGTGGTCTACAAAACCTAAGCTTTGCTGTGCCTCAACCATTAAGTTCTTGCGCATGTCATTCTGACGATAAGCAATCGCTTGATCTTCCCAATGTTCATTGAGATCATCTTGCGGATTTTGGATATGGTCCTCAATGTCAGCAATCCGAGTTTGGTACTCTTGTTTTAGTTGTAATAGATTTTGTTTGGCAGCTTCAAAGTCGATACTCATTGATTTCTCCGAATGGTTTATTGTTATGGCACAAGTACGCTATTGATCATAGATAGCTAAACGACTCAGTACCACCACAAAATGTTAATGAGAGTGTTATTAGTTTGAGAAGATAAATTTGCTTATCGCTAAATTTATCTTAGGTGACATATAAGTACAGACTATAAAACTGTTAGAATACACCGCCTTAAATACTTGTTAGGACAGTTTTCTAAAACTGCCAGCAATAGGATTTGATGAAATAAATTTGCTAAAGAATATCCAATAAACCGTTGGCGAACCGTCATACAGATTGATAACAGATGATATATAGGAGCAGGTAATGAATTTTTTGCGTATGAGCGAGCTGAGTTTGACCGATAAAGTAGTGTTGATTCGTGAAGACCTTAATGTCCCTATTAAAGCGGGTAAAGTGGCTAGTGATGCACGCCTGCAAGCAAGTTTGCCGACGATTAAGATGGCGCTAGAAAAGGGTGCAGCAGTGATAGTCTGCTCGCATTTAGGACGCCCGACAGAAGGCAATCCTGAAGCCATTTATTCGTTAGCACCCGTTGCTGACTATTTAAGCGATAAACTATCCGCGCCTGTTACGCTGAATAGTGATTACCTTACTCAAGGCGTCGCTATCGAAGCAGGTGAAGTCGCACTGCTAGAGAACGTACGTTTTAATGAAGGCGAAAAGAAGAATGATGCAGCGCTTGCACAAAAATATGCTGATTTGTGCGATATATTTGTGATGGACGCTTTTGGCACAGCACATCGTGCCCAAGCATCAACAGAAGGCGTGACCCAAGCGATGTATAAAGCTGGTAAGACCGCCTGTGCTGGACCTTTATTGGCAGCAGAGCTTGATGCTTTAAGCCTAGCACTTGAAACGCCAGCACAACCTATGCTCGCTATCGTTGGTGGCTCAAAAGTTTCTACCAAATTAGAGGTTTTACATAGTTTGGCTGAGCTTTGCTCACAGATTATCGTTGGTGGCGGGATTGCAAATACCTTCTTAGCCGCGCAAGGTCATAGTGTTGGTGCGTCACTTTATGAAGCAGATCTGCTCGATACAGCTCGTGAAATCATGGGTAAAACTGAGATTTTATTGCCTGAATATGTCGTCGTTGCTGATAAAAATGAGATTGATTTTGCAGATTTCACAGGCTCATTACAACAAGCCTCTGCGACCATCAAGTCTGTCGACACGATTGGCGATAATGACATGATATTAGATATCGCGCCAGATAGTGCTATGAAATTGGCAGAGGCAATTACCAAGGCGAAAACTATCTTATGGAATGGTCCAGTCGGCGTTTTTGAAGTGGATGCGTTTGGTCAGGGTACTCAGATAGTGGCAGAAGCGGTCAAAAATAGCCAAGGTTTCTCGATTGCAGGTGGTGGTGATACACTTGCTGCGATTGATAAATATCAAGTGGCTGATGGCGTCAGCTACATGTCAACGGGTGGCGGTGCATTCTTAGAATTTGTAGAAGGCAAAGCCTTGCCAGCGGTTGCTGCTTTACAAGTTAATGCATAACCTCTTAACGATACTTAAGCAGATGAGTAACATTAGCCGTACAACTTAGCCGCAGTATCTAAGGTACGCTGTACGGATAATATTTTGGCTACTATTCATATCTTATTGTTTTCAAGGCAATAAGTTCGAATTGTCATCGATTATTATTAAGTGGTAATTATTTGTTTCTATACTGAAAATTGTTATTGCATGTCTAATTTGCACTCTATAAAATAGCGCAAACCATGTATTTGACATGCTTTATTTATGAGGGATTTATTATGTTAAAACGTCATTTATTACTTGCTAGTGTTCTTGCCGGTACTTTTGCAATCACTGCATGTAGCCAAGAAACACAAGATAAAACCGATGCTGCTGCTGAATCAGCTGGCGAAGATGCTGCTGCGAATACAGAAGCCGCTGCTGCTGAAGCTGAAGTAGCTGCCCAAGAAGCTGGCGCTGAAGCTGCAGAAAATGCTGAAGTTGCTGGTGCTGCTGCGACTGATGCACTAGCAAATACTGGCGAAGCGGTTGTGGTAGGCGCAAATGAAGCCGTGTCCGCTACTGCTGGTGTGGTTGCCGATGGCGCAGCTGCTGTTGAAGATAAAGCTAGTGAAAATGCAGTAGAAGCAGAGCAGCAGTACTAATCAGCAGTTTTGATTTTAAGTATTAGTGATACACATCAATTGTTTTATAAGCCTATAAAATATATAAAAGCTTTGGTAATTGCCAAGGCTTTTTTTATGGATAAAAATAATCAATTTGATCCATAAAAAGCAAGTCATGAATTTTTTATAGACGAAATCGTCTATCTAGCTGTGCAAATAAGGTATAAAAACCAAACAGACAAACAAATAGTCAGTTAAGCGCTACGAAGCGCTGGTAATTTTTGCTATAATCACGGCGTAATAATGACGAGCAGAAAGCAGTGGTTTTTGTTGGCTTATAATGGAATACCCATTGCAAAGCTAGGTCGCAGTGCAAATGTGGCAACGTCTTATTGTTAAAAATGATGTTTTAATATCATTTTCAAAATACTATTTTTAGAATATAACCAGAGAGCGTTTTATGGCCTTAATATCGTTACGTCAACTTTTGGATCATGCTGCTGAACACGGCTATGGTGTTCCTGCTTACAATGTTAATAATTTAGAGCAGATGCGTGCCATTATGATGGCGGCTGACGCCTGTGACTCTCCTGTGATTGTACAAGCCAGTGCCGGTGCCCGTAGTTATGCAGGCTCTGCATTTTTGCGTCATCTGATTATTGCTGCTATCGAAGAGTGGCCACATATTCCAGTCGTTATGCATCAAGACCACGGTATGTCACCTGCTATTTGCCAACGCTCAATTCAGCTTGGCTTCTCATCAGTGATGATGGACGGCTCGCTTGGTACAGACGGTAAAACGCCGATGGATTATGACTATAACGCCAGCGTGACTCGCGAAGTAGTCAAAATGGCTCATGCTTGCGGTGTTTCAGTCGAAGGCGAGATTGGTTGCTTAGGTAGTCTTGAAACTGGCATGGCAGGCGAAGAAGATGGCTCTGGCGCAGAAGGCGTATTGGATCACGAGCAGCTATTGACCAGTGCTGATGAAGCAGAGCAGTTCGTTAAAGACACTAACGTCGATGCGTTAGCGATTGCTATCGGTACCAGTCATGGTGCTTATAAGTTTACGCGTCCACCGACAGGCGATATCTTATCGATTGAGCGCGTCAAAGAAATTCATGCCCGTATTCCTAACACTCACCTAGTTATGCATGGTTCATCATCAGTACCACAAGAATGGCTAAAAGTCATCAATGAAAATGGTGGCAACATCGGTGAGACTTATGGTGTGCCTGTCGAGCAAATCGTTGAAGCGATTAAGCATGGTGTGCGTAAAGTAAATATCGATACCGATTTACGTTTGGCATCAACAGGCGCGATTCGTAAATTCCTTGCAGAAAATCCTAGCGAATTTGATCCACGTAAATACTTCAAAGCCTCTATGGTTGCGATGTCAGATATCTGTACCAATCGTTTTGAAGCCTTTGGTTCAGCGGGTCAAGCGCATAAGATTCGTCCAATCAGTCTTGAAGGTATGGTTAATTTTTACTAGTAAGCTGACATGGTAAAAGAGATTGATTGATAGTTAGATGATGGTTTAGCTCATTTTTATAATAGTCTATATAAGAGATCGTGGATTATGATTGGATTGATTAATGGACAGGTGCAATACTTAATGGCACCGACTGCCTGTATCATGACCACCTCTGGTGTTGGCTATGATATTGAGCTACCATTGCCGTCATTTTGCCAATTGCGTCTTAACGAGCAGGCGAGCATTTGGACGCATTTCCATGTGCGCGAAGATGCGCAGCTGCTCTATGGTTTTATTGACCGTAAAGAGCGTGATGTCTTTCGCCAGCTGATTAAAATCAACGGTGTTGGGGCAAAAATGGCATTAGCAATGCTATCTGCAATGTCAGCTGCTGAGCTAAAAATGCATGTCGAGCAAGATTCAGAAGCGGCATTGACACGTATCCCAGGTATCGGCAAAAAGACAGCGCAGCGTTTATTGATTGAGCTAAAAGATAAGCTGAAAAATATCGAAGTCGACAGCAGTCATTTAGAATTTGCTATGCAGCCGGTACCAATATCTGCTGAAGGAAGTATCATTGCTGAAGTTGAAGGCGCGTTGATTAGCTTGGGCTACAAAGAAAAAGAAGCTCAGCAAGCTATTAAGGCGGCAAAAAGTAATGGTGAGACATTTGCAGATACACAGAGTTTGTTAAAAGCTACCTTGCAGCAATTTCAAAGTTTTAAATAAGAGTATCTTTCAACACAACATTAATTAAAAAAACAGCGATTGAAAATAAGCGACATTAGATGTCGCTTATTTTCGTTTTAGCACCTGCTTTATCATGTTTTGCATGACTTATGAGCAGCGTTTGGTTATGCTATTTATTACCTAATCTTTTAAAAATAATGCTTTAAGCATAATGGCAAAAACTATGATGCAAGATCGTTTGATTAATCCGCTAGAAGGGGCGTCAGATGCCCCTGATGCCAATATTCGACCAGCATTATTGGCGGAATATATCGGTCAGCCCGTCGTACGCGAGCAGATGGAAGTCTTTATTCAAGCGGCACGGGCGCGTGATGAAGCGTTGGATCATACGCTCATCTTTGGACCACCAGGCTTAGGAAAAACGACCCTTGCCAATATTATTGCTCGCGAGATGGGTGGCAATCTACGTTCTACTTCAGGGCCTGTCCTTGAGCGCGCTGGCGATTTGGCAGCGATGCTGACCAATTTGGAAGCTGGTGATGTCCTATTTATTGATGAGATTCACCGCTTAAGTCCGGTAATTGAAGAAATTCTTTATCCAGCGATGGAGGACTTTCAGCTGGATATCATGATCGGTGAAGGACCAGCAGCACGCTCTATTAAGCTTGATTTGCCGCCATTTACTCTGGTCGCAGCAACCACCCGAGCCGGATTATTAACGTCACCACTGAGAGATCGCTTTGGTATCGTGCAGCGACTAGAGTTTTATAATATTGCTGATTTAACCACCATTGTCAGTCGTGCCGCGCGGTTGATGCGCGTGCCAATGAGTGAGGATGGTGCTGTTGAAATTGCGCGCCGTGCACGTGGTACGCCAAGGATTGCCAACCGTTTATTACGACGTGTACGTGATTATGCTCAGGTCAGAGGCGATGGCAGTATCAATGGGGCGATTGCTGGTAGTGCGCTCGATATGCTCGCAGTCGATAGACGTGGTCTCGATCATTTGGATAGACGTTATATTGAGATATTGCACGAGCGTTTTGACGGTGGACCTGCGGGCGTTGAAGCGGTAGCAGCAGCGATGGCTGAAGACCGCGGTACGTTAGAGGATGTAATTGAGCCATACCTTATCCAACAAGGCTATGTACTTCGGACTGCACGTGGTCGAGTATTAACGCAGATGGCGATTGATCAGATGCTATAAAGCTAGCCTAAAAAATGTGCCTATATTTAATATTCTAATTAAATGTAGGCACATTTTTTTTGTTTTATTTTTTATAGTATCTATTAAATAGTGGATGAAGGCTCAAGCCAAACGCTTATGCCTATCTATTTTTAATAAGTACTTGTTATTGTCAGAAGTCTTTTAGTCAAAGCTATTAACGGTTTAGGCTAGGATACGCCACACGACTGCCAAAATCGCTAAGAGGTAAAAGATAGGTGAGAGCCAACCAATAACTTGTGTTGCAAGGGCTATGAAAATAGCAAAGCCCGCCAGCGCCAACCAATCTCGGCGACGGTCGTTTAGCATATCGGCACGGATTTGTTGAATCTCACGCAGTTGACTGTCTTGACGTGATCCTTGTGAAGCAAGGCTCTGTAACCCTTGATCTAGCAGTCTTGGGATATCAGTGGTCGATAATAAAATCTCAGGCAACTGCTGACGTAGCTGTTGTAAATTACGCATCGGATCGAGCTGCTCCTTAATCCAACTGCTTAAGATTGGCTTGGCAAGCGACCAGATATCAAGATTAGGATACAAGTCGCGACCAAGTCCTTCGACATGCACTAAAGTTTTGAGCAGTAGCATCAGCTGCGGTGGAATACTCATATGATGGCGGCGGGCGATATCTAATATTTGCATTAATACACCGGCAAAGTCGATATCGTTAATAGATTTTTGTAACATCGGACCGACAGTGCGTTTCATATCACGCATCAATGCATGCTTATCAGCACTTGGCGGTATCCAGCCAGCTCGACTGACGATATCAACCATCGCTGTAAAGTTGTTATTCATCACGGACAATAACATTCGCGCGACGATAAGCTGATCGTCCTTTGATAAGGTGCCCATGATGGCGCAATCAAGCCCAATATAACGCGGCTCATGTCCTAAGTCCACGGCGGCCATATTTGCAGTCAAGGTATTGACTGGCGGCGTCTCGACAAAAACATTGCCGGGGTGCATGTCGGCATGGAAGAAGTTATCACGGAATACTTGGGTAAAAAATATCGTTAAGCCTTTTTCTGCCAATGCTGCACGGTCATAGCCTAATTGATCAAATACCTCAATTTGTGAGATTGGAACGCCTTGTATACGCTCCATGACCATGACATTTTTATTAGCATCATAGACTTCTGGCACATACATCAAGGCCGAGCCCAAAAAGTTGTTGCGCATCTGCGTTGTATTGTCTGCCTCTAATGTCAAGTCTAACTCGTTGAGCATGACTTGACGGTAGTCTTCAACAATATCGATGATGTGTATGGCACGAGCTGCTTCGATACGCGCCGATGCCCAATTAGCGAGTTCTCGTAGCAATTCAAAATCTGCAATAATGGTCGTGCGAATATCAGGACGAACCACTTTGACCACCACTTCACGCCCATCATGCAGCGCAGCGGTATGTACTTGGGCAATAGAAGCAGCTGCTAGAGGCTTGACGTCAAAACGCGCAAATAAAGAGCCAATAGATTGACCGAGACCGTGTCTAGGGTCTTGGATTTGCGCAATCGCAATATCAGAATCGAAAGATTTAACTTTATCTTGCAGTTGAATAAGTTGCGCAATAATCTCAGGTGGCACGAGGTCACGGCGGGTCGAGAGTAATTGTCCAAGCTTTAAAAACAGTGTGCCCATATCTTCAAGCGCGTATTTAATCGCATTAGGCTGATGCTTTTTACCCCACGCAGCTGGATGCATACGGATTAAACGCACCAAAGGCTGTAGTTGCGGCGCCTCTTCGACAGAAAAATGAGTGTCAATACGATAGGTGGCGGCAATGCGCCATAGCTCAAGTAAACGGGCGCGATGGGATAATAGCATGAGATATAAATACTCTAGATAAAGTCAAAAATAAGGTAGGCGTTGTAGAAAAGACAATTATCTACTATGAGTTAAACGTGCTTGCTCATCTTTAATAGCGGCTAGTTTGGCTTCTTCACGTTCAACATCGGCGCGCAGTTTCAGTAGTTGCTGCTTAAGCGCATTTACTTCAGTTACATCTATTGGGTCAGGTGCACTATTACCTGCAACATCGTTTGCCCAATCGCTAACATCGTTAAAAGCACGCTTGGCACTATGACGCCAGCTGCCTTTGAGCTGCGATATCAGGAGGTGCAACTGGCTCGCCATCGATTTACCAATAAATGGTTCAAGTTGTCCCGCAACATCAGGATCAAAGCCTGCAACCAATTGATTGAGTTGCATAAGTACTTTGTAATCGCCCTCAATAGGCAAGTTGCCTTCTGTACCGCGCATGAGATTCAGTAGCTGGGCAGGATTATCAACGGTAATAATACAATCTGGGCGGCTATGACCAAGACGCGCACGATCCATACTGGCTTTTTGACGCTCATTCATAGCGCCACTTTGCTCAAACACACTTTCAGTCGTCACTGGCTCAAAACGCAAGCGCTCTTGGGTGAATAGCACATCTAAATTCACCTCAGGCGTGCCCATGTTGAGACGCAGTACTTTGCCAGCAAGTGGCGCTAAACCCGCTTTGGTAATTTCATCACTGGCAATAGCCATATTAATTAGCTTTTCAGCACCGGCCAAAAGTAGAACAGTCAGCATAAGGCTCTCGCATAGTCAGTTGAGCGCCTTAAAAGAGCGCATTATTTATAAATATAAGTTGCCATCATTTTACATAATGGCACTTTTATCGCTATGTATTGTAATTTAAAACTTAATCTTATGCTTTAAAGCCGCGATGTACCGCGACGATACCAGCTGTCAGATTATGATAATCACAATTTTCAAAGCCTGCTTGCTCCATCATCTGCTTTAGTGTCTGCTGATCAGGGTGCATACGAATCGATTCAGCTAAGTATTTATAGCTTTCTGAATCGTTAGCAACCAGCTTACCCATCATCGGTAGCGCTGTGAATGAATATAAATCATAGGCTTTTGATAATGGCTCAAAGATAGGTTTTGAGAATTCTAGTATTAATAAGCGACCACCTGGCTTAAGCACACGGTACATCGATTTTAACGCAGCATCTTTATCTGTGACGTTACGTAGACCAAAGCTGATGGTCAGCAGATCAAAGCTATTATCATCAAATGGCGCTAGGGTTTCAGCGTTCGCCAAAACAAAATCGACATTATTACAGCCAGCATTAATCAAGCGCTCACGACCAACTTCTAGCATTGCCGCATTGATATCAGACAACACGACTTTACCGTTGCGACCGACTTCACGGCTAAAGACTTTGGCTAAATCACCCGTACCGCCAGCGATATCTAATACATGTTGACCAGCACGCACGCCAGATAAGCTGATGGCATAACGCTTCCACAAGCGATGAATACCAAATGACATCAAGTCATTCATGATGTCGTATTTTTTGGCGACAGAGGTAAATACGTCAGCCACACGTGCTTGTTTTTCTGCTTTATTAACGGTCTTATAGCCAAAATGGGTTTCTTCATGACCATCAGTATCAGACGTATGTGGATTATTGATATCGTCACGCTGGTTAAAAAGCGTTTGCTTAGTGGCTTGAGTATTTGTCTGTGCAGCGTCATTTACAGTGCTATTTTGGGCGTGGTTTTCAGTATTGGCATTTGGCATAGTGGTTTGTTGCCCTTGTGGCGTTCCTATGGGTAAATCTTCAACATGAGTAAAGTCATTGTTAATAACACTTGTAGCGGTATTTTGACGTGCTTTTACTTGAGCGGTAATATTTTGGTTATGAGTGATACTGTCTTGAACCAATTTATCTTGTATACGGCCATTAGTCGTCGTTTTATTATTTACATGATCAGTCATCGCGGTGTCCTATGATTTATTTTTATGCTTGTTTTTAGTCAGATAAAATACTAATAGTTGTTGAGACAATAGCGCTTATCATACACCAAACGCAGCGGGCTTACCGTCATTATCCATGGCATGGACTTCATCAATAACTTCAAGCTCGCGCGCGCAAAACGGTTCAATAAAGCTGCTCACACTTTTTAATGGTTTCATGGCTTTAAAGCCTGAATCGATAAAATCATAAAGCGGCTGAAAGTTGTAGCGATACGCGGTGCCTTTAGCCATCGCAAAAGCTTTTTTGAGCATAAAGGAATTCAAGTCTTTGTCAGTACGATAGCAGACGTCTTTTAAGTTATTAATCTGTACACGGCGCTCATCAGCTTCATCAACCGTACGGTAAGCGAGTAGCATATTTTCTTCATTGACGGCTAACTCTTGTTCGAGTAACCACTGCGCCAAATGCAAGTCGAGCTCAATCGCCAATATAGACGCTTGAATGCCCATACTGCCAGCTTCTAAAGATGATTCTTTGGCAAGACGCTCAAGTTTCTTGGCTTTAGGGAGAATGCGTCCTAATTGTTCTGCCAGTACTTTAAATTCATCACCACCATACAGCTGCGTTAAAAAATAATCTGCCATTAGCTGGTTTTTCGGTTGCTCAAACAGCGTGCTATGCGTACGCTTGATACGGGCTTGTTGCCATGATTGCACTTCATTAAGCTTCTTATTCAATGCAGCGTCTTCATGATGTGGCAGCGCCCAAAAGCGGTCAAGGTGCTGTTGTAAGTTGGCTAAAGCAGACATGGCAGGTCATCCTATAAAAATAATAATAGTCATCAAGTTGATAATAAAAGCTGGATAATAAGGGGGCTGGTTAGCGCTAAGTTTTCTACTTATAGGCAGCTATTAAACCATGCTCTTAAGATGTTGTTCACCTTAAAAGAAAATAAGACAGAATACAAATGCCAAACTGTTACATATAAAGATTGCTCAGCGCTTTCAGATAGTCAATTTATAAGACTTTATAACACAAATTACATAGCCACGTTATTTACTAAAAGAGCGTAGTGCTATGATAAAACAACTTAGCTATTTTAGACGATTATTTTAAACCAATTATTTGATAAGACTATAGCGAGCATAAACATGAGCAAAAAAAAGAATAAAACAGACAAGTCAGCAGAAGATGTGAGCGCGCCATTTAACGAGCAAGTCGTTGAGCAGCGTCTTATGCCCAATCCTTTGAGCAAGTTTTCAATGGATGAAGATGCGCTGCGATTGGCATTGGTTACAGCCCAGTTCGCTCTGCGTGCGACGCGCCAGCCAGAATCACCGAGTACTGATAAAGCCATTGGGTTATTAGTATTAGTCAATGGTATGGAGCAGGCAGGTAAGGGGACGGCGGTAACGCAATTGCGCCAGTGGGTCGATCCGCGCCTGCTTAAGGTCGAAGCAACCATTGGTTATTGTCCTTTAGCACACCAACCGATTTGGCAGACGCATACCAAAGCCATGCCGCGCCACGGTGATGTGATGGTATATTTTGGCAACTGGTATGCAGATTTACTTTATAACGTGATGCGCATGGCAAGCACAGAGAGCGAAAAGTCAGAAAAAAATAAGAAGAATAGGGATATTGAAGCGTTACCAATTGGTCAATGGCAAGACTATTTACGCCAGCAGCTAACGGAATTGCAAGCTTTTGAGCAAGACCTTGTGGCAAATCAAACGCAGCTACTAAAGTGCTGGTTTCATGTCGATATCGAGACTTTGCAGGCGAGGCTTAATGATGACGAGCCAGATCCGAAATTTCTATACCAAATTGATTGGCATGATATGACGATAGTGGCTAAGTTCAATGAAGTTGCTGCCGAATTATTACGCCAGCAAGGCGATTGGATTATCATCGATGGCACAGATAAATCGCAAGCAGCCATACATTTTTGTCATGAAGTCTTACATGCGATGCAAAAAGCGTTGTTTAGCAGCCGAGGAGAAAACAGTGCAGAATCAGATCAAGCACAAGATTCAAAGGGTACTCATAATAATCAAATAGAGTATCAGTCAATAAAGTTTGAGCGAGTAAAAATACCTAAGGTACTTACTGATATCGAAGATTCAGATATTGATAAATCTGACTACAATGACGCATTGGCTAAGAAGCAGGCACGCTTGGCAGAACTGTTACGTGCGCGTCAAGGTCAACATGTGGTGTTTGCCTTTGAAGGTATGGATGCAGCAGGAAAGGGCGGCGCTATTAAAAGACTGGTGGCGCCACTTGATCCACGTGAATATCAAATTTATAATATTGGCGCGCCCATGTTATATGAGCTACAGCATCCTTATTTGTGGCGTTTTTGGCAAAAGCTTCCGAACGAGCAGACAGACCGCATCAGCCGTATTGGTATTTTTGATCGTACTTGGTATGGGCGTGTCTTGGTAGAACGTATTGAAGTCTTTGCGACGGATGATGAGTGGCAGCGCGCTTATGATGAAATCAATCGCTTTGAAGCTGCCTTGGCAGCGTCAGGTACTCTGGTCATCAAGTACTGGCTGGCAATCGATAAAAAAGAGCAGCTTAAGCGTTTTGAGGAACGTGAAGAAACTGCATACAAACAATTTAAATTGACCGACGACGATTGGCGTAACCGTGATAAATGGTCAGATTATGTACAATCGGCGGCTGATATGCTGGCACGTACGGATACTAAGAACGCCCCTTGGTGTGTGATCGCTAATAATGACAAGCGCCAAGCGCGTTTAGAGGTGTTAGACCACGCTATCGAGCAGCTATCCGCGTTGCTTGCTGCCAGCTAAGTCATAAAGTGCTACATAGATAAGTTTTCTTAAAGCCTTGGAACGCGTAGCAAATACTAAGCGGAAATTATTTATCTTATAGAGGTACTTTTAATCCTATTCTTAAGCAGCTACCTATTCATTTATAGCTATTAATTTCCGCTGTTATCACTTGAATTGACTATGGCAATTAGAGTGTATGTTGGCTAAAAATAACCCTATAACGTCTGATCTAAAGTGTATATTTCTTAAATCTTATATTCACAGTTACAAATCTTGTAATATCATCATGCATTATGCGTCTATATTTAATATAATAGGCGCGTAATGAGCGTTGCTATCTATTAAAATAGCTTGGTCTTCTGTTTATTTGTCTTTAATATCAATGTATTATTCACGATAAATAGCTTATATAGAAGAACGCTATTATCATAAAAACGTAAGCCGCAAGATGCTTTAATCAGACGATTTGGCAATACCACTTGCGGCTTTATGACATTTTACTTAGGCGTTTTATCTTAGTTTATGATTGTCGTTAAGCTCAATTGCTTATTTGCAAATGGCTATAACCGCTAAGATAAGATAATAAGGAAGGTGTCAAAGCGTTGAGGCAGCTGTCTCAACACAGTATTCTAAAATTGTATTTCAAATAACCACGTTGCGCGCATGTTATTGTATTTTTGGGTGATAATAATCACATCATTAATAGCCGCGTAATGTCATCATTTGTCAATAATTTCAATCAGCTTACGCAGGACGTATCAACGTATGGGTATTAGCAGTAGCTCTACAGAACCAACAAAATCAGTCGGCTCTATGAGAATCAATCTATTTTTTGCCATTTTAATGATTGGAATGACCGCCTACTTTTTGTGGTGGGGTCTAGATTACACCATGCATCAGCAGACAACGCTATTTATTGTCGCCACTGCTTTTGGTGTTTTCATGGCATTCAATATCGGCGGTAATGACGTTGCCAATTCATTTGGCACCTCAGTCGGTGCAGGGACGTTAACGATTCCACAAGCCCTAGGTGTGGCAGCGATATTTGAAGTATCAGGGGCGGTACTTGCTGGTGGTGAAGTGACCGATACCGTTCGGAGCGGCATTGTCAATTTAGATGGATTGTCAGTGACACCCAATCAGTTCATTTATGTCATGCTTTCAGCGCTCATTGCTGCTGCATTTTGGCTGTTGTTTGCCACCAAAAAAGGTTTGCCGGTTTCGACCACACATGCGATTATTGGTGGCATAGTGGGTAGCTCTATTGTATTGGGTATCACCTTAGGTGGTACTGAAATGGCGTTATCAACAGTGAATTGGGACAAGATTGGCATGATTGCCATCTCTTGGATTATATCACCGCTATTAGGCGGCATTTTTTCTTATCTGTTATATGGACAGATTAAGAAAAACATCATTGAGTATAACGATAAAACAGAGGCGCATATTGCTACTCTGAAAGACAGTAAAAAGACGCTAAAACTGACGCATAAAGCGTATTTGGATGGTCTAACCGAGTCTGAGCAGTTGGCTTATACGTCAGCATTGTTACGTGATCAAGAAATATATAAAGATGATGATTGCGTCGTTGAAGATTTAGAGACGAATTATTACAAAGAACTTTATGAGATTGAAAACGAGCGCAGCAACCTCGATACCTTAAAAGCACTCAAGCAATGGGCGCCTATTATGGCGGCTGCAGGCGGCGCAGTCATGGCCTCTTTGGTTATCTTCAAAGGTCTGAAAAACGTCAATAATGGTATGACGACGTTGCAAGGCTTTTTAATCATGGGGATGATAGCAGCGCTAGTATGGCTTGCGACTTATATTTATACTAAGAGTATCCGCGGTAAGCACAAAGAAGATTTGACCAAAGCCACGTTTATTATGTTTAGCTGGATGCAAGTCTTTACTGCATCAGCATTTGCTTTTAGTCATGGCTCGAACGATATTGCTAATGCTGTTGGTCCATTTGCAGCGATTATGGATGTTATCCGTACTAATAGTATTTCAACAGAAGCAGCAGTACCACCTGCTGTGATGTTAACTTTTGGTGTGGCATTGATTGTCGGTCTTTGGTTCATCGGTAAAGAAGTGATTCAAACTGTCGGTACCAATTTGGCAAAAATGCATCCTGCTTCTGGTTTCTCAGCTGAATTGGCTGCGGCTGCGGTTGTGATGGGTGCATCGACGATGGGTATACCAGTATCGAGCACGCATATCTTGGTCGGTGCTGTACTTGGCATTGGTATCGTCAATAGAGACACTAACTGGGCACTGATGAAACCAATTGGTTTGGCATGGATTATTACCCTTCCTGCAGCAGCAAGTATGTCTGCAATCAGTTATATAGTGCTGATAAATATCTTTTAAAAGTTGAAATCAAAGTCATTTAATTTTTGATTAATACAAATAAAAAACGCTTATCGATATCATATCGGTAAGCGTTTTTTTATAGAAAAATATAGGTGTCATCTATATATTAGTCAGTACCAAACTGCTTACGCTTCTTAGCAAAAAAGCGGTCTAAGCGATCCATAGCGTCTTCTAAGTCGTGTAAGTTGGGTAAAAACACCAAGCGGAAATGGTCATTTTTATCCCAGTTAAATCCTGTGCCTTGTACCATCAAGACGTTTTCTTCTAACAATAAATCCATCATAAACTGCATATCATCTTTGATAGGGTAAATCTCAGGATCCATCTTTGGAAAGCAGTAAAACGCGCCTTGTGGCATGGTACAAGAGATACCTTTTATCGCATTAAGACGGGTCACTGCCAACTCGCGCTGCTTGTACAAGCGCCCTTTTTTAGACGTTAGGTCCTTCATGCTTTGATAGCCACCCATCGCTGTCTGAATCGCATATTGTCCTTGAACGTTAGAACACAGACGCATAGATGCAAGCATATCTAAACCTTCGATAAAGTCAGCCGCATGTTCTTTACGACCTGAAACCATCATCCAACCGGCACGAAAGCCTGCGATACGATGTGATTTTGATAAACCATTATAGGACAACACCAATACTTCATCGGTCAAAGTGCTCATCGGCGTATGTTCCATATCATCATAGAGAATACGGTCATAAATCTCATCCGCCATGATGATTAAATCATGCTCTTTTGCGACCTCGACGATTTGCAGCAGTACTTCATCACTGTACAGCGCGCCTGTCGGATTATTGGGATTAATAACTACGATGCCTTTGGTTTTGCTGGTGATTTTAGATTTGATGTCTTCAATATCAGGATGCCAGTTATCTTCTTCATTACAGCGATAATGTACCGCCGTACCGCCTGCGAGATTGGCAGCTGCCGTCCACAGTGGGTAGTCTGGCATCGGAACCAGCACTTCATCGCCATCATTCATCAGCGCTTGCAGGGTCATGACAATCAGCTCAGAGACGCCATTACCTAGATAGACATCACGAACATCAACTGCCGATAGCAGTCCCTTTGATTGGTAATATTGCAATACGGCTTTACGCGCTGAAAAAATCCCTTGCGAGTCTGAGTAGCCCGTCGCTTCCGGCAGATTCATCGCCACATCACGCAAAATCTCATGCGGTGCTTCTAAACCAAAAGGAGCAGGGTTGCCGATATTTAGCTTTAAGATACGCTTGCCTTCGGCTTCCATTTTATTGGCAGTTTGCAGCAGAGGACCGCGAATGTCGTAGCAGACGTTTTGTAATTTATCAGATTTTTTTATTGAGTTCATAGAGTGACCACTCATCAGGTTATTTGGTGAATTTTTGTGGGGAGTAGAAGAGGTAGTTGTTGTTGGTGTATTTTGACTAGTGCTATGAGGTTGCTCACCTGCATCGACAGCTTTATCATTATCAGACGATATACTGTCAGAATCGTCATCTGATTTGCTATCACTTTCAAGCTCACCGCGCAACAAATACCCTTCGCTACAACCTAAGAGTCGTGCAAGGGTAGGTAGCTTAGATGAGACAATCCCATTGGTCCCACGCTCCCAATTAGAGATAGCACCGCGGCTGACTTTAGCGCCAGCAGCAGTCATCGCTTGTGCCAGCTGCTCTGCCGTCATTCCTTTGTCACGGCGCAGCTGTACCAGTCGTTCAGCCTGTGTGCTTTTAGTCTTGTCATCAGCCGTCATTATGTAAGCCTTTTTTATTTTATGAATCTGTCATTAATCAGGTAACGAAACCAACTCTCTTGGATAAGTATTAAGCTAATGCTTTAAAAGAGAACTACTTTTAATTAACTGTCAATGCAAGATATTATTGCATATAGAAATTAAATGCAAGTTCTTTGTATATTATAGATTTTTAAAATGTAAGAAAATCTTGCATTGCAGAGATTTATAATGCATTAAGAGACTTCAGCTCAATAATAAACGATCTAACTTGTGATTTTTCGATATCAAATTGCCTACAGTATCTGGCACTGCCATTCCATGCAGTGAGTATTCTTGTTATAAACATCTTGAATAATAAGACGCTCGCCAACAGATAAAGCCTATCGTTTTTATAAAAAATAGCGATAAAGCCTCGATAAACCATTACTCACAATAGAGTAGACAATCAGTCATTCCATAAGGATACGTTATGCAAGACAATCAACTGAGCAAAGAAAAAATCAGCCAATTGACCGAGGCTGACTGGAAAGAGCGCTTAAGTGCTGAGGAGTATCATGTGTTGCGCGAGAAGGGCACAGAGCGACCATTTACGGG
>Ga0136557_1000646_pt1 | contig 25607 bp, 20 predicted proteins | sample AntRauTorckE6832_FD_104796 | JGI IMG/M metagenome (GOLD analysis project Ga0136557, IMG submission 104796) | Saline lake microbial communities from Rauer Islands, Antarctica - Metagenome Torckler E6 #832 | ecosystem: Environmental > Aquatic > Non-marine Saline and Alkaline > Saline | place...
AACGCCGATATTGCCATGTACCATGTTAAAGCGCGGGGCAAAGACGGCTATCGTTTCTTCTCTGAGTCCATGTGTGTCGACACCGCCGACCGCCTTAGCCTGGAACGTGACCTCAGGCTGGCACTGGATCGCGATGAGCTACGGGTCTTTTACCAGCCACAGGTATGTTCTTCCACCAACCGCGTAGTAGGGCTTGAGGCACTGGTGCGTTGGGAACACCCGGAGCAGGGACTGCTATACCCCCGAGACTTCCTGCCACTGGCGGAAGAAACCAAGCTGATCTCACGGCTGAGCGAAAGGGTTCTGGACATTGCCTGCCAGGACGTCGGCCAATGGATTCGTGACGGCCACAGCGACCTTCGCCTGGCGGTGAACCTGTCGCCGCTGCAGGTTGAACACCCGCGTTTTGTCAGCACTCTTATGGAACAGCTTAAGGCTCATCACTTCCCACCGTGCAATCTGGAAATCGAAATTACCGAAAACGTCATCATGAAAGACCTCGAGCATATCAGCCAGAAACTGCGGGAACTGGCCAATCTGGGCGTGCGCATTGCCATCGATGATTTCGGCACAGGTTATTCATCACTGAATTACATTCATCGTCTGCCGATCCACACATTGAAAGTAGATCAGTCTTTTGTCCGGGACATCCGCAGTGGTGACGATGAAGCCTGCATCGTGAACGCGATCATTGCCATGGCTCACGGGCTGAAACTTGAGATTGTCGCCGAAGGCGTAGAAACCGACGAGCAACTCGCCTACCTCAAAAACCTGGGTTGCCACCAGGTGCAGGGATTCTATTACGGCCCGGCATGCCCCAGAGACATCATTGAAAAATCCCTTGGCCAGGTCCCCGTTCGCGCTGTTTCTTTCTGATTCTGAGCACCCCACCTTACCCGCGCTTTTTCTTGCGCACATCCTTCATTTTTCGATAATCCATTGTCGGACAGTCTGATTTAAAAGGTTGATCTGGTTTGCAAAATGTTGCCAAGCGTAACTTTGTGTATCCGGAAATGCGCAGTACTGCACATAATTGAACCGGCCACTTCTCTAAGCTCAAATTCGTCGAGCAATTTTACCCGAAAAAGCTCCGAATCGATTTGAACAGGCAGAAGTGATCATGCGCGATAAATACAAATACATCGGACCGGTCTACGATTTCCTCAGCAACCTATACAGCGGCAAGAACATCCATCGATGCAAGACCGCCATGCTGGATGTGGAAACCGTAAAACCCGGCGACCGCATTCTGTTTGCCGGTGTGGGCCATGGCCGGGATGCCATTCGCGCCGCAGAACTGGGCGCCGATGTTACCGTCGTCGATCTGTCCGAAACCATGTTGCGCAAGTTTGGTGACGCCCAGAACCAAGAAGCGCCGCACCTGACGATTCACCGCATCCACAATGACATTATGAAAGTGGAAGACTTCGGCCAATACGACATGGTGGTCGCCAACTTCTTCCTGAATGTGTTTGACGAAGACATGATGGTACGGGTTCTAGAGCACCTGATACGCCTGGGCAAACCCGAAGCGCGCATTGTGGTCGGCGACTTCTGCTACCCCACCGGCAACATCGTCGCAAGGATGTTCAAAAAGCTCTACTGGTACATGGCCGTTTTTACCTTCTGGCTACTGGCCAACAACGCCTTCCACAAGATCTACAACTACCCCGAGCACATGCAGCGCCTGGGCCTGGATGTCACCGAAAAGAAGCACTTCAAGCTGCTTAACATGAACTGCTACTGGTCCATTCTCGGGCAAAAGCGGGCATAACCCGGCTGAGTGATCGAGTGCGAATGGCGTCGAAAAAAATAACAGTGGAGATTTCACAATGACGGATCAGATTCTATCGCTGGATGGCATACGATCAACGGATGCCGAAGCGTTTACCCACTCTGAACGGGTCAACTACCTCAAGAAGCACGGTGGTCACTCCCAGTCATTTTCTACGCTGCAGCCAGGCATGGCCTATTTCGATCTGCCAGGCGTTGGTTACATTGGTTACATGCGCAAATGGGGCGGCGTTTTCGTGCTGTCTGACCCGGTCGCGGCGCCAGAGCACTTTGAGTTACTCCTGGAAAAGTTTCATCAGCGCTTTCCCAACGCCTGCTATATCCAGGTATCCAAGCCTGTCGTCGATTTTCTGTATCGTCGTTTTGGTCTGTATGGCACCCAGTTTGGCAGCGAATCCCGCATCAACCTGAAAAACTGGGCACTGACGGGCAAAAAAAAGCAGATTCTCAGAACAGCCCTGAACCAGGCCGAGAAAAACGGCATCACAGTAAAAGAGCGCTTCAGTGACGACCACACCCGGGAAATCTCCGATGCCTGGATTCGAACCCGCAAGTGCAAAAGCAAGGAAATCCGGTTCCTGATTCGCCCGATGGAAATGGAATACCGGGAAAACGAACGCCACTTTTACGCCTACCAGAATGGCAAGGCGGTCGGTTTTATCTATTTCGACCCGATCTATCGCAACAACGAAATCGTTAGCTACGTGCCCAATATTTCCCGTGCGAATGCCGACTTCCGGCAGGGCATTTTCTATACGCTGATGGCCCACGCCATGGAAGTTTTCAAGGAAGAGGGTGTGCCCTACCTCGATCTTGGATTGATCCCCCTGTCTCTGCATCCCGAAACCGAGCATCAGGAAAGCCGGTTACTGAAGAAGATCATGCATGGTCTGTACGAGAAGGGAAACTTCCTTTACAACTTCAAGGGACTGGAGTTCACCAAATCACGATTCCGGGGAGAGGTTTTCAAGACCTACTGCTGCCATCGCCGGTCACTCCCTGCCCTTGAGTTTCTGGCGATGTTCAAACTGACCCGGCTGATCTGATCGCTTCGTTAGACGGCCAGTTGCCCTGTAACTGGCCAGCAGACATTCCCAGACCCGCAAGAAAGTCTTCCAGGCCTTCGGGCAACGGGCCGGTAAACAGCACCTGCTGCAAGGGGCTCTTCGCCGAGCCAGAAACGCCAACGGAATCCGGTTGCGCCTGTTCCAGCAACCAGGCTACTCGCCTGGCTATCGCCTCGCCGGAATCCACCCAGTGGGATACCTCAGGCAGCAGCTCTTTCAGAAGTGGCATCACCAGCGGGTAATGAGTACAGCCCAGAACCACCGTATCAACCCCGACATCCCTGAACGGTTGAAGTGCCTGACTCAGCTCTTCTGAAGGCAACTTTTTACCGCACAACAGATCCTCAATCCAGCGAACCAGATCAGCATGGCCGATGCGTTCGACCAGGCAGTCGGTGGCATGGTCGTCGATCAATTCGGCGAGATAGGGGCGGGTAACCGTGGCCGGTGTCGCCAGAAGCCCAATCCGGCGGTTCTTTGACAGGGCTGCCGCTGGCTTGATGGCAGGGACGACACCGATCACAGGGGTGTCAGTCATAGCTCTGAGCGCCGGCAGCACCACCGTGCTTGCGGTGTTGCAGGCGACCACTACAATGTCGCAGGGAAAAACTTCCAGCGCTTCACCAATCAGCGTTTTGCTGCGCTCGACCACCACGGATTCCGCCTGCCCGCCGTAAGGAAAACCGGCGCTGTCGGCCAGGTAAATCAGCTGTACCGATGGCAATGCCCGATGAATACAGCCAGCGATGCTAAGCCCGCCAATGCCAGAATCAAACACCAGCACCCGGGGATTACTCATCGGGTTGTATCCGATGCCAGAATTTCCTGTTCCATATCCCGGATCAGTTGCCCCGAAATCGTCGTTATCGGCGGCACGGGTGGCAGTTCGCCGGGACGGAACCAGCCTGCTTCGGCCAGCTCATCCTCCTGCAATACCAGTTCGCCACCGGCATAGTCGGCAAAGAACCCCAACATGAGCTGGTGCGGAAAAGGCCAGGGCTGCGAATGCTGGTAACGAACGCCTGTGACATCAAGCCCGGTTTCTTCTTTTACTTCCCGGGCAACCGCCGCTTCAATACTCTCACCCGGTTCCACGAAGCCGGCAATCAGGCTGAAGAAATGCCGCTTGATTCGGGATGACCGGGCCAACAGCATTGTGTCGTCACGTCGAATCACCACGATGACGCAGGGGGCGAGCCGCGGATACCAGGGAATCGAACATTTCTCACACCATCGGGCGCGCTCCCTTGGGTGATCGGCAGTCACTAAACCACATCGCCCGCAGTACTGGTGATCGTGCCACCACTGCAGCACCTGAAACCCGGTGCTCAGCAGCTCTGCTGGTGCCGTTTCCATCAGCAGCAGCGCGTCGCGGAGGCCCACAATTTCAAAATCTTCACCCAGGTTACTCACCGAGACATCGGCCGCGTAGACGCACGAATCTCCCAACTGCCCCACATATACGGGCCCCGGGCTATCCGAAAGCAACGTTTCAATGGCGGTCCATGAATGCAGCCAGCCCTCTTTCGGCCGAACAATGTCGTTAGCGGAAATCGCCAGTACCAGATCCGAAGCGTCCGGTTTCCTGGGCGACCAACCGGGAGTCCACTGGGTCATAATCAGTTTCCAGTATGGATAAGGGGTCAGAGCCAGAAATGTACCACACCCATGCAACCCAACTGAATGCACAACGCAGCCGGGGGCGAACTTAGCTTTCAGCGCACTGCCCAAGCGAGTAAACTTGGCCCCTGTTTTGGTGGACCGGAGCCATTGTCTATGCGATTTTTCCAGGGCGTTTACAGCCTGTTCCTGACGTTTCTGCGCAAACTCCTGTTTCTTTGGGTAAAAACCGACGTCAGTGGCAATAACCCGGCGGCGCTGGGAATCGACCCGGAAAAGCCGGTCTGCTATGTCCTGCAGTATGTTTCACTGTCCAGCCGCCTGGTTCTGGAGCAGGAAGTGCTCAACTCAGAGCTACCCGGCGCTGAATCGTCTTTACCGGTAAAAAACGGCCCCAATCACTCGTTTTTCTTCCTTTATGGCCGCACCAGCGGACGATTACGGCGTCGGCGGACGCCGGTTCACACCAGTGATTTCAGGGCACTGGTTCATCACGGCCTGGAGAATCCGGAACAGGATGTGCAGATTGTGCCGGTATCACTGTTCTGGGGGCGCTCGCCGGACAAGGAAAAATCCCTGGTCAAACTGGTGTTGTCAGACAGCTGGTCGGTGGCGGGCCGCCTGCAGAAGTTGCTGATCATCCTGGTGCATGGCCGCAGCACCTATGTGCAGTTTAATCCACCTCTGTCGTTACAGCAGGTTGTTTCCGAATACCGCCACAGCGAGGAGCGGGCGAATCGCAAGCTGGCCCGCATTCTGCGCACCCATTTCCGCAGGGTAAGACAGGCCGTGCTGGGGCCCGACCTTTCCCATCGCCGCACCCTCGTCGGCGGTCTTGTCCGAACCCCGGCCGTTAAAGAAGCGATTCGCCAGACGGCAGTCGACCAGGATATGAAGCCGGAGAAAGTCCGCGCCAAAGCCTATAAATACGCCGACGAAATCGCCGCCAGTATGTCGGTTGTGACCATCCGGTTTCTGGAAGTTGTGCTGACCTGGTTGTGGCATCGGATTTACAAGGGTATCGCCGTCAACAACATCCGCGTGGCTAAAGAGGTGGCGCAGGACAATGCCGTTGTTTACGTGCCCTGCCATCGCTCCCATATCGATTACCTGCTGCTCTCTTACGTACTCTACAAGAACGGGCTTATGCCCCCGCACATCGCGGCCGGTATTAACCTGAACATGCCTTTTATCGGCCCTATTCTGCGTCGTGGCGGTGCGTTTTTCATGCGGCGAAGCTTCAAGGACAACCCCCTTTACGCCACGGTATTCAACGAATACATGCATGTGATGTTTTCCCGGGGTTATTCGGTTGAATACTTTGTTGAAGGCGGCCGCAGCCGCACCGGTCGGATGCTCCAGCCTCGTCCGGGCATGCTGTCGATGACTGTTCGCAGCTTCCTGCGGGACCACCGCAAACCCATCGTTTTTGTGCCCGTCTATTTCGGATATGAGAAAGTGATGGAGGGTCGCTCCTACCTGGGAGAGCTTCGCGGCAAGAAAAAAGAAAAGGAAAACATTTTCACCCTCGCCAAAACCGTCCGTAAGCTGAGCAATTCCTTCGGCCAGGTGGCAGTGAACTTTGGCGAAGCGATTCCTCTGGCAGACGTGCTTGACGAAGTTCGGCCAAGCTGGCGCCAGGAGGCCTACGATTCGGAGTACCGCCCGCGTTGGCTGAATGAGGCAGTCGGCGAACTCTCCAGCCGCGTCGCTTCCAATATCAACGCATCCGTTGCGGTCAATCCCATCGGCCTGACGGCAACTGCCCTTCTGGGCGCCGAAAGACTGGCAATGGATGAAGTTCACCTGACCCGCCTGATGGACCAGTACGCCGATCTGCTCAGGACCTACCCCTATGCAGACACGGTGACCCTGCCCGATGGAAACGGCAAGGACTGGGTAGCCTATTGTGAAAACATGGGGCTGATTACCCGCACGCCTCAGAAGCTTGGCGATATCATTGCGCTTGAGGGCAGTAATGCCATCCTGATGACCTATTACCGGAACAATATCCAGCACCTGTTCGCCCTGCCCTCGCTGATTGCCAGTCTGTTTGAAAACAAGCAGTCGCTGAATCGGGAAAAAATCGAGTTTTTGGCGGGCGTTGCCTATCCCTACCTGAGATCCGAACTTTTCCTGAAATATCAAAAAGAAGAGATTCCGGGAGTAATCAACCGCTGGGTGGATGTATTGGTCGAAAAAGGCTTGCTGTTCGAACAGGATAACGGCCTGATCAGCCGTCCTGAAGAGGGCACTGACGCCATGCTGCGCCTGCGGGTGCTTTCCCGTTTCATTATTCAGACTCTGGAGCGATACCACATTGCCATCGGTGTCCTGCGCCGATACGGTTCTGGCAAGGTCAACGCAGAGGAGCTGGAAGAGCAATGCACCCTGCTGGCCGAACGCATGTCGATCCTGTTTGGCCTGAACGCACCGGAATTTTTCGACAAGAGTCTGTTCAGGAACTTTATTACCAGCCTGCAGAGCAACGGCGTTGTCACCAAGGATGAAAACGGCTTGCTGTGTTACAGCAATGCGCTGGATGAGGTGGCAGAAGATGCACGCCTGGTTCTGAGCGTTGAAAAACGCCAGGCGATCCAGCAGGTGACTATGCTGGGAGCCTGAGGCGCCAGAACCACAACAGGGTCAATTGCCGGTTGGCAATGCTTTGAGGGAATAGACATCGAACCGACTGCTTTTTCCCTCAACTCTTGTGGTCACCGGCGGGCCATCCAGCGGGTCCGCCTTTCGTGGACGTTTGACCACAACCCGGTATCGGGCAACGGCTAGTGCGGCTTCAAGCAACGCAGCGGAATCGTCATCATCACCCACCACTTGCCGGAAAACCTGCATTTCCTTTTTGACCAGGGCCGATTTATCGCGGTGGGGGAACATCGGGTCCAGATAGATAACATCCACCGAGTCGGGCTCACGCCGCTGAAGCCAGTCGAGGCTGTCTCCGGCTTCGAGCCGCATGCGCCCGGTGATATCGGCGCACTGCTCGTTAATGGAGGCCCGAGCCAGACCGTACGCAAGAATGGCATGAACAACGGGCGACCGCTCAAACAGCGTCATCTGGCAGCCAAGAGACGCCAGCACAAATGCATCCTGTCCAAGCCCCGCCGTTGCGTCTACGACATGAAGCGTTTGCCGGGTTTTCTGCAAACCAACGGCTTTGGCAATCAGCTGTCCGGTTCCGCCCCCATGCTCGCGGCGATAACCCGCTTTACCGTTGATAAATTCGGCACGCACCGGGCCAGGCGCGCTTTTTCCGGTCAGCTGCAGACAGAGCCCCTGCTCATCCGAAAACAGCAGAAGCGAAGCGCTGCTTACCTGTTTTGGTTTTACCGACCCGAGAAAAGGAACAGAAAGATTTTCGGCCAATTCTTTGACCTGCCAGGCATCACCGAGAGGGCTGTGCCCCGTTGCCAGACCTGACGAATCGAACGCAGGAAACATCAAACGCGGACATCGATGCCCGTCAGAACACCTTCAGGGGCTTCAGCTGGCGCGGCTACATTGGCAAATGTGGACAGGGCACGGGCCGTATTGAGGGGCACATCGTCTGCGCGGAAACGCTCAAGGCGGACATCCTCAGCAGCACGACGGGCCTCGACCCTGCGCTCCAGAGCGTCGGGTGGCGTTACCGGGCGGGACTCGGTGGATGGCGAAGCCGCCTCCGTAAGGTCACGGCGGACCTGACCGGGATTATCTTCGGCCGTTGACGCGGGTGCGCGGGCAACGTCACTGCGCTCACGGGACAAGGCGTTATTGCCAGCCTGGTAGGCCAGATTATTGCTTGAGTTGATTCCGCCGATCATTGCAGCCACACCGCACTATCAGTTGAGGACATTATGATTATGGAAGATCCCGCCGGGATTTGAAAGCCGCTGCTCGGAAAGCTCTTTTCACCGTTCGCTCGATTCCATCAGAGCAGCATCACAAACAGCAATGCTCCCAGGATCAGGCGATAAATCACGAAGGGCATCAGGCCCAGGCGCTCAAGGAACGTCAGAAACAGGTGAATACAGACCAGGGCGCTGATAAAAGATAATGCGGTTCCCAGCGCAATGGCAATCCAGTCTGTTGCTCCCCCCTGCTCAACCAGCTCGATAGTTTTGAGCAGTCCCGCGGCCAGAATCAGCGGAATGGAAAGCAGAAAGGAAAACCGGGCGGCCGCCTCACGGCTGAAGCCCAGAAACAATGCGGCCGTGATGGTAATCCCCGAACGTGAGGTACCCGGAATGAGCGCCAGAGCCTGAGCCAGACCAATGACCACTGCGTCTTTCATCGCCAGGCCATCCAGCGACCGGCTGCGGCGCCCGACGGCATCGGACCACCACAGCACCAGCCCGAAACCCACCGTGGAGGCGGCAATAACCAGACCGGACCGCAGTGTGGTTTCAATAACGTCATTCAGCACAATGCCGGCAAGACCGGCAGGAATGGTACCGGCGATGACCGCCCAGGCCAGCCCGCTGTCTGGCCCAACCCGCCTTTGCGCGGTGTCCATAACCCAGGCCGTGGTGAGTTGCGTCACCGTCTGCCTGAAGTACCAGATCACCGCCGCCAACGTGCCCACATGCACGGCGACATCAAAGGCGAGGCCCTGGTCGGACCAGCCCAGGACCTGGGAAGGTAATATAAGATGAGCCGAACTGCTGATGGGCAAAAACTCTGTCACGCCCTGAATCACTGCAAGCACAATGATCTGCCAAAGTTCCATGGGCATCAGATCCATAAGGTAAGGAAAGAGAAGACGTTCAGCGGCCGGGAAGCTTCTTCCAGGCTACTTCATCCCGAATGTAAACAGGCTGGGCACTGGCTGCCGCCACGCCGCCATTCATTGCAAATTCATGCTCCGCAAGCCGCACTACCCGGCTTGCCTGGGGCAACAATGTGTCGTCCGTTTCCTCAACCGAAGCCACCACCCCGGCAGGAAACTGCGCCTGCAGACGCCAACCGCTGCCAACGCCAAACCAGCGGCCAGCCCCAGGCTCCAGCGCTACCTGCTCCGGCGAGCAAACGCGCTCCTCTGTCAGTGCTTCAGGTTTGCCATCACGACATACATAGCTCGCCCAGTAGACTTCTCCCATTCGCGCATCAAACGCAACGGCCACTCTGTCATCGTCCCGCAGATCAAAGCGATCGATGGCCTCAGCCGCCACGGTCTGAAGCGAGGACACGGGCACCACTGGGATATCCAGGCCATAAGCCATCCCCTGCACGACTCCGGTGGCAATGCGTAGCCCGGTAAAAGACCCGGGGCCACAAGCGAACGCCAGAGCGTCGAGGTCCGTCGGTTTAAGGCCTGCCTCAATCAGCAGTTCGCGAATCATCGGCATAAGCAACCGCGTATGACCACGCGGCGCATGCTCTGAGCGACTGAGTAAACGATCACCACAGAGCAACGCAGCGGAGCAGCCTTCCGAAGAAGTATCGAGGGCGAGCAGATTCACTCGATTACTCTCACTGACTGTCAATTACTTAAGCTGAGTCAGAATCTGACTCTTGATGTCGTCCATGCTGCCAATACCCTCGACACGTACATATTTCGGTGCCTTGACCGCATCTTTGCTTGCCCAGTCCTGATAGTAATCGACCAGCGGTGCTGTCTGCTCATGGTAGATGTGCAGGCGCTTGCGAACCGTATCTTCCTGGTCGTCGTTACGCTGGACCAGTGGTTCTCCGGTTTCGTCGTCTTTCCCCTCGACTTTTGGCGCGTCGTATTTGACGTGGTAGATGCGTCCGCTGGATTCGTGCACGCGACGGCCAGACAGCCGGCTGACAATTTCCTCATCGTCAACCGCAATCTCAACAACGTAGTCAATCACGATGCCCTGATCTTTGAGCGCCTCAGCCTGCGGGATAGTGCGCGGGAAACCATCCAGCAGGAACCCGTTCTTGCAGTCCGGCTGCTGCACACGCTCTTCAATCAGGGCAATGATGATGTCATCAGAGACCAGCCCGCCAGAAGACATGACTTCCTTGACCTGTTTACCCAGGTCAGACTCGGCTTTGACAGCGGCCCGCAACATATCGCCTGTTGAAATCTGCGGAATACCAAAACGCTCGGTAATGAACTGGGCCTGGGTCCCCTTGCCGGCGCCTGGTGCGCCCAACATGATGATTCTCATAGGTGTTGCTCCCGTTATAGACTTTATCGTATGAAAAGCTGTGGCAAAACCCTCGGGCTTTGCGACATCCTCTCGGGCCCGGCTGGCCAGCAAAGAAAGCGACGCATTATACGAATTCAGGCCCACCAGAGAAAGTGGACCTCTGTCTTAAGACAATCAGCGCGTGTATTGTTCCGCCCGTCGAATAACCGGCGTCAGGATGACAGGGACCGGGCCAGCGCGTCCAGATCCGCAGAAACCTGCTCGATTTCCTCCCGCAGACTATCCAGGTCCTGGTTGTTCAGGCCCAGCGCCGCTGCCAGCGTCTCCAGGTCGTCCTGATTGAACTCATCGCCAATATGACGTTCCTTGAGTAGCGCGTTAGCCAGTTGCACCATCGACACATAGTGCTCGTGCTCACCATGATAATCCGGATGCTGATGCATACCGGCCGCTTTGATAACCGGGTCTGGCAGCTGCCAGAGGCGATGCAGTATGCCGCCGATGGCACCATGGCCGACGGCCAGCAACTGTTGCTGATCGCCAGCGCCGAATACCTGTTGCTCTAACGAGCGCATGCTGGCCTCGGGGTTCGCCTCCCTTAACTGGTTAAGCTCTTCAAATTCGGCGGGGAACAAATGACCAATCAGCAGAAGGCCAAAATTGTGAAGCAGGCCGCAAAGATACGCCAACCCTTTATCTTCACCACAGCGGCCGGCCAGTCGCTGGCAAACAAAGGCACAATAGAGGGAGTGGCGCCAGAACTCGTCCATTCCCAGCATTCCCTTACGAGGAATCTCAAAGGCACGGACTGAGGCAATGCCCAGTGCTATGTGGGCTACCCGGTCAAAGCCAAGAACGCGGGTTATCGCTTCCTGCACCGAATTGATCTGGCCCGGGTAATTGAACAGGGCAGACCCTGCATAACGCATGATCTGCGCGGTCATGCTGGGGTCAAACTCGATCAGGTCAGCAAGCTCTTTGGCAGATGCCTCGGAATTCGTGGTCAGCCGCAGAATTCGCAACGCCAGGGCTGGCATCGGCGGTAACCGATAGAGTTTCTGCAGCTGATCGGCGACCTCTTCGAGGGTCAGTGCGGCCCGCTCACCGTTGTTCTGGCCACGGATGACCACGTGCCCGGAGGTCGAGCCAGCCAGGGCCCGAGCCAGGGAGGTCCGGTCCATTTCCACCAGGGCATCGTCGGCGCCACAGGCCATCACTGCCTTTGAGTATTCTGGCACGTCATTATCGACCAACACGGGAACGTCATAAGGAGCGCCGAGCGGCGGGATAAAACCGGGGTCACAATCGAGGAACAGGCGTGCCGCCTGACGGTAAGTCAAAGGCTGCAGCCGCCGACCGGTCACGCGGTGGACCAGGTCCGGATCGACGCTGGTATTATAACCATGAACCACCATCAGCGGGCCGTTGATATCGATCAACAGGCTGGCGCGGATAAACTCATCGGGAGCCCGCCCGGACCCGGTCACCGCTTCGTCAAAACCGGACGCAGGTTCTGTTTTCAGCGCCCGGAAGGGAATGCCCTTCAGGCTCAGAAAACGCTCGAGTCTTGGTGCTATCGGCAAGGAGGTCTCCTTTTCTGCCCATCCTTCTGTTTTATTATCCGGCCATCAGCCGGTGTTGCGCATACCAGCAGCGATGCCAGCCATCGTTACTTTCAGGGCCCGCTCTACCATGTCAGGTACCTGGCCGGTGCCCTCACTTTCGCGGTCACGTTTCAATAACTCAGCCTGCAGATAGTGTAGCGGATCGACGTAAGGGTTTCGCACTCGCATAGAATGTGCAAACACCGGCTCTTTTTCCAGCAAGACGTCCTGCTGCTTCAGCTCGAGAAGATGGTCAATGCAGCCCTGCAGGCGCTCTCTAAGGTCTTTGCCGAGATTAACCAGAGTCGGGTCTCCATCCGCCAGGGTTTTCTCATAGTGGCTGGCGATTCTGAGATCCGATTTTGCCAGTACCATCTCAAGCATATCAACGTAGGTTTTGAAGAAAGGCCACTCGGTCATCATCTCCCTCAGCACGGGCACTTTGTCGTTCTCAAACGCTTCCTTCAGCGCCACATCGCTACCCAGCCAGCTGGGCAGCATAAGCCGCATCTGGGTCCAGGCGAAAATCCACGGAATGGCGCGCAGGCTTTCAACGCCGCCGCCCGGCTTTCTGCGGGCGGGCCGACTGCCCAGTGCCAGCTTGCCCAGCGCCTGTTCCGGAGTGACCTGTCGGAAATAGGGTACAAAATCTGCGTTTTCACGCACCACCGAACGGTAGGCCTTGAGCGAACGCTCGGTAAGCCAGTCCATGGCGTCTCGCCATTCCGGCTCGGGACTCCTGGGCGGTGCCAGGGTCGCCTCGATGACCGCCGTTGTGTAAAGAGTCAGGCTCTGCTCTGCCAGGCGGGGAAGCCCAAACTTGAAACGGATCATCTCGCCCTGCTCAGTGATCCTGAAACTGCCATTCACCGACCCCGGAGGCTGGGAAAGGATGGCCCGGTTGGCAGGGCCACCACCACGACCGACGGTGCCACCACGGCCATGAAACAGGGTCAGGTGAACGCCAAATCGACCCGCCACTTCGGTCAGCTTCTCCTGGGCCTGATACTGGGCCCAGGCGGCCATCATCTGACCGGCGTCTTTCGATGAGTCCGAATAGCCGATCATGACCTCCTGCCGACCCTCGCAGTACTCCTGGTACCAGTCGACTCCGTAAAGCGCTTCCATGCTGTCCGGCGCGCCCCGCAGGTCATCCAGGGTTTCGAACAGAGGCACCACCCGCATGGGGTAGGTCATGCCCGCTTCCCGCAACAGCAGAATCACATTCAGCACATCTGACGGCTTGCTGGCCATGGATATGACGTAGGAACCCAGCGCCTCCGGTGTCTGCTGTGCCACGACTTCGCAGGTGGCAAGCACTTCCCTGACCTCATCCGAAGGTTCCCAGTTGCGGGGCACCAGAGGCCGGCGCCCTTTGAGCTCTTTCACCAGAAATGCCTGGCGTTCTTCCTCGGTCCAGGACAGATAATCCCCCAGGCCCAGGTAGTCAACCATTTCCGCTACGGCTGCTGCGTGGCGGGTCGCTTCCTGGCGTATATCCAGCCGGATCAGCGGCAGACCAAAGGAGTAGGCCCGGCGAAGGGTATCCAGCAGGGGGCCGTTGGCAATGCTTTCCAGACCACAGTCGATCAGTGATCGGTAGCACAGCTCAAGAGGATCGGTAAAATCGCTGTTTTCAAATAGAATGTCGGCGTCGTCCGCAGACTTGCCTTCAATTCTGGCCTCTGCCCAGTCCCGGGTTCTGATCAGCTTGTCACGCAGCTCAGCCAGCACCTGGCGATAGGGTTCCCGGGAATCGCCAACCACAGCTTTCAATTCGTCGCTGGCCTGCCACATGGAAAGCTCGGCCCGCAGTGACTGAATGTCCCGCAGATAAAGATCAGCAGCCATCCAGCGCCCCAGCAGAAACACCTTTCGTGTAACCTTATGGGTCACGTTGGGGTTGCCATCCCGGTCGCCGCCCATCCAGGAGGCAATCCGGATAGGGGTAGCGTCCGTTGGCAAACCTTTTCCTGTCGCCCCGGAAAGTGAATGGTCCAGGCTTCGCAGAAATTTTGGCAACGCGGTCCAAAGGCTGTTTTCGATGACCGCAAAGCCCCATTTGGCCTCGTCCACCGCCGTTGGCCTCTCATGGCGGATTTCATCGGTATGCCAGGCCTCATTCACCAGCTGGGTCAGGCGGCTGGTAATTTCTTCGCTCTCCGCCGGCAGCAGATCGTCATGATCAAGCTTCGCCAGGCAGTCGGACATCTCATCGTATTTCATGATAAGCGTCCGGCGCGCTACTTCGGTCGGGTGCGCTGTCAGAACGTATTCAATACGAAGTTCAGAAACCCGTTGATGAAGCTCTTCCGGGCTAACCCCGCCTTCCCTGAGACGCTGGAACACATCGCTCAGCGATTCCACCATCAGGTCAGACTCATGGCCGCGATTACGACGGATGCTGTGATACTGTTCGGCAAGGTTGGCAAGGTTCAGAAACTGGTTGAAAGCACGGGTGACCGGAAGCAGCTCGTCATCACTGAGTTTGCCCAGCAAATTAACCAGGCGTTGCCCGGAACCGCTTTCGTGCCGCCGGTCTGCCTTGGCCGCGGCGCGGATTTCTTCAATCAGCTCATAACATTCCTGACCGGGATGGCGCTGGATGCTCTGACCCAGTAATTCACCCAGCATTCGAACGTTTTCTCGGAGTTCGGGATGCAGCTCAGTCACAATAGCGTCCTTTTAAATTGACGTAAGCGAAGTAAACTAAGGATACTAATAACGATTAACGTCTTTCGCCGCAAGGAGTATTCATGAAAGTAACGGATCTGCCCAAGCACTGGGAAAAATCAAAAGAACCGGTTGAAAGCAGCCACGACTACAACCTGAAGCTTCCACTGGAAGACGCTGCGAGGATTGCCGCCCTGGCGGAGCTGTATCCGGACCGGTCCGAAGCGGATATTCTGAACGACATGATTGGCGCCGCGCTGGATGTTCTGGTCAGGCTTAGCCCGCTGAAAGACAGACTGGCAAAGAAAGAATAACAGGGCGAGGGACAAGCGCAGGGGTGGCAATAAACCACCCCACAGGAGAATTCTGGTTCAGGCCGGACGCTTCAGGCAACCGACTCGAACTGACGGGCTTTCAGAGCCTGAATATGCTTCTGGCTCAGGCTTACAAATCGCGGTGTCAGACCACTGTCTTCGTAGATTTCGAAGCCGTCCTCATCAAACGCGACAACTTTTGAGCCCTGAACATAGGGGAAGCTGGTCTCCAGCTCGTCCAGTGCTGCAGAAATCAGGTCCCGCATCAGATCCTGGGATGACTTCATCGGGTAAAGAGCAGCCAGTTTCTCAAGCCGTTGGCGATGCTGGTCAGACAGGTTGGCAAAGTAAGCATCCCGGGTTAAGCGTCCCCGCGCATGCTTGTCCCAATAATTGACCAGATCTTTAATTTTCATAGAATCCTCACTCTTGCTTTTTCAGCTTCCGAACGAACGCACCAAGATTGTGCGACCGTTGAGTAAAGTGTAGACGAAGCGCTCACGTTGGGCGCGGTGTTAATGGTAACGGATTGTACTTATCCGCCCTTCAATCCACTCGCTAATCCGACCCCTTTTCAACCCCCTTGACCGCTTGCCAGACGGCATCCAGCGCCTCCAGTGACTCATTTTCAAAATCGCGGCCCTCGTTTTCAAGGCGCTGCTCGATGGCGCGGAATCTTGTCTCGAACTTGTGATTCGTTCTGTTCAGTGCCTGCTCAGAGTTGACCTTCATGAAACGTGCCAGATTGACACACACAAACAGCAGATCACCCAGTTCGCCCTCAATGGCATCCTCTTCGCCCTTGCCGGAACGCGCGTCGTACCAGGCTTCTTTGAGCTCGTCGATTTCTTCGTGGAGCTTGTCGAACACCGGCTCTATCTCCGGCCAGTCGAACCCATGGTTCGAAGCCCTGCGCTGAAGTTTGTCAGCGCGCACCATAGCGGGGAGCGTTCGCGCAATACCGCTCAGCCGGCTGTTGTCTGGCCCGGCTTCTGGCTTGAGGGCCCTCTCCTCGGCCTTGATTTTTTCCCAGCTCGCTTTGATCCAGGCTTCATCCGGGCGGTTATCGGGGTCTGTGCGGCTATCCAGGGTGCCGTCCGGAAACACATGGGGGTGACGGCGGATCAGCTTTCTCACCAGATTGTCGACCACCGAATCGAAATCAAAGTGGTTCTGTTCCTGCCCCATCTGGCCGTAGAAAATCACCTGAAACAGCAGGTCTCCCAGCTCGTCTTCAAGATGGGGATAATCCTCTCGCCCGATCGCGTCGGCCACTTCATAGGCCTCTTCCAGCGTGTGGGGCACGATCGACCGGAAAGTCTGTCGGGTATCCCAGGGACAACCGGTATCCGGATCACGCAACCGGGCCATCAGGTATTTCAGGTCATCCACTGAATAGCTCAAGAGCGCCTCCGCCTGACATCGATGATATTGGGCAGGTTGCGAATCTGGGCCAACAGGCGGGCAAGCTGCTCGATGCTCGATATTTCCAGCGTAACCGTCATGGTGGCGGTATTCGCATCCTTGTTAGAGATGGTGTTCATGGCCAGCACATCGCTTCTGGATGACGACAGAACCTGCGTAATATCCCGCAACAGACCGGAACGGTCGTAGGCTTCGATCTCGATATCCACGGGGTAGACGGCGATCTGCTGGCCTCCCCAGCTAACCTCGATGATCCTGTTGGGCTCGTGCTCTTTCAGGTTCAGAAAGGTGATGCAGTCCTGTTGATGCACGGTCACGCCGCGCCCGACCGTGATATACCCACCGATCGGATCCCCCGGTAGCGGCTTGCAGCATTTCGCCACCTGGGTTTTGAGTTTGCCAACACCGCGTATCTGAATGTCTGATTCGGTATCGTAGGGCTTGCGGGGCCTGGACGTTAGCCTGAGATCCAGCTGTTCCGATTTCGGCTCCAGCATCTGCTGGGCAGCGTTGGCGACATGAGCCGGCCGCAGATCGCCCGCGCCCATCGCCGCAAACATATCTTCGGCCGCCGGATAATTTACCTTGCGCGCCAGTTCGTCCAGATCAATGTCATACAGCGACAGTCGCTTGAATTCATCTTCCAGAATTGCCCGGCCGTCGACGATGTTCTGATCGCGGTTCTGCTGCTTGAACCAGTGAGTCACTTTTGCCCTGGCCCGGGATGTCTGGATATAGCCCAGACTCGGGTTCAGCCAGTCGCGGCTCGGTGCCTGGTTGTTGGATGTCAGAATGGATATCTGGTCACCGGTTCTGAGCGGATAGGTCAGCGGCACAATGCGGTTGTTGACCTTGGCGCCCCGGCAGGCGTGGCCAATTTCTGTATGCACCCGGTAAGCAAAATCCACCGGCGTCGCACCCTGAGGCAAATCTACAACATGGCCCTCCGGGGTGAATACATAAACCCGATCCGAGTTGATATCGGATTTGAGATGGTCAGCCAGGCCGGTGAGGTCTCCCAGCTCTTCCTGCCATTCCAGCACCTGGCGCAGCCAGTTGATCTTGGCATCGTAGCCCACAGACTTGTTGCCCCGGTCCGTGCCTTTGTAAAGCCAGTGGGCACAAACCCCCAGTTCGGCCTCTTCATGCATGTGCCGCGTCCGGATCTGCACTTCCATGACCTTGCCTTCCGGGCCGATCACTGCCGTGTGAAGGGACTGATAGCCGTTTTCCTTGGGGTTGGCAATGTAGTCGTCAAACTCGTTCGGAATATGGCGCCAGAGCGTGTGAACGATGCCAAGTGCCGCATAACAATCGCGGACTTCCGGCACCAGAACACGCACGGCCCGAACATCGTAAACCTGGGAGAAATCGATGCCTTTACGCCGCATCTTCCGCCAGATGCTGTAGATGTGTTTGGCCCGGCCAGACAGGTCAGCCTGTATGTCGGAGTTGCCAAGCTCCTCCTGCAGCGCGGCAATAACCCGCTTGATATAGTCTTCCCGGTCAAGACGTTTTTCATCAAGCAGCCTGGCAATCTTTTTATAGGCGGTAGAATGAAGATAGCGAAACGATAGGTCTTCCAGTTCCCACTTGATGTGCCCGATACCAAGGCGATGCGCGAGGGGTGCATAAATATCGAAGACTTCACGGGCCACCCGCATGCGTTTTTCTTCCGGCGCATTCTTGACCGCCCGGATCGCGCAGGTCCGCTCGGCAAGCTTGATCAGCGCCACCCGGACGTCGTCAATCATGGTGACGAGCATCTTCCGGACATTATCAAGCTGGCCTTCAGTCTGCCCCAGCACATTGCCCTTGAGCGGGTGATGGATAGACGATATCGCTGCCATGTGCAGAACACCGCTGATCAGACCAGCGACTTCATCACCGAATTCGTGCTGAATGTCAGCCAGCGGGATCCTTTCCTCTCGGACGGCACGATACAGAATCGCCGCCACCAGACTGGCCTGGTCCAGATGCAGCTCAACCAGCACCTGCGCCATTTCAATACCGGTGCGGAAACTGCTGGTACCCGGCGCCCACATCCGGTCCTCACGCACAGCCTTCAGATCAATGACGGCAGCCATTTCGCAGGCGTGACGGAACTGCTCCGGATCGTCCAGATTGGTCTGTGACTCTATCTGGCGAACCCAGCGCTCTATGTCGACCTTGCCATCACTGGACAAGGTGTAATCTTCTCGGACTTTTACCATCTTGCTTTTGTTCTTCCCGCTTTATTCCTTGCGTTCAAACAGGGCCATGGACTCGACATGGGTGGTGTGGGGGAACATATCCATAACCCCCGCGCGCACCAGCCTGTAACCATTGCGTACCAGTGCCCCGGCGTCCCTGGCCAGTGTCGCCGGGTTACAGGACACATAAACCACTCGGCGGGCGCCGAAGGCAGTCAGATATTCGCACACCTCCAGAGCACCAGACCGCGGCGGGTCTATCAGGATCTTGTCGAATCCTTCGCCCGCCCAGGGCTGCCGGGTAAAATCTGCCTGCAGGTCAGCGCCGTGAAACTCGGCATTCGACAGCCGGTTGCGCTCTGAGTTCTCGCGACCCCGAACCACCATCGACTCATCGCCTTCAACACCCACAACCTGTGCGGCTTTTCGGGCCAGCGGCAACGTGAAGTTGCCCAGGCCACAGAACAGATCCAACACCCGCTCATCCGGCTGAACATCCAGCCACTCAAGCGCCCGATGGACCATGCCGCGATTCATTTCGGCGTTCACCTGGGTAAAGTCCATCGGATGGAACGCCATATCCAGATCGAATTCTTCAAGCCGGTAGTTCAGGCGCTCGGGGCCGCCTTCCGGACCCTGCTCTGGCCATATCCGGTGAACCGTGTCCGGGCCTTTGGGCTGCAGGTAGATATGCAAATCGTGGGCCTGGCCGAAACCGATCAATGCGGCTCTGTCGGAATCGCTCAGTTCGTCCATGTTGCGAAACACCAGGGCAGCGACATCATCGCCGCAGGCAACTTCAACCTGTGGCACCCTGCGAAAAGCCTCAAGCCCGTGAAGAAGCTCACGCAGGGGCATGATCTTTTCCCCAATTCGCGGATCGAGTACGATGCAGCGGTCGATATCGGTCAGAAAACTGTTCCGCTTTTCCCGAAACCCCACCAGCACTGATTCTCTCGCCGGTACATATTTAACGCCAAGTCGGGCTTTGCGACGGTAGCCGAGCGTCTGGGAGCGCATCGGCGGAACCCACTCCTCAGGTTCTATGCCACCAAAGTGGGCAAAATGCTCTCGCAGCGTCTGTTCCTTGAACTCTATCTGGGCATCCCCCGCCATATGCTGGAGGCTGCAGCCGCCACACAGGTCGGCGAAATCACAGGGGGGCTTAATGCGCTGAGGGGAGGCTTCCAGAACTTCCAGAGTACGAAGTTCATCGAATTTACTACGCGACCCCACAACTTTTGCCATGACGGTTTCGCCCGGCATGGCGCCATCAACGAACTGGGTCTTGCCATTATCGCGGGCAATGCCACGGCCATCGTGGCTGAGCGTTTCGATCGTGCAGCGCACGGGTTCCTGTGGAAGTGGTTTCCTGCGTCTTCTGCTCATTAACGATTCTCTTGCTGGGTTTCAGGCGCCCGGAAAAACACCGGTGGAGAGGTAGCGATCGCCCCGGTCACAGATGATGGCAACGATCACGGCATTTTCAACCTGTTCCGATAATTTCAGCGCGGCAGCAACAGCGCCACCGGCCGACACGCCGCAGAAAATGCCTTCTTTACTGGCTAGAGCTCTCATGGTTACTTCCGCCTCTTCCTGGCCCACATCAAGAATCTCATCCACGCGCGCAGCGTCAAATATTTTGGGCAGGTAGGCTGCCGGCCACCGACGGATCCCCGGAATTGAGGCGCCGTCCTGGGGCTGCAGGCCAATAATCCGAATGTCCGGATTACGTTCTTTAAGGTACTGCGACACCCCCATGATGGTTCCGGTGGTGCCCATGGAACTGACGAAGTGAGTCACCCGCCCTGCCGTCTGCTCCCAGATTTCCGGGCCGGTGGTGCGGTAGTGAGCCAGTGGGTTGTCCTGGTTGGCAAACTGGTCCAGCACCTTGCCCTTGCCTTCCGATTCCATCTGCTGGGCGCGATCCCGGGCGGTTTCCATGCCTTCTTCTTTGGTCACCGAAATGATTTCGGCACCGTAAGCGCGCATGGATGCCCGGCGTTCTTCACTCAGATTTTCCGGCATGATCAGCACCATGCGGTAGCCCTTGATGGCCGCAGCCATGGCCAGGGCAATACCGGTATTACCGCTGGTTGCTTCGATCAGGGTGTCGCCCGGCTGAATGTCGCCACGGCGCTCGGCCTCCTGAATCATACTGATCGCCGGACGATCTTTTACTGAACCAGCCGGATTGTTACCTTCCAGCTTGCCCAGAATCACATTGCTGGTGTCGCCAGGAAGCCGCTGGAGGCGGACCAGCGGTGTGTGCCCAACGAAGTCTTCGATGGTCGGAAACTGCATGCTGTCACCTTCTATCCGTCATGCGCTGTTACTATCCGTCAAGCGCTGTTAATAGTGCGGTAGCGGCGGTCAGCCATCGCGCCGGCACCTCAAGCCTGTGGTACACTCTTGCCCCGCATGATACGCGTATTGGCAGCGGCCGCCCAATACAGGTTCTCGATATACCCATGACCTCGGGCTATAACCACGAACATCAACACCGTCGAGCCGTCCGGACAAATCGGGAAAACACTATGCGACGTTGGGGCATTCGCAAAAAAGTACTGGTGGTGACCCTTATCCCCACCTTGCTGACCACTCTTCTGCTGGGCATGTTTTTCACCTATAGCTGGGTCAATAACATTGAGAGCCTGCTGAAAGATCGTGGCGAATCCCTCTCTCGTCAACTTTCAGCCGGTTCTGAATACGGCCTGTTTACCGCCAACCGTAGCCTGCTTAGCAGCCTTTCCAATGCGTTGCTGGAGGAGCAGGACGTTCGCTCTATCACTTTTTTTGATAGCGAAGGCCAGCGCCTGCTGCACACCGGTCCCGGCAGTTCGGACGACATCCGCGAAAAAGCTCTGGCCGCTCAGCATCCCGTTCAGATTACCCGCGAGAACAGCACCATTTTTATCAACCCGGTTCATCCCCAGGACCTGATGATCGAAGGCATGCTCGATCCGGAATCGCGGCAGAGCCTGAATCGCAGTGAGCAGCCGATAGGCTGGGCGACCGTTGAAATGTCCCATGTGCGAACGGAAAAAGAGACCTACAAAGCCCTGCTTATTTCATTGCTGTTGGTGCTTTGCGGTGTTCTGCTGAGCCTGGCTATTGCCCTGCACCTGAGCCGCGCCTTTACCGATCCCGTTTTCCAGCTCAATGAAGCCGTGGCCAGGCTCAAGGAAGGCAAGCTGGACACCCGGGTCTACACGGCGGCGGGGCCTGAATTCGAGCAACTTGAATCCGGTCTCAACGCCATGGCGGGCGAATTGAGCAAAGCCCAGGCGGACATGCAGCAAAACATTGACCAGGCGACAGAAGATCTGCGGGAAACTCTTGAAACCATCGAAATCCAGAACATCGAACTGGACTTCGCCCGCAAAGAAGCGCTTGAAGCCAGCCGGATCAAGTCCGAGTTCCTGGCCAACATGTCCCATGAAATCCGTACGCCGCTCAACGGCATCATCGGCTTTACAGATCTGTTGCTGAAGAGTCCCTTACCCCGTCAGCAGCGGGACCACCTGAGTACCATCCGCAAATCCTCAGAAATTCTGCTGACCATCATCAACGACATCCTGGACTTCTCCAAGATCGAAGCCGGCAAGCTGATCCTCGACCGCATTCCGTTCCAGCTCAGGGATATCGTTGAGGAAGTCATGGTGATGCTGGCACCAGCGGCCCACAACAAGAATCTGGACCTGGTGCCACTGGTTTACAACGACGTTCCGGATAACATGATGGGGGATCCGTTAAGGGTCAAACAGGTCATCACCAATCTGGTGAATAACGCCATCAAATTCACCCAGACCGGCGAGGTGGTGCTCCGGGCAAGCCTTGAAGAAGAGGACAACGAATCCAACCGGATTACCCTGCGGCTGAGTATCGCGGATTCCGGTGTCGGACTTTCACGCGCCCAACAGCAATCACTGTTCAATGCCTTCAGTCAGGCGGACGCATCCACTGCTCGGCAATATGGTGGCACCGGGCTGGGCCTGGCGATTTCCAAGCGACTTGTGGAAGAGATGGGGGGGACTATTGGCCTGGATAGTGAGCTGGGCAAAGGATCAACCTTCTGGTTTACCCTGACCTCCGAACTGTCATCCTCAGGTGACCCGGTCACACCCAGAGATGCCCTGCGCGGCGAGCGGGTGATCTATCTTGAACATCAGAAAACCACCGGCCTGGCAGTGGAACATATGCTGCGGGAATGGGGCATGACGGTTGATCGGGTGTCCTCGCCAGGCGCCCTTCAGGAGCAGGTGGAGGAGGCCCAGCGGGATCAGTCCGGCTACGCCCTGGCCATTATTGGCATTACCCGGCACCTGCTGAATTCCAGCCAGTATTGCACACTGGTTCGCACTCTTGAGTTTGAACGCGACTGCCGGACTCTGCTGCTGACGCCCACACTGGAAATTCAGGATACGCCACTGTCGGGTCTGACCAGCGGGCACCTGACCAAGCCGATCTGCCGTGACTCGATTTACAATGAGCTACTGCTGCTGGTGCACGGTATTACCCAGGACCCGGCCGTGCTGCCGGACTATACTCCGGAACCAGAAGCACAGCCTGCCTCGGCCCCATCACGAGCGCCGAGGATCCTCGCCGTAGATGACAACGACGCCAACCTGAAGCTGGTGATGACGCTTCTTAAAGACTACAAGGTGGATGCGGAAGGTGCGAGCAGCGGCTTTGAGGCCTTGAGTAAGGTGCGACAACGCCGATTCGACCTGGTATTCATGGACCTGCAGATGCCCGGCATGGACGGAGTGGAAACCACCCAGCGCCTCAGGGAAGTGGACGACAGCAATCACCGTACGCCTGTTATTGCACTAACCGCTCATGCTCTGGCGGACGAGCAGGAGCGCCTGACTCGCCAGGGTTTCGATGGCTACCTGCCAAAACCCATCAGCAATAAACAGTTAATAAAGACGATTCGGGATTATACCGGCTACGTCTGCCAGCCAGATGCTCCGGTCGGGCGCCAGTCACTGGTCACGGATCTTGGTGATAACCGTCGTCCCGTGCGCCCTTCCACGCGAAAAAAGCAGAATGATTGCGTCAGTGTGCCCGAAAGCATTCAGCTGGCAGCCGGGAAGGCGGATCTGGCAGAAGAACTGTTCAGCATGCTCGTGGAGCAACTGCGCATGGACACCCAAAGAATTGAATCGCTCTGGTCAGCAAATCAGCTCAAGGACTTGCTGGAGTGCGTTCACAAGCTGCATGGCGCCACGCGATATTGCGGCGTGCCCGAGTTAAGGGCCGCAGCCAACCATCTTGAAACCGCCCTGAAACGAGAAGAGCCAGATATGGAATACCACAAGGATCAGCTGGTCGCCGCCATGGAGCGACTACTGATCTGGACTGAGCAGACCGACTGGCAACCGCTGTTCCGGAACCAGAGCCAGAATGCAGCGACAGAGTAACAATCTGGCTTAGCGACCTGCCCGATCAAGAATGTCTCTCATGTCGCGCACAGCTTCTTTGAGGCCGACAAACACGGCTCGAGCCACAATCGCGTGGCCAATATTCAACTCGTTGATTCCAGCAAGCGCCGCCACCCGTTCGGTGTTGTGATAATTCAGACCATGACCGGCATTCACCACCAGACCCTTTTTACGAGCATAGGCAAGCGCTTTTTCAATTCTTTCAAAGGCCTGGTTTTCAGCCTCGGGGGTCTCTGCCTCGGCGTATTCGCCAGTATGCAGCTCAATCACTGGCGCACCGCATCGCACCGCGGCATCTATCTGAGACCGTTCCGGATCAATAAACAGAGACACTTCAGCGCCAATGCGGGACAGCCTTTCGCAGGCTTCCGTCACGCGGGCCTCCTGGCCCTCCACATCCAGCCCGCCTTCCGTTGTCAGCTCTTCCCGCTTTTCCGGCACCAGGCATACGCATTCCGGCCGGACCTTTTCAGCAAACAGGATCATCGCCTCAGTGACGGCCATTTCCAGATTCATTTTGGTATTCAGCGTTTCTTTCAGCAGAAAGACATCCCGATCCTGGATATGACGACGATCTTCCCTTGGGTGGATAGTAATGCCGTCGGCACCAGCCTCTTCCGCCAGCAGTGCGGCCTGAACCGGGTCCGGGTAGCGGGTTCCCCTCGCCTGACGGAGAGTGGCTACATGGTCAATGTTAACGCCGAGCAGCAGCCTTGAGGGCACGGCGCGAGAAGTCGGGGCGTTAGAAGTCATTTTTGCGTTCTCCTCGATGGCTGGAAAATAGTCGACGGCTGTTCAATTCACGGCCCTGCAACAAAAAGTCTACAAGGACACGGGTCACCCTTTTGGCAACACGACGGCAATCGGGGGATTCCAGATCACCCGCCGCCAGGGCCTGGAGTGTCTCCCCTGACAGTCCCCGCAAGCGGGCAGTTTCGGAGGGACGTGCAAGGATACCCTGCTCAGGATCGTAATAATATTGACCACCCGTTTCGACCGCCTCGCCGGTGTCGGTGGTCTGATCCCAGGCAAAGCTGTAGCCCAGCTCCCCGGCGAAAGCCTTTTCGAATCGCCGCAGTACGGGCTCTACATCGGCCGCGCCGGACAGTTCGTGCAAAAGGTCGATGTAAGCTGCAAAAAGCCTCGGATTGGGGTCGGCCATGGGCAGGGTACGTTGCAATAACTCGTTCACGTAGAGGCCGCTGTAAAGCGCCAGCGTTCTGGACAGTGCCGGGCCCGGGCGGACATCAGTCTGGGTCAGGGTCTTGAGATCGCTGCGCCCGGTCCAGTCCAGCACCAGGGGCTGGAAAGGCTGAAGCTGGGCCTTGAGGGGGCTTCTGGCTGAGTTTGCA
>Ga0136557_1000652_pt1 | contig 25503 bp, 20 predicted proteins | sample AntRauTorckE6832_FD_104796 | JGI IMG/M metagenome (GOLD analysis project Ga0136557, IMG submission 104796) | Saline lake microbial communities from Rauer Islands, Antarctica - Metagenome Torckler E6 #832 | ecosystem: Environmental > Aquatic > Non-marine Saline and Alkaline > Saline | place...
AAAGCCCGTCAACTTAGGTTAAATTATCTGATATTTTCCCGGAGGACTCACCTTGAGTTTAAAAAAAAGTTCATATTTAAAAAATAAAATCAGCATAACATCAGGGCTGTTATTTTATATCGTTACAATAACAAGTATTACAACCTTTTTAATTATAGCTGCTCTGTACAGTCTTCTTACTGCACAGGCAGATAAAGAGATAAACAAAAAAATCAGGGAATATTTTGTTTATCTTGAAACCAGTATAGAAAGGCCTTTGTGGCTTTATGAAGAAGAAAGCCTTGTCCAGACCGCAGAAAATTTTTTTAAAAGTTCTCCTGCAGTAAATCTTGAGATTTATGACAGTGCTGAAAAAAAAATTATATATAAAAATTCTATTGCCAATGACTCTGAAGCCGTTTCATACAAAAACGATATTGTTTATCAGGGCAAAAAGATTGGATTTATAAAGCTGAGTTTGTCGAAAAAAGAGTTTTATTCGGGGATTTATAAAAATCTTGCTGCTTTAGCCGGGATAGTCGTTTTTATAACCTTATGCCTTTTATTTTCTATAGTTGTTTTTGTGCGCAGATTTTTAAAAAGACCTCTTGATAAAATGTTTGAGGGTATAAATGCTTTATCAGGCGGAAACTATGATTATAGATTCGGCACTTTTAAACAAAAGGAATTTTCTCAGATAGCCGGTTCCTTTAATGAAATGGCGGATACTGTCAAGCAAAGGGAAAAAGACTTAAAAGAGAGTGAAAAAAGGTTTAAAAATCTTGCTGATTCAACTTCTGCCGGAATAATGGTTTATCAGGATGATAAATGGGTTTATGCAAATCCTGCGGCTCAGAGAATGTCAGGCTACAGCATGGATGAACTTAAAAATATGAATTTCTGGGAAATTGCTGATTTGTCATTTGCTGAGACTGTAAAGGAAAAAGGAAAGAAAAGACAGAAAAATATTAAAGCCGAATCAGGCTATGAAGCTTTGATAAGATGCAGAAACAATGAAAAAAGATGGGCTCTTATAGAAGGCGATTCAGTAGAATATATGGGTAAAACTTCTGGGCTTATTTCTGTTATAGATATTACTGAGAGAAAAGAGGCTGAGCACAGAATTATCAGTACCTGGACATTTATAGAAGATGTTATTAATTCAATGCCGTCTGTTATTTTATCTGTTGATTCAGATTTACAAGTAAGGCTATGGAATAAAAAGGCTGAGGAAAGAACCGGAGTCACAGCTGAAAAAGCAGTCGGGAAATCTATAGAAGATATTTTTTATCATCTTGACATGAAGGAATTTGGAATAAGAAAAGCTATAGAGCACAATGAAGTTCAAAAGCTTGAAAGAAGAAAATCTGAAAAAAATAAAAAAACAGTTTATGAAGATATTGCTGTATATCCTGTTGCTTCCGAGGATTTTAAAGGCGCGGTTATAAGAATAGATGATGTAACTGACAGGGTAAAGCTTGATGAAGCTTTGATGAATGCTGAAACTATAAAAAATATAAGCAGCGCAAAAAGTGAGTTTCTTGCTAATATGAGCCATGAAATAAGAACACCTCTCAACGGGGTTATAGGGATGAGTTCAGTGGCTCTTGATTCATGTCCTGATGAACAGCAGAAAAGATATCTTGAAATAATAAAATCGAGTGCGGAAAGTCTGCTGATATTAATCAATGATATTCTCGATTTTTCAAAGATAGATTCGGGCAGAATGGAAGTAGACAGTGTTAATTTCAGTTTCAGAAATATTATTAATTCATGTGCTGAAAAATTTAAAAGAAGAGCCGAAGAAAAAAATATTGAATTTATTCATTTTTATGATTCTTACCTTCCTGAAATTTTAAAAGGTGATTTTAACAAGTTAAACAGGATTCTTGTAAATATTCTCGGCAATGCAGTTAAGTTTACAAATACCGGCAGTATTGAGTTCAGAGTTGTCAAAAAAAAAGAGAATGAAGATACGGTTTTTATACAGTTTGCAATAAAAGATACAGGGATTGGTATTCCCAAAGAAAAACTAAAAGCTTTGTTCAGGCCTTTTATGCAGGTTGACGGCTCTTATACAAGGAAATACCAGGGCGCAGGCCTTGGACTTGCAATATCTTATCAGCTTGTAAAAATTCTTGGAGGAGATATTAGTGTAGACAGCATTTCTGGTAAAGGTTCTGCTTTTGAGATAGTGATTCCTTTTAAAAAAGCCGGTGTTAATTCTGTTAAAGAAAAAACACCCCCTGATTTTGTTATTGCAGATAATTATCAAAGGCCGGGAGTGCCAGTAAATGTAACTCCAGATGAAAGTAACATTCAAAAAAACGGTGCTTTGAATGATAAAGACTGCAGAGTTCTTCTGGCAGAGGATAATCCTGTGAATCGTTCAATTTTTATGAAATATCTCCAGAAAATAGGTATAAAGGCAGATTGTGTATCAAACGGAAAAGAATGCATTGAAAGGCTGGAAAAAGGTTCATACGATCTTGTGCTCATGGACTGTCAAATGCCTGAAATGGACGGTTATGAAGCCTCTTCCCGGATAAAAAATCAAAAAACCGGGATTTCTCATATTCCTGTTATAATTGCTTTAACTGCACATGCAGGAGACGATCACAGAATTAAATGTCTGGAATCAGGTATGGATGATTACATATCAAAACCGGTTGATATGGCTAAACTTAAAAATATTCTTGTTAAATGGGTTTGATTACTGCTTTATAAAGCTTGCTTAAACTGGTTGTAAATAAACGAAGACCGGTTTTTCCAATTCGATGTGATTTACATTCGGATATCTTTTTTTCAGGTTAAAGTTTTTTCTCTCTTTTAAGTTTTAAATACGCTGCTTCAAGGTTTTTTAATATATTTTCAGCATCAGGAACCTTTTTGGATACAACAAAATATGCTCCAAATGATGAAACAGTATTTGAATATATGTTTTCTTCTGAGCTCTTTTTAATGGCTTTTTCTGCGGGACGGTTATAGTTAAGAAGGTAGTCAGCTCTTCCTGCTTTAAGCATTTTCAGGGCTGAATCATGGTTGTGTGCTTTAGTATATTTTACAGAGTTTATGCGGTTGTTTATAAAATTTATCCATCCGCCGTAGCTGTACCCTGATAAAATAATTACAGATTTGTTTTTAAGATCCTCAGGGTTTTTTATATCAGGCAGTCTTTTGTCGGTTCTGTATACTTTTAAAGTTATTTCATGTACTTTTATGGAACTTTTATATGCGTTATTTTCGAATACAGGAATTGTATTAAGACCTATCCATAAATCGAGTTTACCTGATACAATATATCCTGCCATTCTTTTTACAGGATAAGAAAAAGCCTGCCACTCATATCCTGCTTCAGGGATTATTTTGGATGCAAGATCTATCAAAATCCCTTCAGGATTACCCTTATCATTTGTGTAAAACACAGGGGGAAATTCAATATATCCTACTTTCAGAGTTCTGGCTTCGGATACTATGCTGCCTGTTATAAGCAGTATAACTATAAAAACTATATTTTTTTTAAAAAGTATTTTATGCAATTGTTAAATCCTTTCCGGGATGTTGGAAACAAAATATATTTGGTAATAATTGGGCTTGTGACTTTTGTTTAATTTTTGTTCAGCAACTATTTAGAAAGATATATTTTAAAATTAGAACAGCCTTAAATCTTTTTAAAAAATTAAAACCCCGTCCTGGTAAGATTAAATAAGTTATTTTTGGAGTGAATTTATGTAATTATAAAGTATTATAAAATTTTAGCTTAGATATTTAATAAAGTCAAAATGCGGGAAATAAAGTTTAACAATATCAATTGAATTAAAGCAGTGATTTTTTGATTTGATTATTTATGATAAAATTTTATTACATGGAGGTCAGATGAATAAACCTGTAACAACAATAATAGATAAGAATCTTTGCACAGGATGCGGACTTTGCGTACGTGTGTGTCCTTCGGATACAATTTCTCTTATGAATAAAAAAGCTGAAATTACAGGAGATACATCTCTTAACTGCGGTCATTGTGAAGCTGTATGTCCTGAAAATGCAGTAAGAGTTGAAGGTAATGATCCTCATCAGCTGGAATTTTTTAATTTCACTCAGCCCCAAACCTGGATTAAATTCGGAGACTATGATGTTTCATCACTTGTTCATCTTATGAGATCAAGACGTTCATGCAGAAATTATAAAAATAAAGAAGTAGATATAACTCTGCTCCAGGATCTTGTTAAAGCAGGTACATGCGCTCCTTCAGGAACTAACTGCCAGTTGTGGACATTTACAATTCTTCCTGACAGAGACTCTGTTCTAAAATTCGGTGAAAAAATTCTCGGTTTTTTTAAAAAGCTTAATTCCATGTCTGAAAAAAAATGGCTCAGAAAATTTTTGAAGATTGCAAAAAAGCCCCAGCTTGAGGATTATTATAATAATTACTATCAAAGGGTAAAAGATAAAATTGATGAGTTTGAAGCAAGCGGAGCAGACAGTCTTTTTCACGGTGCGGCTTCTGCCATACTTGTTGGATCAAAGCCCGGTGCAAGCTGTCCTGCTGAAGATGCTCTTCTTGCAACTCAGAATATTCTTCTTACGGCACATGCAATGGGTTTAGGAACCTGTCTTATAGGTTTTGGCACAGAAGCTTTGAAAAATGATCCTTCAATAAAAAAATATATTAATGTTCCTGAAAATGAAAAAATATATTCTGTTATAGCTGTCGGCTATCCTGATGAAAAATATATGAAATGTTGTGAAAGAAAAAAAATTGAACCATCTGTTGTCAGGCTTTAAAATATGGATGAATTGTATTTTCCTTTGAAAGAATCTGTAGCAGAAACAGAAGTAAAAAAATCGAAGTTTCTAGGGTTTATTTTCCCTGTTGAAAATGAGAAACAGGTAAAAGAAAAAATTGAGAAGCTTAGAAAAGAGCATAAAAAAGCTGCTCATATTGCATATGCATTTGCATCAGGTGATAAATTTTCTTTAAATAAAGGTTTTTCTGATGACGGAGAGCCTGCTGGAACAGCAGGCAGACCTTTGCTCTCGATTATTGAGTCAAATAATTATACAAATATTCTTGCTGCAGTTGTAAGATATTTTGGCGGAGTTAAGCTTGGAACAGGCGGTCTTGTAAAAGCTTATTCTTTTTCTTTTCAGTCTGCAATTAAGAAAAATCGATTTAAAAAAGCAGTAATTAAAAAAAAGATTAAAGTATCTTTTCCTTATGAAGTTCAGTCTGTTGTGTCAGCCTTTTTGGAAGATAAGAATATTGAAGTTGGCAAAGAGGACTATGCTGAGCAGGTTGATCTTGAATTTTACCTCGATGTTGAGTCTGAATCCGCCCTTTTAAAAGAGTTAAATGATAAAACGTCTGGCCTTGTACGATTTTATGAGAATAAAACCTGAAATAAGCAAAAAGTGTTTTTTGGTTTCAGTAGCTTTCATACTTTGCCTTGATTGCTTCACATTCCATCTGAAACAGTATTTCTCCGGATTTCAAGCCAAGATTTTTCTTGTCTTCAGGGAGTTTGACTTTTAATATTTTTTTTAAGTCGTCTTCTGCTTCTTCAAGAAAATTTTTTCCTTTATCTGCCTTTGTAATTATAAAAACTTCCCTGAAATAACCTCTGTAATAAAGATCTTTTAAAAGTTTTACCCGTGTGGAAGGTTTAAGTTCGTTATATGTACCTGCTTTCATGTGGTATTGGGCCGCGGCAATACCGCCGTTTATAAATCTCTTGGAGAGTTTGAGCCTTTTTCCTGCTTTTTCAGCCAGATTTTTGCCTGAATTTTCATGGCCGTGGTGAGACGGGAGTAGATCATGCGGAGTTGCTGTTTTCCCGATATCATGGCAGAAAGCCATCCATACCAGCAGGGGGTTGCCGTATAACTGCTTCATACATTCAAGTGTATGTTCAAGAACCGATTTTGTTCCGTGATATTTTTCAGGCCCTGCAGGTATTTTGTCCGCATTTTCAAATTCTCTGAGCCATGGAGAGAGATTACCTGTTTCATTTAAAAGTATGATAAATTTTTCAGGAGCTTTTGTACTAAAAGCTTTTTTTACTTCAGAAGAAACTCGTTCTGCAGAAATATTTTGTGTTAACTTTTTTTCTGCTGTAGTTTTCATTGTTTTTTTCAGCTCGGAAGAAACTATGAAATCTGGAAAAAGAGATGCAAATCTTGCAGCTCTGAAAACTCTTAAAGGATCTGAAAAAAAATTTTTTTCACAAACCGGTCTTAAAATCTTTTTTTCAAGATCGGTTTCAGTTTGCGGAAGCATTATTATTTTTCCGCTGTCGGTTTTTGCAACCGCATTAATTGTAAGGTCTCTTGATTCAAGATCAGAATAAATATCTTTGTAGGGAGATATTGTATACTCTCTGCCTTTATATATATAAACAGGCTTTTTGGAGCCGACTTTTTTTATGCCGGGGAATTTCTTTTTAAGATCATTTTCATCAGCTTCAAATACTATAAAATCGGTATCTGAGCTTTTGATTCCAAGTAATGAGTCTCTTATATTCCCGCCCACTTCATAGATTTTCATTTTTCTCCGTTTCGGCTAAAAAAGGCACTGATATGAAAAATTAAGTTTGCCACACAGTCGAATAATTATCTGTTATTATTTTAAACTTATCATAGTTTAGATGTATATAAAATTTATGTTGTAAACAAATATTTTTGTGATATATTTAGCTGATTTTTTTAATAAGTTCAAAGGGGGCTTTTTATGAAGGCAGTTCTTGCCCTGGAAGACGGAACAATATTTCCGTGCAGAAGTTTTACCGGGCCCGGAGAATCCGGGGGAGAGCTTGTTTTTAATACAAGCATGACCGGTTATCAGGAAGTTTTGACAGATCCTTCCTACAACGGCCAGATGGTTGTGATGACTTATCCTCTCATCGGAACTTACGGAGTTAATAAAGAAGATGCTGAATCAGACAAAATTCAGGTTTCATCTTTTATAGTACGTGAGTACCAGAAATATCCAAGTAATTTCAGATCAGAACAAAGTCTTGCTAAATATTTGAAGTCAGAAAATATTATGGGTGTTGACGATCTTGACACAAGGGGTCTTACCCTTCATTTGCGTGAAAACGGCTCAATGCGTGCCTATATTTCTACAAATGAAGAAGATTTTAAATCAGGAGCTGTGGAAAAGGCCAGAGCAATTCCTTCAATGACAGGCAGCGATCTTGTAAAAAATGTTACCACAGATAAGCCTTATTTCTGGAGCTCAGGTAAAAAAGAGCCTCTGGAAAATCTGGATCATGGTGAAAAAACCTGGAAAAAAGATGGCAGCTACAAAATCTGTGTATTCGATTTCGGAGTAAAATATAATATTTTAAGACTTCTCGAGGCTCAGGATTTTGAAGTTCTTGTTGTGCCTGCGGTTACTGGTGCTGATGAAATAAAAGCATTAAATCCCGACGGAATATTTTTGTCCAACGGACCAGGAGATCCAGAACCTGTAACCTATGCTGTTGCGACAATAAAACAGCTTCTGGGATATAAGCCGATATTTGGAATATGTCTTGGGAATCAGCTTCTCGGTCTTGCCATGGGCGGGAAAACATACAAGCTTAAGTTCGGACACAGAGGAGCTAACCAGGCTGTTAAAAGACAGGACGGAAGGGTTGAAGTAACTTCCCAGAATCACGGATTTGCTGTCGATCTTGACAGTCTTGACAAAGATATGCTTGAGATTACCCATGTAAATATTAATGATAATACTCTTGAAGGGTTCAAGCACAAAGAACTCCCTGTTTTTTGTGTTCAGCATCATCCCGAAGCATCCCCAGGACCTCATGATGCTTCAGCTTTTTTTGCAGATTTTAAGGAAATGATCGAAGAATTTAAGAATTCATAAAATTAAAAGGAATAGTTTAGGGTTATGCCCAGAAGAGATGATATCCATAAAATTTTGATAATCGGAGCAGGTCCTATAATTATAGGCCAGGCCTGTGAATTTGATTATTCGGGAACCCAGGCATGCAAAGCCTTAAAAGAAGAAGGCTATGAGGTTATTCTGGTAAACAGCAATCCTGCCACAATCATGACTGATCCTGAAATGGCTGATAAAACATATATAGAGCCTGTTACTGCTGATATTGTTGAAAAGATAATCGAAAAAGAAAGACCTGATGCTCTTCTTCCCACAATCGGAGGACAGACCGGTCTTAATACTGCAATTGAGGTGGCTAAAAAAGGGGTTTTAGAAAAATACGGAGTTGAAATGATCGGTGCTTCTGTTGAAGCTATTGAAAAAGCTGAAGACAGAGAGCATTTCGCAGAAGCCATGAACAGGATAGGGCTCAGAGTTCCTGAAAGCGGTTTTGCACATTCACTGGAAGAAGCAAGACAAATTGCAGAAAAAATAGGTTTTCCTGTAATAATAAGACCCAGTTATACCCTTGGAGGAACAGGCGGTGGCGTTGCATATAATCCTGAAGAGCTTGACAAGGTAGCAAAGTCGGGTCTTGATGCAAGTATGATTACTCAGGTTATGATTGAAGAATCTGTTCTTGGCTGGAAAGAGTATGAGCTTGAAGTTGTAAGGGACAAAAATGATAATGTCGTAATTATATGTTCAATTGAAAACATTGATGCAATGGGGGTTCATACAGGAGACAGTATAACTGTTGCTCCGGCGCAGACCCTTTCAGACAAGGAATATCAGAAGCTCAGAGATGCATCCATAGCTATTATAAGAGAAATCGGCGTTGATACAGGCGGCTCCAATGTTCAGTTTGCCATAAATCCTGATAACGGAGATATGATAGTTGTTGAGATGAATCCGAGGGTTTCAAGAAGTTCAGCCCTTGCTTCAAAAGCCACAGGCTATCCAATAGCAAAAATTGCGGCAAAGCTTGCTGTTGGTTATACAATGGATGAGCTTAAAAATGATATTACAGGCGAAACCATGGCTGCTTTTGAGCCTGTTATAGACTATGTTGTTTTAAAGGTTCCAAGATGGACTTTTGAAAAGTTTCCTGAAACAGAAGATGTTCTCACAACAACCATGAAGTCTGTGGGCGAGACCATGTCTATCGGAAGGACATTCAAGGAGTCTCTCCAAAAAGCTTTAAGATCTCTTGAAACAGGCAGGGCAGGACTTGGATGTGACGGTAAGGATATAGAGATCCCAGAAACTGAAGAGCTGATGCACAAACTTGTAACACCCAATTCCCAAAGATTGTTTTATATAAGGTATGCATTAAAAAGAAAAATGAGTGTTCAGGAGATTTATAATGCAACATCAATAGATCCGTGGTTCATAGATCAGATAAAGCAGATTTCAGATTTTGAAGAGAGTTTAAGAGAGGCTGGAAGTTCATTAAGCAGGGAAATGTTTCTTGAGGCTAAAAGATACGGCTTCTCGGATATTCAGCTTGGAGAGATTTTCGGAAAGAGTGCAGAGCAGATAGAGGCAGCAAGAAAAGAACAAAATATTTTTCCTGTATATAAACTTGTTGATACATGTGCTGGTGAATTCAGGGCCGCAACTCCTTATTTTTACTCCACCTATGAGCAGCTTGATGAATCAAGGGTTTATCCCGGAAAAAAAGTAATGATCCTGGGCGGCGGTCCCAACAGAATAGGCCAGGGCATAGAGTTTGACTACTGCTGTGTGCATGCTTCATTTGCGCTTAAAGAAGAAAATGTCGAATCTATAATGGTCAATTCCAATCCTGAAACTGTAAGTACTGATTATGATACTTCAGACAAGCTCTATTTTGAACCTCTTACAAGAGAAGACGTTCTCCATATAGTAGAAAAAGAAAATCCTGATGGTGTTATTGTTCAGTTCGGAGGCCAGACTCCTCTGAATCTGGCTGTGGCATTGGAAAAAGCAGGTGTTAAAATAATAGGAACAAGTCCTTCAAGCATTAACAGAGCTGAAGACAGGGAAGAATTCCAGGCCATGCTGAATAAGCTCGGGCTTAAGCAGCCTGAAAGCGGTATAGCATTTTCAGAAACAGAAGCTGTAAGAGTGGCTGAAGAGCTGGAATATCCGGTCCTTGTAAGGCCTTCTTATGTTTTAGGCGGAAGAGCCATGAAAATAGTTTTTGACAGAGAAGAGCTCAAAGAGTTCTCCAAATACGGTTTTTCTGTCTCCGAGGGTCATCCTGTTCTCATAGACAAGTTTTTAAAAGGTGCCGTTGAAGTAGATGTTGATGCATTGTCAGACGGAAGCAAGACAGTTGTCTGCGGTATTATGCAGCATATCGAGGAAGCAGGAATTCATTCAGGAGACAGTGCCTGTGTTCTTCCCTCATACAGTCTTACACCCGAAATCATAGAAAGTATAAAAACAGCTACAAAGGCAATGGCTTCAGAGCTTAATGTCATAGGCCTTATGAATGTACAGTATGCTGTTAAAGATAATGATCTTTATGTTATAGAAGTAAATCCCAGAGCTTCAAGAACTGTTCCTTTTGTAAGCAAGGCTACCGGAATACCGCTTGCAAAAATGGCTACCAGAATAATGCTTGGAAGCACAATAGATAAGCTCGGGCTTAAAGATTATGAAAATCCCGGTCATTATGCAGTAAAAGAGGTTGTTCTTCCCTTTAACAAGTTTCCCGAGGTAGACCTTCTGCTCGGTCCGGAAATGAAGTCAACAGGTGAGGTCATGGGTATAGATGACGACCTTGGAAATGCCATGGCCAAGTCTATGTATGCCGCCGGACAGAAGCTTCCTGAATCAGGAACTGTTTTTATAAGTGTTAAAGACGAAGATAAAGATTCAGCAGCTAAACTTGCAAAAGAATTTATAGAGCTTGGTTTTGATATAACAGCAACCAGAGGTACATCCTCTTTTTTTGAGGAGCAGGGAATAGCTAATAAAATGGTAAGAAAAGTCTCTGTAGGACGACCGCATGTAATAGATGAAATAAAAAATAATTCGATTTCTCTTATTATCAATACTCCAAGCGGAAATTCAAGAACAGAAAAAGACGGTTACAAAATCCGCAGAGCAGCCTTGAGTTTTGGAGTTCCATATACTACAACAATAGAAGGTGCAGGAGCATACTCTCTTGCAATAAAAGCTCTGAAAAGAAATGAAATTAAAGTAAAACCGATACAGGAGTATTATTCATAAAATGTTTGAAATTGATGAAAGACCTAAAGAGGCCTGCGGAATTTTTGGTATTTCTGATAACCCTGATGCATCCCATCTTACTTATTTCGGTCTTTATGCTCTTCAGCACAGAGGTCAGGAAAGTGCTGGAATATGCGTTCTTAACGAAAACGGCTCAATTGACTGCAAAAAAGGAATGGGGCTGGTTCCGGATGTTTTTTCAAAAGAAGATCTTAATTCACTTCAGGGTAATCTTGCCATAGGTCATGTAAGATATTCGACTACCGGAGGCTCGATGCTTGAAAATGCCCAGCCTTTTCTTGTTCAGTACAAGAACACTTCCTTTGCACTTGCACACAACGGAAATCTTACAAATGCGCAAGCTCTTAAAAAGGAGCTTGAAAATGACGGCTCAATTTTTCAGACGACAATGGACAGTGAGATTGCTATTCATGTTTTCATAAAAAACCTCAGGGGAAACAGTCTTGAAGATGCTCTTGTAAAGACAACAGAAAAGCTTGAAGGAGCTTATTCTTTTGTTGCCATGACAAGTGCGGGAGAGTTGATAGGAATAAAAGATCCGCATAGTTTCAGGCCTTTGTGTCTTGGAAAGCTCAACGGAAGATATGTTCTTTCTTCAGAGACATGCGCCCTTGATCTTGTTCAGGCCGAGTTTGTAAGAGAGCTTGATCCGGGTGAGATTGTAATAATAAATAAAGACGGTTTAAGAAGCATTAATACAGTTAAGGAAAAGAAAAGAGCTTTTTGTATTTTTGAATATATTTATTTTGCAAGACCTGACTCAACCTTTTTTGGTAAAAACGTATATCAGATGAGAAAGGAACACGGAAGAGAGCTTGCAAGGGAATCTCATGTTGATGCTGATATTGTAATGCCTTTTCCGGATTCAGGCGTTTATGCGGCCATAGGATATTCAAGAGAGTCGGGAATTCCTTTTGAAATGGGAATGATAAGAAATCATTATGTCGGGCGTACATTTATTCAGCCTACTCAGGAAATGCGAGAATTTGGAGTCAGGATAAAACTTAATCCGGTTAAGGAAGCTCTTAAAAATAAAGAGATCATTATTATTGAAGATTCAATAATAAGAGGAACAACTGCAAAGACAAGAGTCAAAGCTTTAAGGGATCTGGGTGTGAAAAAAATCCATATGAGGATAAGCTGCCCACCGCATAAATTTCCGTGTGTTTACGGCATTGACTTTTCAAGCAAGGGTGAGCTTATAGCTGCTAAAAAAACGGTTGAGGAATTAAGAAGTTATCTTGGTCTTGATTCACTTCATTATCTCAGCACAGAAGGACTTTTGAAAGCAACAGGAATATCTACACCTGAAGAAGGTTTCTGCAAGGCATGTTTTGACGGAAAGTATCCTGTGGAATTTGACAGGAATGTTTCAAAGCTTTGTCTTGGGTAAATTTAATTTCTCTTTATAGACATAAAAAGAATTTAGAGTTAGTCTTAGTCTGATCCCTGTTTTTTCTTTATTTCTAAACAAGAGGTTTGTTATGGAAGAAACCAAATATTTAAAAGATAATATAGAAAATATTCAGAAACTTATGCGCATACCTGCCCTACGCAATTTCGAGCTGGATAACCTTTCCAATCTTTTAAGGCTGAGTAAAATAAGAAAATATAAAAACGGTGAAGTAATTATAAAAGAAGGTGATACTGATCCATGGCTTTATTTTCTTCTGGACGGAGAAGTTAAAATTGTCAAAAATGACCACGAGATTTCCAAAATTAAAAGAATGGGTGAAATCTTCGGGGAAATGAGGCTTATAGATAAACAGGACAGATCAGCTTCTGTTGTTGCTGAAAACGGAGCAATGTGTCTTGCTGTAAATACCGGAGCAGGTGACAGAATAACAGCTGAAGACAACAGAGAGGAAAGGCTTGATTTTCTTCTTCTTTTATACAGAATTTTTGCTGAATATCTTTCTGCAAGACTCAGGCTTGCCAATGATGAACTGATCAAAACAAAAGAAGATCTTGAATATTATAAATCAAAATCAGACGGAAAATGAAACGAACAGTAGCTTTTAAAAAAAACGCAACAAACATTTTTTTTCACATACTCACAAAATGTAATTTAAAATGCAGGCATTGTTATATAAATCCTGAAGAACACGGAGAGAAAACTCTTTCAAAGGAAGAAATTAATTCCTGGCTTAAGTTTTTTGTAAATAAAAACAAAGAGGCAAATGTAATTTTTCTGGGAGGCGAACCTACGCTTCATCCTGATCTTGCCTATAGTGTCAAACAGGCAAAAAAAATGGGTTATAACTCAGTAACCATAGATACAAACGGATATCTTTTCCATAATATTTTAGATAAAATTTCACCGCAAGATGTGGATTTTATTAGCTTCAGCCTTGACGGAGCCTCACCTGAAACCAATGATCCCATCAGGGGAAAAGGTGTGTTCGACGCATGCACAAAGGGATTAAAACAAGCTGCTGATAAAGGTTTTGCAACAAGTCTTATTTATACTGTAAGTTCAGAAAATATTCATGAACTTGAAAATATGTATGATCTTGTAAAAGATTTAAAGATAAGCAGGTTTTTTATTCAGGTTATCGGAATAAGAGGTTCTGCAGATAAAAAAGGTGAAAAACTCCAGCTTACCAAAAAGATATGGGAAGAAACTGTTCCTGCAATTGCTGATAGAATTGCAAAAGACCATAAAATTATAGTTACTTACCCAAAAGTTTTTTTAGATAATGAAGAAACATTTGAATGTGCTGGAAATGTTGCAGATAATTATTTTCTTTTTCCAAACGGCAGAGTTTATAAATGCCCTTTATGTGAAGATTTTCCAGTTCATTCATACGAGTTCAGAGAAAATACTCTAAAAAAAATAAACGGGATCAGAGAAGAAGATCTTTTTAATCTTGATATACCTGAAGGATGTGTGCTCAATAAGATTATTCAGCCCGGCAATTTAAGATATTCTGATAAAGGAGATCCTGAATATAAAATTGCATGCTGCATGCTCAAAGAAGAAATTTCTTATACCTGATCTTGCTTGATCGATTTTCAGCTTTTAATAATATTCAGCTTTTTTTTGATTTTTTCAAAATCTTTTTTTAATTCATCTGTATCCCTTGAATCTATATTATTTTCAAGGAATTCCACATCTTTTTTAAGACTTACAACCCACGATTCGAGTTCCCCAACTATTTCATTAACTTCAAGGCTTTCATTTTTCAGAAAATCATTTTTCCTCAAATTTACTCTGGCTGTTATGTTGCCGTCCTTATACTCTTTTATAGCTTTATTAAAGTTTCTTATAGGACCACATATTTTATGGGTCAAAATAACCATGTGGATAAAAGATATTAAAAGGAGTATTGAAATTGCCGGAAGCAGTTTTGCAGATAAAGTAAGAAAAGTTTGTGCAGCATCGTATTTTTCAATATCAGAAAGAGCAGAGCTCATTTTTGATATTTCAGGATATAAAATCACTGATGCTGTAATTAATGAGGCAATAAAAAGATATAAAAAATTATAAAATATTATTCTGAGCTGAAAATCTTTGTGTATTATAAAGTTTTTTAAAAGTCTTCTGTTGTTTTTCATTTTTTTGCTGATCCTGCTTTTGAAATGAAAATAAGAATTACGACAAGAATCGTGCCGATTCCCAGTATATAAATAAAGTATAATAAAAATTCAGTTAAAAACGATTTTTCTGATTTATTCTTACCAGAGGAAATATCCGAAGTAGTGTTATTAAGCATATTTATGCGTACAGATTTATTTCTAAGGGTTCCCACAGCGGTAAATTTTTCAGAAAATGGTTTTTGAGTATTTAAATCGGTTACTTTAATCTTAACATCTCTGCTTATATCAAAAATTCGGTTTGTATGCTCAATAACATCACCTTTTGAATAAGGAAGAGAGTTGTTTTCCATGTAATAAAGACTGCTTTGTTTTGAAAAGTTTTTCAGGTCATGGATTATTACTATTGAGTATGCTTTGTCTTTCTGTGAAAAATATGCAAGAAGAGCTGCTGCTGTAAGAATAGATATTATACAGTTTACAACAAGAAGTTCAATAATGGTTAAGCCGCTTTTTTTATGAGAAAATATTTTCAAGGATTAACCTTTTTTAAAAGATTGCAAGTACCTGATTATATAAATTTACTTTTTGCTTAAAAAGCATCATACAGAATCATCTCTTCTTCAACGCCTTCATTTATAAGCATTTCTGTTAATGCTTCGACCATAACAGGAGGTCCGCACAAATAGTATTCTATATCTTCGGGATAGTCGTGATCCTTAATATAATTGTCATATAAAGCCTTGTGAATAAAGCCTGTCATTCCGTCCCATTCATCAGACTCAAAAGGTTCCGACAATGCAACATAAAAAGAGAAATTTTCATATTTTTCTTCCAGATCTTTGAATAAATCATCATAAAAAAGTTCTTTAAGAGATCTTGCACCGTACCAGAATGTAATTTTTCTTTCTGTATTCTCTGCTTCAAGCAGGTGAAGAATATGGGACCTCATGGGAGCCATTCCTGCACCGCCACCAACAAAGCATATTTCATTTTGTGTGTCTTTTATGAAAAAATCTCCGTAAGGACCTGAAAACTGAACTTTATGCCCTGGCTTTAAACTGAAAATATAGGAAGAGCCGATTCCAGGGGGATAATTAGTTCCTTCGGGTGGTGTCGTTATTCTCACAGTGAGGCGGACCTCTTCTTCTTCAGGAGGGTTGGCAAGAGAGTATGCTCTTACTGCCTTTTCTTCAGACTTAACGGTGAGATCAAGAAGGCCGTACTCTTTCCATTCTTCAATGAATCTGTCGGGTATATCATAATCACTGAAATTAATTTTATCATAAGGAGGAATTTCAATCTGTATATAGGCACCAGTTTTGAACTGGAATTTCTGGTTTTTATCAACTTTTAAAACAAGTTCTTTGATATATGTTGAAACATTTTTATTTGATACAACTTCAGCATCAAACATTTGAATATTAAAAACTTCTTCCGGTATTTCAATTTTTAAATCTTCTTTTATTTTAAGCTGACATGCAAGTCTTACATTATCGGCTTTTTCAGCCCTTGTAACATGTGTTAGTTCTGTCGGTAGAATTTCACCCCCGCCTTCGGTAACACGGCATTTGCACATCCCGCATGTGCCCTTTCCTCCGCAGGCTGATGGCAGGAGAATATCATTGTTTACAAGTACAGATAAAAGATTGGGGCTGCCTGAAACTTCTAACTTTTTTGATTCGTCTTCATTTATAAGTACTTTGCTTTTTCCCGAAGGGGATACAGCATTTTTAACAAATAATAAAACAGTAACAAGAAACAGAGTTACTCCTGTGAATACAGAAAGACTTACAAGGTAAATCAATTTAATCTCTCCTTAAAAAAAATTACAGGGAAATACCTGAAAATATCATAAAACACATCGACATAAGTCCTGCGATGATCATGGTAAGCGGATACCCTTTCAGCCCTTCAGGCGGATCTGCATACTGGAGCTTAAGCCTTATTGCGGCAAGGGTTACAATTGCAAGAAGCCATCCGAACCCTGAACCGAATCCGAAAACAAGGGTTTCTGTAAATGTGTATGATCTTTCCACCATAAAAAGAGAAGTACCAAGAATAGCACAGTTTACAGCAATAAGAGGGAGAAAGACTCCAAGGGAAGTGTAAAGTGTCTGGGAAAAACGGTCTATTATCATCTCGACAATCTGAACCATAGCTGCAATCGATGCTATAAATGTTATGAATTTAAGAAAACTCAGGTCTGTATCAGGAAGACCTGCCCAGGAAAGAGCACCCGGAGCAAGAAGGTAGTAGTAGACAATCCAGTTTACAGGCGCAGTGACAGAGTTAACGAAAATAACCGCAAAGCCGATACCTACAGCTGTTCTGAAATTGTTTGATACAGCTACAAATGAGCACATACCAAGGAAATAAGCTAAAAGTATGTTTCCGACAAATACTGAATTTAAAAAAATACTAAGTAGATTTTCCATATATATTCCTGAAACCTATGAAGTTTTAAATAATGTTTTCTGCAGCCAGATCAAAAGGCCTATAATTATAAAAGCGGCCGGTGCAAGGAGCATAAAACCCATATCAGCGTATCCCGCTTCGTAAAAGAAATCCGGAATTACCTGATATCCGAAAAGGGTTCCAGATCCGAAAAGTTCTCTTATAAAAGCAACTAAAAATAAAACAAGTGAATAACCAAGGCCGTTTCCAAGCCCGTCCATAAGAGAAAGGCCCGGTTTATTTCCAAGAGCGAATGTTTCAGCCCTTCCCATTACAAGGCAGTTGGTTATTATAAGTCCCACAAAAACTGAAAGCTGTCTGCTTATGTCGAACATATAAGCCCTTAAAAATTCATCAGCAAGTATAACAAGAGATGCAATTACAAATAATTCGAAAATAATTCTTATATTCTCAGGAACAAATTTTCTGAAAGCAGATACTAATATATTGGAAAATGTAACTACAAAAGTAAGGGCAGCTCCCATGACAACAGCTGTTTTAAGCTGTACAGTTACAGCAAGAGCTGAACATATTCCAAGCATCTGTATATTAATCGGGTTGTTTCCAATTATAGGGTCAAGAGCTGTTTTAATATATTTGTTGCTTAAAAGTTTCATTTAGCACCTTTTAAAAACTTGTTATTCTTCTTTTTTAATAAATTCAGGATTACCCTGTCTGAATTTTTCAGATACAGGCTCGTATTTTTCAAGAGTGGAAACCAGTCCGCTGCTAAGGTAATTTCCTGTTAAAGTAGCACCGCTTATTCCGTCCACATAATGGGGCATTTTTTCATCGGATACGGAATTTTCAGCTTTACCTTTAGCTATTTTAATACCTGTGAATTTACCGTTTTCATCAACTATCTTCTTGTTTTCAAAATCACTTAAAAATGCTTTTTTATCTATTTCACCGCCAAGTCCCGGAGTTTCCTGATGGTCATAAATACTAACACCGGAAACTGTTTTTCCGTCATTTCCCAGAGCAATGTAGCCATGAATTTTTCCCCAAAGACCGCTTGACTCAAGGGGGATTATGTATCCTGATATTTTATCGTCTTTTGAATAAGTAAGGTAAAAATCAAGGGAATTGTCGCTTTTTACAGGAATAATCTTTGTTTCATAAAGGTTTATTATTTCTTCATCACTATACTTTGAATTTGCATCAATATATCCTGCAGCCTTGAGAATATTTTGCTGCCTGTATATTTTTTTGTTTTTTTCCTGCATAGGGCCGAGTTTTGTAGCCGCAGTTGTAAGCAGCAGACTGCAGACAATACATAGCACCAGTGTAAATATTATTGCTTTTATATTATCAAGCATTGATTACCCTCTTTTTTAATCTTATTTTGATAGCATAATGATCAAGAAGCGGAGCAAAAAGATTCATAAATAAAATTGCAAGCATTGCGCCTTCAGGATATGCCGGGTTGAAAACTCTTATGAGTACTGTCAGCATACCTATGAGAAACCCGTATACCCATCTTGCATTATGAATACCTGGAGAAGAAACAGGATCTGTAGCCATATATACAATGCCGAAGGCAAAGCCTCCCATCACAAGATGATAAAAAGGATTAAGCGAAAGATAGGGGTTGGAAGAAAAACCTGAAAGAAAGTTAAGTAAAAAACCTGTTGCAAGTATTCCTACTACCCCTCCGGCCATTGTTCTCCAACTTGCTACTCCTGTAAGAATCAGAAAAAAAGCTCCTATGAGACACATAAGGGCAGAAGTTTCTCCGATGGAACCGGGGGTAAATCCTGTAAAAAGATTAAAGAAATCAAGGTTATTCTGTGCAAGAACTGAAGCTATATTTTCTCCCTGTTCAGCTGTACCCGACAACGCAAGTGCAGTAGCCCCTGTTATTCCGTCTGGTCCTGCGTTGCTGACCCATACGCTGTCTCCCGACATACTTGCAGGATAAGCAAAGAACAAAAAAGCTCTTGCTGTAAGTGCAGGATTTAAAAAGTTTCTTCCTGTTCCTCCAAAGATTTCCTTACCTATTATAACTCCAAAGGAAATACCGACAGCTGTCTGCCACCACGGCATGGTAGGCGGAAGAATCAAGGGGTATAAAAGTCCTGTAACAAGAAAACCTTCACTTATTTTGTGACCTCTTACAACTGCAAAAACTCCTTCCCAGAACAAACCAACAGCATAGGAAATAACAAGAAGAGGAATAAAAATTATGAGACCTTCCTGAAATGAGGCCAAGAGTGAAGGATTCTGTAGCGAGCCTCCAAGAGAAATTCTTCCAGAATTGTATATACCGAAAATCATGCATGGAACAATTGCAAGAATTACTATCGACATAAATCTTTTAAGATCAAGAGAATCTTTTACATGGGGACTACCCGATGTTGTTTCGGCAGGCATGAAAAAAATTGTTTCAAAAGCTTCAAACAAAGGCTCTAATTTTTCGAGTTTTCCGTTTTCACTGAAATGCTTTCTGTTTGAATCAAAAAATTTTTTAACTAAATTTTTCATAAATCTATTCTGCCTCTTCTTCTTTTAGATATTTAGCCTTTGCCTCAGTGAAAATTTCTTTGAGTGATATTTTTGAAGGGCACACATAGGAACAAAGAGAACATTCAGTACAGTCTAAAAGCCCGTGTGACAGAGCAAGATCGATTTCATCGGCATGAAGAGCTTTCATTGTAAACTGGGGAAGAATATCGACAGGGCAGACTCTTTCACAATAACCGCAGTTTATACATGCTCTTTTCTCTCCATGTGTATTGCAGTCTGTTTTTATACCTTTATTAAATATTTTTGATACAAATGTATTTGAAAAGCTCGGTTTGTCAATTCCAAGCTTTAAAAATGCGAACAACTCTTTTTCATCTCCTTCAGGCACAACAGAAAGTCCTGATTCGTAAAATCCTGTATATCCGTCTTTTTCTGTTTGAAAGCCTGTATATATATCACCGGAGATAAATCTTTGTTTATTTATAAAGTTCTGGTTTGTTTTGAGAAGGGAGGTTACAGGTGCTCCATACCTTGAGCTTACATGATATGGAAACTTAATTTCCTGTCCGCCGACCACAAAAATTTTTTTTGTGGAAAATCTGCCGTACAAAAGAGTTTCTCCTATAGTTACAATGCTTTGTCCGTCAAGATACCATATGTCTGATGTTTTTTTGTTTGTTCTGTATGCAATTACACCCGGGTCAAAGCTCGGATATTTTCCTGAGATCAGATAATTTATAGAGTTTTGGCATTCACTTCTTATGTAATGGTTGTCCTGATCTGCATAAACAATTACATCAGAGCATAACTTTTTCATAACTGAAAGCCCGTGATAAAATCCTTTAAGTCTTTGCTTGAGCCAGGCTTCCGGGCGCGGGTAAAAAGGTGCATTGTCTGAAAGTTTTATATATATCTTGTCAGGAAGCTTGTTGAAATCTGCTATTACTCTGAAAGGAAGTGACCTTATAAAAGGCCATAAACCGTTTTTTAAAAGTGCATGAATAAGGTCATTTTGTGAAATTGTTCTGAGATTGCTTTCCGTCACAGAAAAAAGCTCTTCATAATCTTCATTTTCATCAAGAAGAATTTCAATTTTTTTTATTATTCTTTTTTTGCCCGTTTGAATATCTGTTATTTTACCGCTTCCCGGCGATGTAAAGATAAGGTCGGGGTTGTTTTTGTCGAAAAAAACAGGGGTGCCTGTTTTAACAGACTCGTTTTTTTCGACAAGAAGCTTTGGTTTTATTCCTCTGAAAACTGAAGGTACAAGGCCTATTTTTTCAGGTTTTACTGTTTCTTCAAAACCTGGTGTGGTTTTTACTGAAAGAGGATGGTTAAAACCTTTTTTAAGATGAAGTGTTTTCATATTTATTGTTTTATTCGCAGATTTGTTTTAAGTTAATTAACCAAAGAAAAGCTGTTTTTGTTAATATCAGAAACCGCTGTATGGGGTCTGAAAGTAGCAGTCTGTGAAATGAGAAGAATTCAGCAGGAAACAGTTTTTCTTCCGTTTATCGAATTTGACTTATGATGCAAGATATAAAAAAAGAACATTTTATAAATGATTTAAGTTAAATAATTAACATATTAAAATTACTATTACAAGGCAAGAGATAAGATTTTTGCTTGACATAACTGCTTTATAAGGAATATAAAACTTTTTGATCTGAAATATCTCAATAAAGGCACGTAGCTCAGTTGGCAGAGCGCTACCCCGACACGGTAGAGGTCTCCGGTTCAAGCCCGGACGTGCCTACCACATTAAATTAAGGTCCGGGGATAACCCTTTAATAGTTCATGAAAACAATCCTTGTACAGTTTCCTGTCCCAAAATTGAATTTTGGTCTTCAGACCGGCAATGTCCCTTTAGGGCCAGCATGTCTCAAGTCTGCAGTTCCTGAAGATTATCAGGAAAGCATATATATTCTTCCGGAAAGTGTTATCTCCTATATTGGTGACAGCGCATCTATAGATCTGATTTTATCTTTAAAACCCGATACAGTGTGTTTTACACTCTTTTCATGGAATGTTTCAAGAAGCCTTTATGTTGCTGAAACTTTAAAAAAAAGAGGGGTTTCTGTAGCTTTTGGAGGACCGGAAGCTACTCCTGATAACCACAAAATTTTAAATTCATGCGCCGATTTTACAGTTTTTGGAGAAGGAGAGTCTTTCTTTAAAAAATTTATTGCTCCTGATAAATTTAAAAAAGATGAAAAAGATGACTGCTTTCTTTTTAAAAATATGTCGAGTCCTTATGTGAAAGGGCTTCTTGAACCTGAAATTCAGGATTCAATGCTTGTTGAAACCCAGAGGGGATGCCCTTATTCCTGCGGGTACTGTTATTACAGCAAATCAAGAAGCAGGGTCTGTGTTCGTCCCGAAGAAAAAGTCTTTGAAGCTGTTGAATATGCAATGGATAATAATATTTCAGAAGTATATTTTCTTGATCCTTCACTTAATTCCAGGCCGGATCTTAAGAGTTTTCTCAAAAAGCTTTCTAAAATCAACAGTAATAATGAGATAAGATTTCACAGTGAAATAAGGGCTGAATACATAACAGACGAACTTGCTCAGCTTTTTTTAGAATCGGGATTTGCAAGTTTTGAGGTAGGGCTTCAGTCTGTTAATCCTGCAGCCCTCTCTGTTATGAAAAGGCCTACGGATTTAACAGCATTTTTAAAAGGAATAAATGCATTAAAAAAAGTCGGAATAAGCCCTTGTATAGATCTAATAGCAGGCCTTCCCGGAGATAATCCAGGAGGGATTCAAAGTTCTGTAAACTTTATTTGTGATAACATGCTGGAAGAAGATGTTCAGTTTTTTCCACTCTCTGTAATACCGGGAACAGATTTCAGGCTTAACTACAGGTCTCTGGGGCTTAATTTCAGTCCTGATCCTCCGTATAATATAATATCAACAAATTCATTTACCGAAGAAGATATTATTATGTCTTTTGAATATGCAGAGCAGATGCTTGGGATTTCATTTTTCCCCATGCCTGATATAGATCTTTCCTATAAAAGTAAGTCTTTGTCTATGGATATAAATATTGAAGCAGGAGGGGAATCTTACATCTCAAAGGTTATTATTTTTCAAAAAAGAGGACTGGATGATCTTGAAAATATATCTAAAAGGCTGACAAATCCGTATCAGATATTTTTCGGTTCTGACATCTCCGATATGGAATATATATGCAGGGCAGTAGAAATTTTATCGGTAAACAATCCATATACACCTTTTGAAATTGTATTTTTTGATCCCCGGTTCATGCCTGATCAGAATCAAATATTGACTTTCTGCAGATTGAAAAGACCCCATTTTCTTGACGGAGATTTAAGGTATCTTTATCCTGAGGCAGGAAACAGAGCGGTTTTGTTTACTATCGCCTCTTCAGAAAATTATTACGGTTTCTGCGGCCCCATGGAAAGAGAAGTCCTGGTCTGGAAGCATGACTATATGCCTGATATTAATATGCTTTATTCTATGGAAAAGTTTTCAGGAATTCTTATTGATAATAATTTAGAGGATAACTGTTTGATTGAATGGCAAAAAGAATCGGCAGCTCATAGTGAAAATCTTTTGCATATAAGTTTTGCAGATGTTTCTATTCAGGCGCAATGGGTTAAGATGACTCTTGAAGACAGTTATTATCCGCCTTTATTTTTTTCGCAGTCCTGATGAATATTGTTTTCACAGAGGATATTTATTTAAAAATTTATCTTTAATTACTGTTTACAAATATTATAAAAATTGTTTTTAACAATATATGAAACAAAAAAAATTTCATCCTGAAAACTTAAGTTTTGTATTTAAAATATTTATCTGCTTTTTTATAGTAGGTATAGTTCCCCTTATAATTCATACTGTTTTTATATTAAATGACTTTAAAAATCTTGAAAAATCGGTTGTTCAGGAAATAAAGCATTATGAGTCCGTTAATAATAAAGAAAAATCAGATAAAAAAAATCTAAACACTCCTTCCGGAAGAACTGAGTTTGCAAAAAAAATTATTGATGAGCAGCTGGGTAAGTATAAAACTTACCTGATATGGCTTTTTCTTGTCTCTTTTTCTGTTTATGTAATTTTATCCTTAAAAATTGTAAAGATGATTGTTAAGCCGGCAAAAGAGATGAAAAAAGTGCTTGAAGCTCTAAAGCAGGGAGATTATTCTAGGCGAGTGAGGATAGATTCCAGGGACGAACTTGGTGAGCTCGGCGAATCATTTAATGAAATGACAGAAGCTCTTATAAGCTCAAGGAGAAAAAATAATAAATCTCTGGAAGGGGAGAAAAAAGCTAATCTTAAGCTTAAAGAAGCTGTTAGAAAGCGGGTTAAGGCAGAAAAATCCCTTTTGGAAAACCAGAAAGATCTTGAAAAAAAAGTAAATGAAAGAACAAAAGCTTTAAGAAAGGCAAATCAGTCCCTTGTAAGCACAATAAGAGAGCTGAATTCAAGAAGGCGTGACCTTTCAGTTCTTACGGGTATGTATGATGATCTTTACAAATGTAAAAACAAAGAAGATACGTATAAAATAGTAGGTAAAGCCTGTTCCATGCTTTTCCCAGACTTTTCGGGGGCAATTTTATCATATGATGAAACAAAAGGGTTTTTAAAACCGGTTTATCAGTGGAATTCCGGTGGAGTTCTTCATGGAGCAGTCCCTGTAAAAGACTGTCCTGCAATGGTTTACAGAGCCTGTATAAGGAGTTTTAGCAGCAGTACATATTCTGATTGTCCTCATATATCAAGGCATACTTCAAGGGAGTTTTATTGTTCACCGGTTTTCAGTATGGAAGAAAATGTCGGTGTTATTTCACTTAACCTTAATACAGAAGAAGAGTCTTTTTCTGAAAGTAAGTGGCGTGAAATGCAGATGGTTTTATCAACAGTTACTGATTATTTTAAAGCTGCATATATAAATTTAAGTTTGCGGAATAGGCTTAAGAATGAATCTGTAAAAGATCGTCTTACAGGGCTTTACAACAGGCGATATATGGATTCTGCCCTTGTAAATGAAATATCAAGGGCAAAACGCTACAGTTCTTCTTTGGGGATATTAATGTTTGATGTCGATTATTTTAAAAAATTTAATGACAGCTACGGTCATGACGCAGGTGACAGAATTTTAAAAGAGATTGGCAGGTGGCTTCTCAGAAATATCAGAAAGGAAGACATTGCCTGCAGGTACGGGGGGGAAGAATTTGTAATTATGCTTCCGGGCATTGTTTCGCAGGATCTTGTTAAAAAGGGAGAACTTATAAAAGAAGGGATAAGCAATGAAGTAAATATTGTTTATGAAAAAGAGTCTTTAAGTGTAACTGTGTCAATAGGAGCCTGCTGTCTCAGCGGAAATGCTCTTGATGAATCAGTGATTTCAAAAGCCGATGATGCTTTGTACAGAGCCAAGAGTAAGGGGCGCAACTGTATGGAGCTGTGTAGTTCCTGATTCAGTAATTGAATAAACCTCCAGATTTTTTAGTTCAGTAACTGATTTATGTGTTTATAAGTTAATAAAAGAAGTGTATAAATTGTTTTTTTAAAAAGTAATTATTAAGGGAATTTTATGGTTGAAGTAAGAACATTTTTTGCAGGGGCAGATTCTGAGCCCGCTCAAATTCTGAATTCTTTGTTAAAAGAAGAAAAGCTTTCTGTAACAAAGGAAAAAATATCCGAATTTCAAAACAGTTCAGAAAAGATTTCCCAGGGAGATTCACAGTCTCTATCAGTCGTTCTTTTTTTAGAGTTAAGAAAACACTCTTTGGCTCAAAACTGGGAATGGATAAGAGGTATAAGAAAGTCAGGTGAAGATAGCATTTTTCACTCATGGCTTGAGTATAATAACTATGTTGTTGATCCTCTTCCGGGTTTTAAGTTTTCATCAGATGAATTTAAGCCCGGAGATATTCTTGTTATGGATAAAGAAAAGTTTATTCAGAAAA
>Ga0136557_1000654_pt1 | contig 25488 bp, 21 predicted proteins | sample AntRauTorckE6832_FD_104796 | JGI IMG/M metagenome (GOLD analysis project Ga0136557, IMG submission 104796) | Saline lake microbial communities from Rauer Islands, Antarctica - Metagenome Torckler E6 #832 | ecosystem: Environmental > Aquatic > Non-marine Saline and Alkaline > Saline | place...
GATATAAAAAACTTTGACCACATCAATTTGGCATTGGATCGCAGTTGGGGCATTTTGTCGCATCTGAATAGTGTCATGAGCAATGATGAGATCCGCCATGTCCATCATGAGCTGTTACCAAAGCTATCAGCTTATGGTACGCGCGTTGGGCAGCATCAGCCGCTATTTAGTCGTTATCAAGCGATTGTCAACGATAAAGCTTTCTTCGCAGCGCTTGAGCCGGCACGAGCACGAGCTATTGAGCTTGCGCTACGTAGCTTTGAGTTATCAGGGGTCGCATTACCAAAAGCTGAGCAAGATAAATTTGCAGTCATTCAAAGTAAGCTGTCTACGTTATCAGCCACTTTCTCAGACCATGTTTTAGACGCCACTCAAGCTTATGCGTTGCCGCTTAAAACAGAGCAGTTAGCAGGTTTGACTGAAAGTGGTTTGGCATTAATAGCCGATGCTGGTGAGCAATATAAAACAAGCCAGCTTGCAAATGGTTCGCTCACGCAAACAGAGATTGATACCTTATCGACGCCTTATTATGTGGCAGGCTTAAATATTCCTGTGTATCTTGCCATTATGACCCATGCCGATGATCGCAACTTACGCGAGACGTTATATCGTGCCTATGTCACTCGCGGCTCTGAGTTTGATGAGCATACTAATGCTAAAGGTCAGTCTCTAAATAACGCAAATATTATGAGTGAGATTTTGCAGTTACGTGAACAAAAAGCCAGACTATTGGGTTTTCATAACTATGCAGAGGTATCGCTATCGACCAAAATGGCAGACAGCGTGGCAGAAGTAGAAACCTTTTTACGTGATTTAGCAGTGCAAGCAACGCCAACTGCTGCGCAAGATTTGGCGCAATTGCAAAAATATGCGCAAGATTACGGTATTGAAGATTTGCAGCCGTGGGACAGTGCTTATATCGCCGAAAAGGTCAAACAAAGCGAGTTCAGCTTATCACAAGAAGAGATTCGCCCGTACTTCCCATTACCAAAAGTGATTAGCGGGTTATTCGCTATCGTTGAGCGTTTATACGGCATCAAAGTACAAGAGCAAAATGAATCCGTATCACGCTGGCATGATGAGGTGCGTTTTTATCAGTTATTTGATGCTGATGATAACTTGCTTGGCGGTTTTTATTTTGATTTATTTGCCCGTAGTGGTAAACGCGGCGGCGCCTGGATGAGTGGCTTTCAGTCACGTTATAGTTATGAAGAGCAAAACCACCAACAGCTACCAGTGTGCTTTATGGTCGGTAACTTCACCCCAGCACTCGATGGTAAGCCAAGCTTATTGACTCATGATGAAGTTGTCACCTTGTTTCATGAGTTTGGTCACGGTTTACATCATCTGTTGACTCAAGTAACGGTAGGTGATGTTGCTGGGGTCAATGGCGTTGAGTGGGATGCGGTCGAGCTGCCAAGCCAGTTTATGGAAAACTGGGCATGGGAGGCGGAAGGTATTGCTCTTATTAGCAGTCATGTCGAAACTGGCACGCCATTACCAAAAGAGAAACTCGATGCGCTATTGGCAGTCAAAAACTTCCAAAGTGGTTTGCAAACGCTCCGTCAAATCGAATTTTCTTTGTTTGATTTGTTGATTCATGCGCACACGCCAGCGCTTAATTATGAAGGTATCTTGACTACGCTTAACAGCGTACGTAATGATATTGCCATTTTACAGACGCCTGATTACAACCGCTTTGCCAATGGCTTTAGTCACATTTTTGCTGGTGGTTATGCCGCTGGTTATTATTCTTATAAATGGGCAGAGCTGTTGTCTGCTGATGCTTTTAGTAAATTTGAAGAAGACGGCATTTTTAATCCCATCACAGGTAAAGCCTTCCGTGAGACTATTTTATCAGTGGGCGGTAGTTTTCCAGCTAAGGTGAATTTTGAAAATTTCCGTGGTCGTAGCGCCAGTATTGATGCTTTGCTACGTCATAGCGGTTTTTCTGATACTGAAGACCAGACTAAAAGTAGTACGGCTGCCAATGCCTTAATAACACGCGAGGTGATTTAAATGCGCTATCAATCAACGCGCCCAAAGCGGCAGTTTTTAGCGGGCGTTCGCTGCCCGAAATGTCAGGTCATGGATGCGGTAGTACAGGTCAATATCGTTGTGCCAGCGCCTGATGAATATATTGAATGTACGCTATGCGGGCATACTGAACATCGCCCTGATCCTGATGAGATCAGCGCAAAGAACCATCTTGAGGACCAATTAACTCGTGACGCTATGATTACCGGAACCAGTGGGACGGTCAAATTCAAAGAATAACTCTTTATATTTGACGATCAGACAGTCATATCTCATGATTGCTATAAACAATGCTGTATTTAATCGCCCTTCTATCAATAGATGGGCTTTTTTATTTCGAGTTTGCTATAGTATGGCAGGATATCTTTAACCTAAATTGAACGTAGTATGAAAAGCAAAAAAATGCGTCCTTTCTCCCATAAAGTCTCAAAAAAATCTACCCATTCTGCTAAGCCACGTCAAAAATGGTGGTTTGGTATTTTATTAATTGTGCTGTTAATCGGTTATTTCGTTTGGAAAGGCACGGCACCTCAATCTAATCAGAGCTCTGCTGAAAATTTGCCGGTGACTTCTGAACAAGATAAGTCTACACAGATTGCTTCTGTACCATTAGAAGATGACGTTAATAATATTATTGATGATGAAAATCAAGGTAGCGCTAGCATGACGGATTCTGATATCCCAGATTCTAAAGCCATCTTAGAAGCCCCATTACCAAAAACGAACAGCTTAGCCAAAGAAGAGATTGATCGTTTAGAAGATGAACGTAAGCGCTTAGCCGAACAAGAAAAGCTCGCTGCTGAACAGATTGCCATGACCAAACAATTAACCGAACTTAAGGCTCAAGAAATCGCATTACTTGAGCAACAAATTGCCCAATTAGAGGCTGATACTGCGGTTAAAACCACCACTAATTAGCAGTTATCGCCAAATAATGTATGCTTTTATTCAGGGGTTGATGATGGCATCTTTGCAACTCACTCATAATCCTATTCTAAATAGCAGCGCTCAGCTGCTCATACTTCCTGTTAATAGCGCTGGTCTCCTTTTAGATCCTATTTTGACTCGCGCAAAAACCCTATATCCTGATAATTATCAACGTTACTATCGTGCGTGCCGTGATGGTAGCTTAATGGTTGGTAGCTGTTTGCTGCATAAACGCATACGTGAACAGGCTGGGCTTAGTATCAGTAGTAATGGCAACCAACCCAGTTATATTGCCAACCTTGTTATATCAGATCACCCTTATCATCCAGTAAGAGTACGCTGGTTGACGGCAGCTTTAGTAGATTTACGACAACAACTGACAACGCTGATACGCTATCAAAGTATCCGTCACATTGCTCTGCTTGCCCGTCCCCTTATTTATAGCCATTCACGCAATGAAGCCAATCCTTCGACCAATGAGTCTCTTATAACAAACGCGCTTCCATTAGATTGGCATATTGATATATTGCCTCTCATAGCCCATTATTTAGCAAATTTACCTAAGCTTCGCATTGATATCCATGTACCTAAAGACGTTGCCATATAGCATATTTTCTAATTTTAGTTATATTTTACGTCCATAAAAAAACCGCCTTGAGCACTCATAATAAGTGATTCAAGGCGGTTTTTAAATATTAACGCTATCAAATATCAAGCATTAGCTCTGCTCAATACCTTTCATAGTCAATTTGATACGACCACGATTATCAACGTCTTGAACCAATACTTTCACGATTTGACCTTCTTTTAGATAGTCAGATACGTTTTCTACGCGCTCATCAGCGATTTGCGAGATATGCACGAGACCATCAGTATTTGGCAATACGTTAATAAAGGCTCCGAAGTCAACGATACGAGCAACCGTACCTTCGTAAGTTTTACCTACTTCAACTTCTGCTGTGATTGCTTCAATTTTAGCAATTGCCGCTTTAGTTGCCGCTTTGTTTTCACCAAAGATACGGATGGTACCAGCATCATCAATGTCGATAACCGCACCAGTTTCTTCCGTTAGCTGACGAATCGTTGCGCCGCCTTTACCGATAACATCACGGATTTTATCCGGATTGATCTCAATTACGGCATAGTTAGGTGCATGAGCATTGATTTCAGTACGGCTTTCAGGCAATACTTTGTTCATCGCGTCTAAGATATGGATACGACCAGCATGAGCTTGCTTTAACGCTTGCTCCATGATATCTGGGGTAATACCTTCGATTTTAATGTCCATTTGTAGAGCAGTAATACCGTCTTTAGAACCAGCGACTTTAAAATCCATATCGCCAAGATGATCTTCATCACCTAAGATGTCAGACAATACCGCGAAACGCTCGCCTTCTTTAACAAGACCCATAGCGATACCAGCAACTGGTGCTTTAATTGGCACACCAGCGTCCATCAATGCCAAGCTTGCGCCGCAAACAGAAGCCATAGACGATGAACCGTTTGATTCAGTGATCTCAGAAACCACACGGATAACATATGGGAAGCGATCGCTATCAGGCAGCATCGCTTGTACACCACGGCGTGCTAGACGACCATGACCGATTTCACGACGTTTAGGAATGCCTTCACGACCTGTTTCGCCTACTGAGAAATGTGGGAAGTTATAATGCAACATGAAATGGTCACGAATGGTACCCGCTAGCGAGTCAATCATATTGACGTCACGAGTATTACCAAGGGTAGTCGTTACCAATGCTTGGGTTTCACCACGTGTAAACAATGCTGAACCATGAGTAAATGGTAATACGCCCACTTGTACATCAAGGGCACGAACGGTTTCTAAATCACGACCGTCAATACGTGGCTTGCCTGACAAGATATTGTCACGAACGGTACGATATTTTAGATCGTTATAGATTTCTTTAAGCTCAGCAACATTATTGCTATACTCTTCTGATTCAGCATCACCAGCAAGAGCCGCGATTGCAGCGTCTTTGATTTCGTCAAGTTTCGCATAACGAGCTTGCTTATCAGTAACGGTATAAGCGTCAGATACTTGCGTACCGAACTGCTCTTTCATGCTGGTCTCTAATGCTTGATCGCGTACAGGAGCGGTATATTGTTGCTTAGCAGTACCAATTTCTTCTGCCATTGAGGCAATGTTATCGATAACGATTTGCTGCTGCTGATGACCGTATAAGACCGCACCTAGCATTTGATCTTCTGATAGCTCTGCAGCTTCAGACTCAACCATCAATACTGCAGACTTGGTACCAGCGACGACCAAGTCAAGATCACTTTCTTTAAGCTCTTCAAGGGTCGGGTTCAGTACGTATTCGCCATTGATAAAACCAACACGCGCCGCAGCAACAGGACCATTGAACGGGGCATCAGAGATAGCTAACGCTGCTGAAGCACCGATTAGTGCTGCGATATCCGCTGATTGAGTTTTATCAGATGACACAACCGTCGCTGTGATTTGAATCTCGTTTACATAGCCTTCAGGGAATAGTGGACGGATTGGGCGGTCAATCAGACGCGAGGTTAAGGTTTCAGACTCGCTCGCGCGACCTTCACGTTTGCCGTAAGCACCTGGAATTTTACCTGCTGCATACATTTTTTCTTGGTAGTTTACGGTCAATGGAAAGAAGTTTTGACCTTCTTTAGCATCAGACTTTACAACCGCTGCTACCAATACAGTAACGCCGCCCATGTGGACTAAAATCGAGTTGGCTTGACGCGCAATACGTCCTGTTTCGATAACAACTTGCTGGTTACCGTATTGGAATTCGCGCTTAATGGTATTAAACATTGTCATATAATTTTCCTAATATTGACTGACGAAATAATATCAGCACAAAAAACACTGATATCTGTCATTAAAATTCTTTGTGTATAGCTTCTAATCGACTGTCTTTACAGTTATAAATCCTGTCTATCGAAACTATTATTATCAAATATTTATCTTATGCTACTGGCTTGTCTAGCTCGCTTAGCCCTGCATATTGGTTGCTGCTAAAATTCGGTTTGCTATAACGATCATTTGGATTTTTATAGCATCAAAACCACTCCATCTATGGAGGCTTTTAACTACTTTACCTATGCATGTTTATCTATCATAAACAGTGCAAAAACCGACTAAGGCATTATTTTACAGTGATTTATGGTCATTGACCAACCTAATGCACTACTATCTATTTCTTAATAATTAGTTAAATATAAGCTTTTGTTTCTGTACTTAAACTCATACCATACTGATAAGCATAAAAAAACGGCGTGAAACTATTCCACACCGTTTTTAGAAAAATCTATTTTATCGATATCAACAAGCAAGTTCCAAATAGCTGCGCAAAAAATCTAAAATACTTCCCAGTTAAGGCATATCTCGTTTTAGCAACCATTTGTACTACTGTCGTCAAATTAACGACGTAGACCTAACTGGCTAATAAGGGTGGTATAGCGACCAAGATCTTTACCTTTTAAGTAATCAAGCAGTTTACGACGGGTATTAACCATACGGATAAGACCACGGCGGCTATGGTGATCCGCTTTATGTGCTTTAAAATGGTTTTGTAGATCGTTGATGCGAGCACTTAACAAAGCTACTTGAACTTCTGGTGAACCAGTGTCACTTTCACCACGTTGGTATTGAGCAATGATTTGTTCGCGATCGGCATTAGTTAGCATAAATCTCTCCGGCAATGCTAAGAGCACCAAGATAACCTTAAAAGTTTAAGTATCGAGGAGCAATAGAATAGTCAATAAAATAGCCTGTACGTCATTCAGGACAACCCTGCATTACTAGAGTTGACCTAGTGTACGACAAGCTCAATGAAATGAGTCATAACTGTCATTTAAAACCATTTAGAATAATCTAAACCGTATTTAAATATGACGCCAATTATAACAAAAAACTGCTGGGCTAACAGCAGTTTTTTGTTATGGTTTTAAGAATATCTGATTATTGGTAAGTAAGATGACGAAATTGTTAGTACCAATCAAAAGTAAATATGAAATGTAGATACCAGCCTTATAATCTAAGACTTATTTATTTTTCTGGATATCTTCTTCGCTAGCCGTACCGCCTAGCTCATCGTCTGCTAAAGGCACAGTCGTAGCTTCTGCTAAACTATCAGGAGAGTTATCAGCACGAGGATTGATATCTTCTACAAGTTGATTAATCTCTTGTTCTTGCTCATCCATATCTTTTACTGAATTGCTCATAGTAACTCCTATTTACATTTAACTCATATATTCATACTTAAGAAGCTATTTATCTTCCTTCGTTTCCAAGTTATCAGCAATACGCTCTGCGGCAGCTTCAGTGTCTTCTGTATGATTATCTTCCGTCTGGCTTTTAAGTGCTGCTTTGGCAGAATCAGAACGTTGTTGCTCAAATTTGGTATCGTTTGGATTAGGCTGTGTCATCGTGTTATATCCTTATAGATAATGAATAAAAATTACTCTAAGTTGAAACGATTGGAACTTATGTTAAAGCTTTGTCAATCGCTGCGACGAAATTATTAATATCATCTGGGTTGCGTGAAGTAATCAGATTACCGTCTATCTGCAAGCTTTCGTCTACGAATTTTGCCCCAGCATTTTCTAAATCAAATTGTAAAGTATGATAAGCCGTTAACGTTTTACCCTTAGCTATACCAGTATTGATTAATATCCAAGGCGCATGGCAGATAACAGCAAGCGGTTTACCAGCTTCATTTATAGCAGTAATAATACTATGTGCATCTTCGTTACCACGCATGGTATCAGCATTAACCGTACCACCCGGCAAAACTAAAGCATCATACTCAGCAGGTTTTGCTTCTTTTGCAAACATGTCAGCAGTAAAGATATCGCCTTTGTTGACGTCTTGATGCATACCTTGGACTTCTTTTTCTTTATTGGTCGTTATTAGAAGTGTGCTGTAACCTTTGGCTTTTAGTTGGCTGTTAACCTCTTCATATTCTACTTGTTCAAAGTTGTTATGAAGTAAAAAAGCAATCGTTTTCATAGTACTTCCTATTATTTATAAATTACATTTATGACTGAATGATTTTCTTATAATTGTAAAAATTAATTTATATGAATTAATGTCTTATTATTTTTATTTAGTTTTACTGCTCAAATTTATCATTATTATTATTTTATTCAACGAAATTTATAGTAAATCCATTTTGTATTATTATCACCCTTTCACATTTTATATTGTGCTTTCTTATTATTCTTTTCATCCATGTCATGCTTTCCCTAGCTGACTTAATCAAGATACAAAAAAAGCAGGTTTCACTATAGGTGAAACCTGCAATAAAATGTGACGATATGTGATTTGTGTGAACTCTTAGTAAGTTTTGCAGTTTTTAAGTTATAAATCTAGCCAGATTTACATGTTGAAATTACAACTGAATCAGCTTTTTAGGTTGCAATCGACCATTTAAGCTCACTGCCCCTAAACCAATAAACGCACCCTGCTCATCCATAAGACGAATATCTATCGGTATTTCATGTACCAATTGCTGCTCGTTATCATCGTTAGTATCTTCTATATTTTGACTATCAGCAGCGCTGTTATTGTTAGCAGCTAAATGCTGATCGATAGCTGTTGCGATATAACTTTGCACATCATCAGTCAACTGATCGATAACATTCAAGCGTTGACCCATTTGTACGCGCTCGCACTGCTCTGACGATAGTGACAGCTCAGCACTAATATCAATGCAGGCATCTACTGGCAATAGATATGTCTGACGTTGTTCTAATGGCAATGCTTCTAAATCTGCAAGCGCAATTGTCTCATCGATTTTAAAATCACCCACTTGTAGACGGCGTAGTGCCGTCAAATGGCCAAGTGTACCCATCGCTTTAGCAATATCTTCTGCCAATACACGCACATAAGTGCCTTTTGAACAAGTTACTGTTAACTGGATTTGCTGCTTATCAATTGCTTTCAACTCAATGGCTTTAAGGACAATGTCTCTTGGCGGGCGGTCTACTTCTATACCAGCACGAGCATATTCATAGAGTTTTTTGCCATCTTTTTTTAAGGCAGAATACATCGGTGGAATTTGCTGCTGGGCACCTAAAAACTGCTGGGCGACTTTGTCTAACAGTGCATCATCAAACGCTGGAATCGGTGCCTCAGCAGTGACTTGCCCATCGGCATCACCGGTATCAGTTTGACTACCAAGTAGAATGGTTGCTTGATAAGATTTATCCGCATCAAGCTGATAGTGACTGAACTTGGTCGCTTCACCCAAACAGATAGGCAATAATCCCGTTGCCATTGGATCAAGTGTGCCAGTATGACCTGCTTTCTTGCTGTCATGGTTAGGCGATTTAAATAAATATTTTACCTTTGAAACCACTTGTTGAGAAGTCATACCTTGAGGCTTATCGACTAAAATCACACCAGAAACTTTAATCTTGTTAGGGTGATTACTAGACTTTTTATCCGCTTGCGTAGAGGCTTTTGTAGAAACAATCGACATAATGACTTTTACCCTTCTACTCTTCGTTTTCTTGCTCGTCAGACTCATTTTCTTCAGTTTTAATAACCGCTTTACTGATTAAATCCATCATGTAATTACCACGGGCAGTCACTTCATCATAATGAAAGCGCAAACGCGGTGTTGTGCGAGTCTTCAAACTATGACTCAGCTCAGTACGCAAGAAGCCTGCCGCTTTGTTTAGCACCTTGATGCTTTCTTCATGATTTGACATGGTCATGGCATCATTGAGCTCAGGCTCCATAATGGTCACATACACATCAGCATAGCCCAAATCTGGGCTGACCTTAACGCTAGAGATAGTGACAAAACCTGTCAGACGCGGATCGTTGACCGCGTCACGGATAAGGACAGCAAGCTCACGCTGAATCTGATCAGCTAAACGTTGTAAACGTTGGTTCATGTTATTACCTTGTTTTTATTGATCAATATAATCATTTATTAATAAGTTTAACGACTAATATTTGTTAAAAAAGGCCTAGCAGGATGTACCTGTTAGGCCTAAGTACAGCTGAATATTTATAAGATAGCTAATCCATCATGCCATGCACAGTTAATAAAGCGGATTGCATGATGCACCATCCTAATTTTACCAGTGACTTCAGATAGTACGTGCGAACTCTTGAATCTCAAAGACTTCAATTTTATCACCAGCTTCTACATCGTAACCGCGAACGGCTAGACCACATTCCATGCCCGTACGTACTTCATTAACGTCTTCTTTGTAGCGACGTAATGACTGTAATTGACCAGTAAAGATAACTTGGTCATTACGTAATACACGGATAGGTTTGTTGCGATAAATCGTACCTTCAACCACCATACAACCAGCAGCTGCACCAAACTTACTAGAGCGGAATACTTCACGAACGTCTGCAACACCTAAGATTTTCTCGCGATGTTCTGGCGCAAGCATACCGCTCATTGCCGCTTTCACATCATCAATCAAGCCATAAATAACACTGTAATAGCGAATATCCATGTTGGCAGAATCTGATTTACGACGTGCGGTAGCATCTGCACGAACGTTGAAGCCTAACAATACCGCTTCACTAGATTCTGCTAGCGTCACATCTGACTCAGAGATAGGACCAACGCCTGAGCTGATCACACGAACTTTAACTTCATCCGTCGATAACTCATTCAATGCGGCAAGTAGTGCTTCAAGCGAACCACGAACATCGGTTTTTAGAACGATATTTAGGTATGAAACATTACCCTGTTCCATCTGATCAAACATGCTCTCTAGACGCATCGCGTTTTGACGCTCAAGCTGACGCTCGCGCTCACGGTTGGTTCTAAAGTCTGCGACTTCACGGGCTTTTTTCTCGTCCGTTAAGACTAAGAATTCACTACCAGCTGCTGGCGTTTCAGGTAAGCCTAATATCTCTACAGGGATAGAAGGTCCAGCTGATTGAATACGTTTACCATGTTCATCAGTCATCGCACGAACTTTACCGTAATATTCACCAGCTAAGACTAAATCGCCTTGTTTTAATGTACCTTTTTTGACAAGGACACTAACGACAGGACCACGACCTTTTTCGAGTCTTGACTCAATAACCACACCTTGAGCAGGACCATCTAATGGTGCTTCTAATTCCATTAGCTCAGCTTGTAAGCTAATAAGCTCTAGCAGCTCATCAATACCATCACCTGTCTTGGCTGAGATACGAGCCATAGGAGTATCGCCACCCCAATCTTCCGATACCACTTCTTTTGCAGTCAACTCGTTTAGAACACGATCAGGATCAGCACTTGGCTTATCCATTTTGTTGATAGCAACAATCAGCGGCGTACCAGCAGCACGAGCATGATCAATCGCTTCTTCAGTTTGTGGCATCATGCCGTCATCAGCAGCAACGACCAATACAACGATATCTGTCGCTTGAGCACCACGTGAGCGCATTGCACTAAAGGCGGCGTGACCTGGAGTATCAAGGAAAGTAATAACACCACGTGCTGTTTTCACATGATAAGCACCGATATGCTGAGTAATACCGCCTGCTTCGCCCGTAGCCACTTTCGTTTCACGGATTTTATCTAGTAATGACGTCTTACCATGATCAACGTGACCCATGATAGTGACTACTGGTGGACGCGTTTGTACGTTACTGCTGCGCTCATCAACAGCATCTTGTAGATCGTCTTCAACTTTAGTATCACTGACGGGTACTGGATTGTGACCCATCTCTTCTACGATTAGACTAGCGGTTGCTTGATCAATCATGTCTGATTCGCGAGCAATTTCACCCATTTTCATGAGTAACTTAGTCACTTCACGAGCTTTCACTGCCATGCGCTGGGCAAGATCAGAAACCGTGATTTGCTCACTGATTTCTACATCATAAACAATTTTTTCGACAGGTTTTTCAAATTTATGCTGTGAAGACTGGCTTGAACGTAGACCGTTTTTGCGGTTCTTAATTTCACGCTCGTCTTGATTTTTACGACGACCACGGCCACGGGCACTAGTGGTACTGGTGCCACGCTTAATTTCACGACGTTCTTTCTCAAACGATTCTTCTAATGCGTCACCGACCAAACCTTCTGCCAATGGCTCATCTTTACGAACTTCACTTGCGGGCTGATCAGTATACTGACCGGCCATTTTACGCATTTGCTCAAGCGTACGCTTTTGCGCTTCTTCAGCTTGGGTACGGCGTGTTTCAGTTTCGATCTCGCGTAAACGAGCTTCTTCCTTTTCCCGCACTTCACGAGCTTTACGCTCAACTGCCGTCTCAACTTTTGGTTTCGTCGCTGTAACTTTCTTCTTAGGTTGTTCTTTCGGCTTAACTTCAACAGTAGTCTTGCCGCCTTTCTTCACAACCACTGACGTTGAAATATCGTCATTCTTGTCGTCTGACTTTTTGCTAGAGCCAAGGCTTGCACGCATCGCAGCTAAAGTAGCAGCTTGACGCTCCTCAGATTTTTTCTTAGTAGCAGCACGGTCTTCGGCATCTTTAGCAGCACGCGCTTGCGACTCAATCATCGCTTGCTCACGTGCAGCCAATTCTTCAGCCATCTTTTCTGGATCAGGCTTCTCGAACACTTTCTTTTTACGCACTTCAACATTGACGCTCTTAGATTTGCCCGAAGAGCCAGTCACACGCGCAGTACTAGTCGTTTTAGACTTCAGACTAATGCGACGCTTTTCTTCCTGACCATGACTTTGCTTTAAATACGTCACCAACTTTTCCTGCTCAAGCTCGGTGACTAAGTCACCTTCTGCACGCGCAGGCAGTCCAGCATCTACCAATTGCTGTTGTACAGCACTTGCGGTTTTGCTTACCATATCTGCCAGTTCTTTGACGGTCTTATCTGCCATTTATTATCACCTACTGTCTATTATTTGCTATATGTTCAATTCAGTTGTTGGCTACAAATGATTGGGGTAAGGCTGATATAAATTTTGCTCATACCAGCACTTTATTATCGATAGCATATCACCAAAAGACAGCGATATGCAGTTACCGCTTATTCATTGAACCAAGATTCCCGAGCTTTCATGATGAGTTTTCCTGCGGTTTCAGTATCTAAGTCTTCGATATCTTCTAAGTCGAAAACGGCTTGTTCTGCTAAGTCATCAACCGTAATGATGTCCTTTTGAGCCATTTTATAAGCCCAGCTGACCGTCATTCCTTCAAGATCTTGTAGTTCCTGACTTGGCTCTTTCATGTTCTGTTGTTTGACCAATTCGTCTGCGATAACGACTTCTTTCGCACGCTCTTGGATCATATCAATCGCTTCATCATCTAATCCTTCAATATCGTAGAAGGTTTCGACAGGTACATAAGCCACTTCTTCAATACTGGTAAAACCAATATCGACAAGCGCTTGTGCTAAGTCTTTATCCACTTCTAGGCGTTCATAGAATAGTTCGATGAATGCTTTAGATTCGTTTGCTTGACGCTGCTGATACTCTTCTTCTAGCATCATATTTAGCTTATAGCCGGTCAGCTCAGAAGCTAAGCGTACGTTTTGACCTTGTGAGCCAATCGCACGTGCTAGCTGATCATTGGTACTAAAGATAATATCAGCCGTTTGCGTATCTTCATCTAAGATGATACTGCTTACGTCTGCAGGCTCTAAAGCGCTGATGATAAATTGGGCAGGATCATCTGACCAAACCACTACATCAATACGCTCGCCATCAAGCTCTTGCTGTACTGCTTGGATACGTGTACCACGCATACCAATACAAGCACCAACCGGATCGATACGATGATCATTGGTTTTCACCGCTATTTTAGCACGAGTACCCGGTAAGCGCGCGACGTTACGAATTTCGATAATTTGTTCTGCAATCTCAGGCACTTCTTTTTGCATCAATGCCGAGAGCATTTCAGGATGAGTACGTGATAGAAGCAACTGAGCGCCACGGTTTTCACGGTTTACATGATATAAGATGGCATTGATACGCGATTTTGCGCGCAATTGCTCACGTGGTAGCATCTGATCACGTGACAGATAACCCTCAGCATTATCACCTAAGTCAATGATGTAACCATCACGGGTTTGTTTTTTGACTTCGCCATACATCATCTCGCCAACACGTGGCTCAAAAGCATCTGCTACTAAATTACGCTCAGCTTCACGAATCTTTTGGATGATAACTTGTTTGGCTTGAGTGGCAGCAATACGACCAAACTCGATTGACTCAATTTGCTCTTCTTTAATATCACCGATTGACCATTCTTCTTGATCAAGGTCAGTAATCGCAAGCTGACAAGCAGGCATTTCATGGTCTTCATCTGCAACCACTGTCCAATAACGATAAGTATCATAATCGCCTGTTGTACGGTCAATTGAGACCCGCACTTCTACTTCCGGCTGATCGGTATATACTTTTTTCTTAGTCGAGACGACCAAAGCATCTTCGATTGCTTCAAAGATATCTTCAGGATTTAAGCCCTTCTCGTTACTGACAGTTTCTACTACCGTTAAGATTTCACGACTCATACTATGCCTGTCCTATCATTTTTTAATTGACTTAAATTTTATAATTTTTGACTTACTCTATATTTTCACCATCAGTCATCTAAGCTATTAGACTAACTGCGTTTATACACTAAAAGGTCTAATAGCGAATAGATTAAGCATCTTCATAAATTAAATTGGCTTTATCAATATTGCTCAATGCAATCTCAAACTGATCACCATCAGTGGCAGTCAGCTTTAAAGAGGTGGCATCGATACTGTTTAAAGTACCAGTTGCTTTACGGCGTTTTTTATCACCTTCACCAATCGCTTGTATCAAACGCAAGCTCACTGTCTGACCGACATAAGCATGCATTTGCTCATCTGAAAAGAACGCACGGTCAAAACCAGGTGAAGAGACTTCTAAAATAAACTCACCGGAAATCGGGTCATGAACTTCAAGAATACCGCTCACTTGGTGATTCACTGCTGCACAGTTTTCAATCGTTACTTGTTTATTTTGAGCTTGCTCTTCTGGCAATGCCTCAATATAAATGCGTAACAAAGAGCGATTACCTTGCGGTGCAAACTCGATACCCCATAGTGCCACATCGCAAGCCGCGACGGCAGGGGCAATGATATTAGTCAATTCTGTAACTTTGGTCGAAAGCTTCATAATCTATTTATATTTTCCTATTCACTTATCTATCTTACTTAATAAATCCTGCTGAAGTTTTTCTTCACCATTATTTAATAAGAACCTATCGTTATTTAAACCACAGTGCTTGTCTTATGCTTAAAGCATAAACACAAATGATATCTACCGGGTATTTATATCAGGGTAAGCTTAACAAATATCAAGCTCAGCCGCGCTATGCTTTTATTACTTATAAAGCAGTACTATCGATAAAAGAGTGAGGAATAAAAGATAGTGTGCTTAAGTATCATCGCGCCATGAATGACATGTGATGACAAGCTTCTATAAATGGTATCGCACTCTATAGACATAGAGCTTAGCATAAGTAGGATAGATATCGCGATTACACAGACCGCCAGATACAAAAAAACCCACAAGCATAATGGTGGGCTAATTGTTACTGACAAATTTAGTGTGCAAAACATCAGTATAAAAAGTGGTAGCGGGGGCTGGATTTGAACCAACGACCTTCGGGTTATGAGCCCGACGAGCTACCAGACTGCTCCACCCCGCATCAATCTAGAACGCGTATTATAGGGAGGTTTTATAGTAGTGTCAATCTTTATTTAAAAATAATTTAAATTAAAAATCTTAGCTATTTATGAACGACTCACTTAATACGATACAACTTTAAAACTTGGTGCGATTGGGGGGACTTGAACCCCCACAGCTTGCGCCACCACCCCCTCAAGATGGCGTGTCTACCAATTCCACCACAATCGCATTACTCTAACTGTTCTCTCTATATTCTCAATACCCATTATAGTTGACGCGTAAGGTAAGCATCAAAGGTCTAAGACTTGTAAAAACAGAAAAAGCATTGTAAATGTAACGCTTTCAAATAGCAAGGGCTGCCTACTTAAAAAACTAGAGTAACAGCAGCTACTGAGGATTTTGTGTCAAAGGCCGCGGTGTTTGTGGTGCTGAAACTGGTGCATCTAGACGAAACTGATCTTCTGCCTGCTTACGAGCATGGACTGCAAGGGTCATACTCGTGATAAAAAAGATGGCGGTCAATACGGCTGTCGCGCGTGTTAAGAAGTTGGCAGTGCCCGCTGCACCAAATACTGTACCTGATGAGCCGGCACCAAAAGAAGCCCCTGCATCTGCCCCTTTACCATGCTGTATCAAAATCAAGCCAATCATGGCAATCGCCACGATAATATGCAGGGCTAATATAAACGTAAACATGGTGGCCTCTTTTGCCGCGTAATGACGACTGATAACGAAAAACAAATCGTATGGTGTAATAGTGATAAAGATTGGCGGTAAATGTTGCCATATCGATGATATAAGATGATATAAATAGGGCGTATTGTACACGATTGCAAGGGCACTGTTAAACCCACTTTTGCCAACTGATAAAGACATTTTGTGAATAACAATTACAATAAAGACTCACGTTTTTATTATATCTATCAAGAATCTACTAGATACTGGCTTGGCTAAAAGCGGTGGCAATCGTCAGAAAGCTGTCAGCTTTCAATGAAGCACCGCCAACTAAAGCGCCATCAATCATAGAATCAGCAGCAAAGCTATTAGCATTATCAGCATTGACACTACCGCCATACAAAACCGTCATATTAGACAATGAGTCGGCAAATCCTGCCAATGTTTGCTTGATATGCTTATGAGTGGCGCTGACTTCTGCTACCGTTGGCACTTTACCTGTACCTATTGCCCATACTGGCTCATAAGCAATAATGAGACGAGTCGGTAATGCCTCAATAAGTTCTGGCTGCTGTGCAATGAATTTTTTGATAACCGCTAACTGATTATCAATGACTGTAAGAGTTTGCTTAGTATCATATTGCGCTTGGCTTTCACCAATGCAAAGTACCACGCCTAAATCTTGTGACAACGCATGAATCATTTTTTGCAATAAAGCATCGTTAGATTCTTGATGATACTGACGGCGCTCTGAGTGACCAAGGATTGTCCAAGTCGCTCCAGCATCGACTATCTGCTGCGCCGAACATTCACCTGTATAGGCACCAACACTGGCACTATGCCCACTAACGTCTTGAGCTGCACACAGTATTGAGGTGTCTTTTAGGCGACCATTCACTGCTGCTAAATGTATGAAGCTTGGTGCTACCATTATTTGACAACGCACGGAGTTATCGTGGCTCATTTGCTTGGTTGTACTAATAGCAGCGCATAAGTCGTCCAGTAGTGCGTTTACGTCATGGCTCGTTGCTGGATTCTGCTTCCAATTTCCAATTACCCAAGCTTGCATTCTTCTCTACCTTGTCTTATATATGGCTGCCAATATGGCTAATATGCGCGCAAGTATAACAAATATTTCACAAGTGCTATAGTATAGTGCGCCCCAAATCAAAACTGACCTTTCAACCGTTGCTTTAGTAACTATTGCTAAATAATTATTTTGATTGGCCAATCGAGCCCTACTCTCTATAAAACCTTTGCGCTCACGCAAATCCCTATATGATTTTCTCAATATAGGATAAAGTGCAGACAATCGATTTTTTTATCTCAAACCCGTATTTAAAATAACTATTTTAATAATTAGCTCAACTATCAACGATAAAATGGCAATAAGTAAAACACGGTGAATAGCCTGCTATTTAGGTAAATATATCGCCTACCAGATATCGAGCAAGGAGAAGTCTTAATGTCTATCACAACCAGTAAATACGGTGGCTTAGCACAGCAGCTGATTAGCGAAGGTATCGTAAGTGAAGCGCATATGAAAGCGGCGCAGACTGATTCGCAGCAGCAGCAAGTAGGACTGGTCTCTTATCTGGTAGAGCATAAGCTCGCCAATGCCTATCAATTGGCTCAAATGCTATCGCAAGCATTCGGCGATCCTTTATTTGATCTTGATACGCTCAGCTCAGAGGTCATCCCAAAAGACTTGGTCGACGAAAAAATCGTCCGTAAGTTTAATGCCTTACCGATGTTTAAGCGTGGGCAGCGCTTATTTGTGGCACTGAGCGATCCGACCCGTATCGATGCGATTGATGCGATTGCCTTTAACTCTCGCTTGTCAATTGAAACCGTTGTAGTCGAAGAAGATAAGCTTAAAAGGCGTATTGAAAGCTTCTATGCTGATAGCATGCAAAATTTTGATAGCTTTTCTAATAGTGATTTGCATATTGGCTTTGATGAGAGTCAAGAAGAAGATGACGGCGAGACCAAAATCTCTGATAGCGTCGAGGAAGCACCGGTCGTCAAGTTTGTTAATAAAATGCTAGTAGATGCCATTCGTATGGGTGCGTCCGACTTACATTTTGAGCCCTATGAAAAAAGCTATCGAGTGCGCTTTCGAGTTGATGGGGTCATGCAAAAAATGGCCAACCCGCCCGTACAACTTGCTGGAAAAATCGCTGCACGTTTAAAAGTGATGTCACAAATGGATATCTCAGAGCGCCGGGTGCCACAAGATGGTCGTATTAAGCTTAAGATATCTAAAGATAAGGCCATCGACTTTCGGGTAAGCTGCCTACCTACCTTGTTTGGTGAAAAGCTGGTTTTGCGTATTCTAGATCCCTCATCAGCCATGCTTGGTATTGAAGCGTTGGGCTATGAGCCTGACCAACAAGATATGTTCTTGGAGGCGTTACATAAACCGCAAGGCATGCTCCTAATTACCGGTCCCACTGGTTCTGGTAAAACCGTCTCACTCTATACTGGTATTAATATCCTGAATACGGGTTCGACCAATATCTCGACTGCCGAAGATCCTGTCGAAATTAACCTTGAAGGTATTAATCAAGTCAACGTCAATCCAAAAGTGGGATTGACTTTCTCCACCGCCCTTAAGTCTTTCTTACGCCAAGATCCTGATATTGTGATGGTTGGTGAGATTCGTGATCTTGAAACTGCTGAGATTGCGATTAAAGCGGCACAAACAGGCCATATGGTACTTTCAACCTTACATACCAATTCAGCGCCCGAAACGTTAACGCGATTACGCAATATGGGTGTCGCTTCCTTTAATATTGCCACTTCCGTGAACTTGGTCATTGCTCAGCGATTAGCACGGCGCTTATGCAAAAACTGTAAAAAACCTATCAATATTCCGCGTCAAAGTCTGCTTGAGCTTGGTTTTACAGATGCAGATTTGGACAATACAGACAATGTCATCTACGAACCAGTCGGTTGTAATGAGTGCCGTGAAGGCTACAAAGGACGTGTGGGCATTTATGAGGTGATGAAAGTCACTCCAGATATTTCACGTATTATCATGGAAGATGGTAACGCGATAGATATCAAAGATGCGGCGCTAAAAAACGGTTTTAGAGACTTACGTCGCTCTGGTGTTTTAAAGGTTTTACAAGGTGTCACCAGTATTCAAGAAATGATGCGCGTAACTTCTGAATAGCATATTTGGCTGAAAAGTTTGGTACAGATATTGCTCTGAGTAAATTTCATTATGTCCGTAAAACTTGTTGTTTAATTACTATTAAACAATAATAGCCAGTAGGAAAAATAAAACAGATAAACACTGGTTTTTTGCGCTAAAATAAAGTATATCCGCTTAAAACAATGTGTTAACTACGTTTTATAGCAGGCATTATCTATATTGGACTATATCAGACCATTTTTTCAAGGAACGGACATGGCAAAAGCTAAGACCGACATGCTGTTAGACTTTGTCTATGATGGCGTCAACCGGCGCGGGCAAAAGGTAAAAGGTGAGACGACTAGCCGTAGCTTAGAGCTTGCCAAAGCCACGTTACGCAAACAAGGTATTACGGTTAAAGGTATCAAGAAAAAGCCAAAACCCTTATACACCTTTAAGAAGTCCATCAAGCCTATCGATATTGCTATTTTTGCACGTCAATTGGCAACTATGATGAAAGCTGGGGTGCCATTGACTCAATCCTTTGAGATTGTTGCGGACTCTCTAGATAATCCGAGTATGAAAGACTTGGTGTTACAAATTAAAGCCGATATCGAAGCTGGTGGTACTTTTGCATCGGCATTACGTCGCCATCCCCGCTATTTTGACGATCTTTTTTGCTCGCTTGTTGATTCTGGCGAGCAGTCAGGTGCGTTAGAAACCATGCTAGAGCGAGTTGCGACTTATAAAGAGAAAAGCGAGCTGTTAAAAGCTAAAATTAAAAAAGCCATGAAATATCCTATCGCGGTCGTTGTAGTTGCTATTATTGTCACCATTATTCTGCTTGTTAAAGTCGTTCCAGTGTTTGCTGATTTATTTGGCTCTTTTGGTGCAGAATTACCTGCTTTTACCCAAATGGTCGTAGGTATGTCTGAGTGGATGCAAGCATGGTGGTTCATCTTAATTGTATTTATTGGTGGCGCTATTATTGGGTTTTCAGAAGCTAAGAAGCGTTCAAAGAAATTTCGCGATGTCTTAGACCGTGCAGTATTAAAAGCGCCAATATTTGGCAATATTGCTTATCAAGCGGTGATTGCGCGTTTTGCTCGTACGCTGTCCACGACTTTTGCTGCCGGCGTACCGCTTATTGATGCGCTCGATTCTACTGCTGGTGCAGCAAATAATGTAGTTTTCTATAACGCTATTCAGCAAATCAAAAATGACGTCTCTACAGGACAACAATTACAGTTCTCAATACGTTCAACCAATTTATTTCCAAGTCTTGCTATTCAAATGGTAGGTATCGGTGAAGAGTCTGGTAGCTTAGAAGAGATGCTCGATAAAGTAGCAGTCTATTATGAAAACGAAGTTGATAACGCTGTTGATGGTTTGACTAGCTTGATGGAGCCGCTTATTATGGCGGTACTTGGCGTATTAGTTGGTGGTTTGGTCATTGCCATGTACTTACCAATCTTCCAGATGGGCTCAGTAGTAGGTTGAAAGCTAATTAAAGGACAGCTCATTAATGCAATTTATACAGCTATTACAAGAAAATATGAGTATTGCTTTAGTCGTATTTGGTCTATTAGGGCTTTGCGTCGGTAGTTTTTTAAATGTGGTAATTCATCGCACTCCATTGATGATGGTATTGGCTTGGCGACAAGAGTGTAGCCAGTTTATGTATGAGCAAGCAGATATGCCGCGTGAGCATACGATGCCACTAGTTAATATTGTTGCCACTGATACGCCTATTACCTTAAGCCGCCCTGCTTCACGCTGCCCGCACTGTACCCATAAAATTGAATGGTATGAAAACATCCCTTTAATCAGCTGGATATTACTACGCGGACGTTGCTCAGATTGCAAAGCGGCTATCGGGTTTCGATATCCTATCGTTGAGCTGGTCACTGCTCTGCTATCTGCACTAGTTATTTATCATTTTGGCGTCGGTATGGTAGGGCTGTCGGCATTAGTTTTAGTCTGGACACTGATCGCCTTAACTGGTATCGATTTTGATACTCAGTTATTGCCTGACCGCTTAACTTTTCCATTAGCAGGGCTAGGACTGGCGGTCAATTCACAAAGTTGGTTTGTGCCTCCTACTCAGTCGATATGGGGCTTGTTATTGGGATTTTTATCGTTATGGATCGTGGTCAAGATATTTTATTTAATCACCAAAAAGCATGGCATGGGACAAGGCGACTTTAAATTATTGGCAGTACTGGGTGCGTGGCTTGGACCTATGATGTTACCCTTGATTATTTTATTATCATCATTGCTAGGCTCCATCGTTGGGCTTATCTTGATGAAAAAGCAAGGCGAGAGCAAACCTTTTGCCTTTGGTCCTTATATTGCTATTGCCGGTATTGTGGCGTTGTTATACGGCTCAGATATCGTTAATTGGTATTTAGGCATGTATACTTAAGCAGTAGTCACTTCTCAATCAGTTATCTTAACCTTTCATTGAGTACAGTCATTATCCTTCTATCAGTCAGATAAGTCATCATTATGTCAAAATACGCAGCAGCACCTTCACCTTATTCGCATCAGCCGCAAACGCCTGAGCATAAAAGTAAAACATTGGTAGTGGGTTTAACGGGTGGTATCGGCAGTGGCAAATCAGCCGCCAGCGACTGGTTCGCACAGCAGGGAATCGATATTATTGATGCAGATGTCATTGCACATGAAGTGGTGGTCAAAGGCAGCTCAACATTGCGCAAGATCCAGAGGAAATTTGGAGATTGGGTGCTAAATGCTGATGGTGATATGGATCGCGCCGCTGTACGAACCCATGTGTTTACTTACCCTGATGCTCTAATTGAACTTGAAGCGATTACCCATCCCGCGATACGCGAAGCTGCAAAAAAGCAATTGGCAGAGAGTACCTCGCCGTATGTGGTGTTGTCAGCGCCGCTATTAATTGAAGCAGCAGAAGCCGGGCTTGCCAATTTATGTCAACGTATTTTGGTGATGGATGCTACAGAAGATACCCAGCTTGCGCGTGCCAGTCAACGTGATGCGCTAAGCGTGCAAAAAATTAAAGCCATTATGGTCAATCAATTAAGCCGTGAACAGCGTAATCGTCATGCGGATGATGTGGTATTAAATGAGAGTGATCTTGCGGCGCTATATCTACAATTAGAGCCGCTCCATCAAGACTATCTTAAGCTTGCCCAGCAGCTAAAGTTCGCTGCCGATTAATCTCATACAAAGCCATACCTGTCGCCACACTGACATTCAAGCTTTGTAAGTTGCCATGCTCGTTACCTGACATCGGAATATACACCAGCTCATCGCAGCTTTCTGTTGTCAGGCGACGCATCCCCTCACCTTCTGAACCCATGATAATAGCCGTCTTACCAGTCAGATCTGCAGCATGGATTGGTTTGGCATTGGCATTAAGAGCGGTACCAAACACAAAAACGCCGGCATTTTTAATTTTTGTCAGCGTGCGTGCCAGATTGGTTACGCTAACAATAGGCATCATTTCAGCCGCGCCGACTGATACTTTGGCAACCGTTGGCGTCAAGCTAGCTGCATGATGTTTCGGACAAATGACTGCATCGACACCCATGGCTACTGCTGTACGCAAACAAGCGCCAAAATTATGGGCGTCCGTAATTTGGTCTAGTACCAGTAACAAACAATCATCTCGACCAGCAAGCGTATCTAGCAAACCTTCATCAGCAAAGCCTAAAGGACGGGCGTTTAGCACTACGCCTTGATGTTGCGGGCTACCACACAGCTGAGTAAGTTTGTCTTTTTGCGTTGGTTGAATACTGATGCCATTATCACGTGCTTGCGCCATAATAGACTGTACATGACTGTCAGTCTCACGCCCTTGCTGTACAAACAAGCTCAGTCCATCAAGAGGACGGTATTCGAGCAAGGCATCAATGGCATGAATGCCATAAAAATAGGTAGGTTTTGCCATAATAGGCCTATTGATTATAAAGTGGGTATTGCACAGTGTTATAAAAAATATGCAATAAAAATAGAGATGTGTAATTGTAGCAATTAATGACCAGCTTCATCTAAATAATGTCAGCAAAAAAAAGAAATAAACCTGATAAGATTTATTTCTTTGGAATCATTGGCTTTTGGCTTCATCAATTATCTAACGACACTTTAAGGCGTATTAGCCTTCTAAGTGACAGATATACTGAACGATCTGTTCTGTGCGTAAATTGAAACCACTATTACCTTCAACCACGAATGACTGTCCTGCGCGGTAGTAGCTGAACTCCTCTTCCCCATTTATTTTGACTTCGCACTCACCGCTAGTGATTTCAATACGTTCAGATGTATTGGTACTAAAGTGATAATGCTCGACCAAATTATCACAAGGCAAGATAACACCTAATGTTTTATGACGACCGTCCTCGAACATAATGGTATGGCTTGAGCAACGACCATCATAGGATATCGTGGCTTGAGCATTGACTGTTACATTAGTAAATTGCGCCGCTGTCATAGTGGCTTCCTTATCAAATAATTATTGCCAACTAAAAAACCAAATTGAATGTGTAGATAAGCAAATGCTTAGATAAGCGTTGTTATATCTACCTTTTACCATCGACTCTAAATCATTTTTACTTTGCTGTGCGCTGATTATAGAATTGATTTATCTTATAGGTTTAAAAATAACCATTTATTACTGATACTTACTGACAAACAGGTTTGTATCATGTCCTACAAGCTAACTGCTCTGTCGTAGAATGCACGAAAATCTGGTGGTAAGAGTTTATCATTATGTGAGATTATGCTACCACATTATATCTATAAAGTTTGTTACAGCGGCAGGAAAGTTCCGCTTATTATGATGGCTTTAAGTGATGTTATTGATTACCTTTAATATTTGTATTTAAGATTATTTGCCACCATACTATTTGCCAATTGCATTTATCTATGTTGCAGTATGAACTGAACCGATTCATTCCTTTATTTAACCTATTGTAGAGATAACCTCCTTGTACGACATTACATCGTATTTGAGGTTTGTTGTCTGTCATGAGAGGCGTTGATGCTAGTATCATTAACTTTAAATCAGTTTGCGTTAATTGCTCAGCATGAGCTGAGTGTGGCTGAAGGCTTCAATGTCATCACTGGTGAAACAGGCGCTGGCAAATCACTATTACTCGATGCGCTGTCTTTATGTATCGGCGAGCGCGCAGACAGTGCAATGGTCCGGCATGGCGCGGCGCACGCGGATATCTACGCGCAATTTGATGTAGAAAACAATAGTATCATTGCTGAATGGTTTGCCAAAAATGAGCGGGCTTTAGAAGAGCCAGATGTATTGATTCGTCGACAACTTAGTAATACAGGGCGCTCAAAAGCATGGTTAAATGGCACACCTGTCAGTTTGGCTGAGCTTAAGAGTTTGGGTGCATTGCTGGTCAATATTCATAGTCAACATGCTCAGCAGGCGCTACTCAAGCCACAATTTGTAGTGCAATGGCTAGATGAAATGGCACAGATAACTTCTCTTGCTACGCAGACCTCAAGTAGCTATCAAACTTATCAGCAACTTAAACGCCGCGCTGACGATCTCGCTAGCCGTGAAGCTCAGCGCCAAGATCGTATTCAACTGTTGCAAAGCCAGTTAGCAGATATCGCACCGTTATTGGTCGTTGATTATGCAGAAGTAGAAGCAGAACACGAAGAATTATCTAATATTGAAGCACTAATGATCGAGGCCAGTCATGGCTTGCATTTACTCGATAATGATACCGATGAGCCCGATGTAATGACCTTGCTCGGGCAAGCAATTAAACTATGTGACAATCAAATGAGCGTGAGCCAAACCTTTGAGCAAGCCTCAGAACAGCTGCATTTGGCGCAGCAGCAAATCACTGAAGTGACAGGATTGCTATCAGATTATGCTGAGCAGCAATTGCCTGATCCTGAGCGTTTGCAGTCATTAGACAGTTTAATCAGTTTAGGTCATCGCCTATCACGTAAGCATAACTTGCCAGCTAGCGACTTGATTCATGAAGCAAAAGGCTGGGAAGCGCAATTAGAACAATTAGAAAACGAGCCAAGCAGTGATGCAATGGCGGCACAAATTGAGCAAGCATGGCAAGAGTATA
>Ga0136557_1000655_pt1 | contig 25485 bp, 25 predicted proteins | sample AntRauTorckE6832_FD_104796 | JGI IMG/M metagenome (GOLD analysis project Ga0136557, IMG submission 104796) | Saline lake microbial communities from Rauer Islands, Antarctica - Metagenome Torckler E6 #832 | ecosystem: Environmental > Aquatic > Non-marine Saline and Alkaline > Saline | place...
CCGGCTTCGCGAAGTTCTTTGCGCAGTTCGTCGGCTTTGAGCTGGCTGTCCAGTTCCGATGAAAACTGGCTGACCATCCTTCGCGCCGTGCCTACCCAGCGCCCAGCCGCACGGGCAGCCGTGGGCAGCCGTTCCGGACCCAGCACGATCAGAGCAATAACACCGCAGATCAGCAGTTCAACAAAGCCGATATCAAACATTCAGCCCGTCTCAGCTGTGGGACTTGTCCCGGGGAGTTTCTTCAGCTTGCGACGCCTTGGTGGTGCCTTCTGACTTGCCTTCGATGACGTCGGAGTCGTCTTCCGTCTTGGCGTCTTCCTTTTTGTCATCTTCACTCATGGATTTTTTGAACCCACGAATGGCACCGCCAAGATCGCCACCCATGTTGCGGAGTTTTTTGGTTCCGAATATTAGGATGATGATCACGAGGATCACTAACAGTTGCCAAGGGCTGGGACCCATAATTAAATCCTCTTTTTAGAGACAGGTTAATAGTTCGAGTGTACGCCACTCTGAGCTCAATGCGTAAGCCGAGTGCCTGTATAAGATTAGCCGGGTCTCGATGCTTTTTCGTCCAGCCCGGACAGATCAAATCGGCTGGCCAGCTCTGCCAGGACGTCTTCAGGCCCCAGTCCCAGACGGGATAGCATGACCATGCTGTGAAACCAGAGGTCGGCGGTTTCGCTGATCAGCTCACGGGTTTCGCCCGTGTGTTCTGCATCCTTGGCCGCCAACAGGGTTTCGGTGCACTCTTCGCCGACCTTCTCCAGAATCTTGTTCAGACCTTTCTGGTGCAGGCTGGCCACATAGGACGATTCCGGGTCCGCCTGTTTTCTCGCTTCCAGCACCTGAGCTAACTGCTGCAGAATGTCACTCATCTTGGGTACCACCGGGTGTTTCGTCTGACTTTTGGCCATAAATTTCGTCCGGGTTCTTCAGGACCGGGTCAACGCTCTGCCACTGGCCGTTTTCCAATTTCCGGTAGAAGCAACTCCGGCGGCCGGTATGGCAGGCCATGCCGCCTTTCTGCTCCACTTTCAGCAGAATGACGTCTTCATCGCAATCAAGCCGTATCTCGGAAACGATCTGCTGGTGCCCGGACGTTTCACCTTTGCGCCAGAGCTTACCCCGCGACCGGGACCAGTAAACGGCCTGACCTTCCTGAGCCGTCAACTGGAGAGACTCGGCGTTCATCCATGCCATCATCAGAATATCACCGGAAACGGCGTCCTGGGCAATGGCAGGCACCAGGCCATCTTCGGTCCAGCGGATGTCTTTAAGCCAGTCAGGCAATGGGACTGTAGCGTTTATATCTTGCATTTCTGTGACGTCCATTAGTGGTTTCGACCGATGCTGGCCACGAGCCAGGTCGCGCCCGCCAGCAAAGCCCAACCATGGGCGGGCAAGGACTGCGCCAGCGCAGCCAGGTCATGATCGATACTGAGCCAGGCAATGCCCACCAGTGCCAATGCAGCAATGCTGCGGCGCCACCGGCGGTCTGACCGTGTGCGGCTTTCACGCATTAGTTCAATAGCCTGGCGGCTGGCACTGTCGCTGGGGCCTGAATGGCGAAGCTGCATCAGGGCATCGTGCACAAGTTGTGGCATTTCCGGTGACTGTTCAATCCAGTCGGGCAAATGGGATTTCAGGGATTTTAGCAGGCCTGCGGGGCCAACGCGCCCACGCATCCAGTTTTCCAGGAACGGCTGGGCGGTGCTCCACAGATCCAGGTCCGGATAGAGCTGGCGGCCCAGGCCTTCGACATTCAGCAGGGTTTTCTGCAGCAGCACGAGTTGTGGCTGAACTTCCATGTTGAAGCGCCGGGCAGTCTGGAACAGGCCCAGCAGGAAGTGGCCGAAGGAGATGTCTTTCAGTGGTTTCTCAAAAATCGGTTCGCAGACCGTGCGAATCGCCGCCTCGAATTCGTTGACCCGGGTATCGGAGGGCACCCAGCCGGACTGGATATGGAGCTCTGCCACCTGCCGGTAATCCCGCCGGAAAAACGCCAGAAGGTTTCGTGCCAGATAACTCTGATCCTCCGGCGCAAGCGTGCCCACGATACCGAAATCAATGGCAATGTATCTGGGGTCGGCCGGATTCGAGGTGTCTACAAAAATGTTGCCCGGGTGCATGTCCGCATGGAAGAAGCTGTCGCGGAACACCTGGGTGAAAAAAATCTCCACGCCCTTTTCGGCCAGCACTTTCAGGTTTACGCCGGCGCCCCGCAGGGCATCGACGTCGGCAATGGGTATACCCTGAATGCGCTCCATTACCAGCACGTTCTTGCGGGTATAGTCCCAGTCGATCCAGGGAATATAAATCAGCGACGAGTTGTCGAAATTACGCCGGAGCTGGCTGGCGTTGGCGGCTTCCCGCTGGAGGTTAAGCTCGTCGTGAATGGTGGCGTCGTAGTCGGCAACCACATCGACCGGGTGCAGCCGGGGACCTTCGGACCAGTAACGCTCAAGCAGTGTGGCCATCAGATACATCAGGGACAGGTCCTGGTTGATGACCCGTTCAATGCCGGGCCGGATAACCTTGACCACCACATCGCGGCCGTCCAGCAGAGTCGCTGCATGAACCTGGGCAACAGAGGCAGATGCCATGGGCTCCCGGGAGAAATTGGCAAACAGGTCGCCGACGCTGGCGCCCAGAGAACGCTCGATGATGGACTGGGCCTCAGCGCCGGGGAAGGAGGGTACCCGGTCCTGAAGGTGTTTCAGCGAGTCTGCCATGTCATCGGGCAGCAGGTCCCGGCGGGTAGACAGAATCTGGCCGAATTTGACGAACACCGGCCCCAGCTCTTCAAGTGCCAGGCGCAGTTGGTCGCCCCGGTCCAGCTTGGGCTTCGGGAACAGGTGCCAGGGCGCCAGAATGAACAGGACTTTCAGCGGAACCGGTAACTCTTTCAGCGGCAGGAAGGTGTCCAGCCGGTAACGGCAGATCACCCAGAGGATACGGAAAAGCCGTTGTAGTCGTGTCACCATGACTCCGGTCCTTTGCGCTCAGTGGCTTCGGAGCTCCCTGTGGCAACGGGCTCAATCTGACGGACGCGAGCCTCCAGGCGCTCCACCTGGAGGCTCACTTGATCGATATCTTCGAAGGTCGCTTCCAGCTCACGCCGGCCGGGAAGGCTCCGGCTTTCTTCGTGGATGTACTCTTCCACATTTGCGTTCAGGGACCGGAAGGCCTGACGGCTCCATTTCACCGCGCCGCGCAGGCGCTGGCCCAGAAAGTGCGCGGGCACATCGCCGAGATAGTCCGCCAGGGCTGCCTCCCAGTCGGGGTCGAGTTGGTCAATGGCTCGCTGGAACTGGTGCGCCAGCCCCATGTCACCGGTGACACGAATGCGGCCCTGGGTGAACACCTGATCATCTCCGGTCGCCAGTGCGGCGAAGGCCATGGGGCGGCCCGCCAGTTCCAGTGCCGGAGACTCCGGAGGCTGGCCGACAACCTGAATGCGGCTGTCAGCAGGAACCAGTGCCAGCGTCAGGTTCAGTGGCGCCTCAATGGAAAACTGAACCGGGCCATTCAATGCCGCCATCAGCGCTTTGCGGCCAGCGGGGTCGAGGCTCAGGGCACGGTTCAGGCCCCGTTCAAGCACGGCCGTTACCGCTGCCATTAGCGTGGGCCCGGGAAACATCAGGGTTTGATTCCCACGTGCAGGGCAACCACGCCGCCGGTCATATTGAAGTACTTGCAGTTCACCAGGCCAGCTGCCTCCATCATGCCCTTGAGTGTTTCCTGATCCGGGTGCATGCGAATGGATTCGGCCAGGTATTTATAACTGCTGGAATCCCCGGCAATCAGTTGGCCCATCAACGGCAGAGCGCTGAAAGAGTAGGCGTCGTAGGCCTTGCTCAGCAGTGGATTGGCAGGCTTGGAGAATTCCAGCACCATCAGCTTGCCGCCGGGCTTCAGTACCCGTGTCATATCCCGCAGCGCCTGATCCTTGTCGGTGACGTTACGCAGGCCGAAGGCGATGCTGACGGCGTTGAAGTTGTTGTCGGGGAACGGCAGATGTTCTGCGTCAGCCTGAACGTACTCGATGTTGCCCGCGTAACCCCGATCCACCAGCCGGCCACGGCCAACCTGAAGCATCGAGGCGTTGATATCGGCGAGCACAACCCTGCCAGTCGGGCCCACAAGGTCGGAAAACTTCATGGTGAGATCGCCGGTGCCACCGGCAATGTCCAGCACTTGATGACCTTTGCGCACACCGGACAATTCAATGGTAAAGCGCTTCCACAGGCGGTGAATGCCCATAGACATCAGGTCGTTCATCAGATCGTATTTGCCTGCCACCGAATGGAAAACATCGGCCACCTGGCTGGCTTTCTGGCTTTTCGGTACATTGCGAAAGCCGAAGTGGGTCACGTCGTCGGCCGAGCTACTGCTGTTTGGTTCGCGCGACGGTTGCTGTTCGCTCATGGCTGTGTCCTGTCAGAATCTGAGTTGGTATTCTAACGTCTGCCGGTTCGTCTACAAGGGTTGTCTGCAAAGGTGGCTACAAGTTTGACGGCGCCTTACACTCTATTCTTGCATCAGTTCGACACTGTATTTCCTGACCAATGCCCGGAGAAACCTTTTTCATGTCTGTTATTGATATACGTCGCAAGCATTCACTCGACAAGGCGCACGCCCGTGACGCGGCCGAAACACTGGCCAGAGATCTTTCCAGCAAGTTCGATGTGAATTACGAATGGGAAGGGGATCTGCTGCGGTTCAAGCGCAGTGGGGTGAAGGGCAAGCTGGAAATCGCGGAGCAGGAGCTGCACGTTCACCTGGAGCTTGGCTTGATGCTCAGGGCGTTCAAATCCCGCATAGAGCAGGAAATCCATGACCAGCTGGATGAGATTACCGGGGCCTAAAGCAGGTCTGGCACCCGGAATGGCTCGGGGCGTTGTTGCAGAATATTTTCCAGAACCCGGGTTTCCCTTGCAACCAGCCTGTCGATCAGCAGCTCGACGTCATCCATTTGCCTGAAAGCGGTGTATGCGCGCTGCAGGAAGCTGTGCAGGTCTGTCAGTTCTGCCATTTCTGCCGGCACCCGGCTGATGGATAGCATCCAGCCCAGCGTGCGGTTGCGCACGTAGCGATCCAATTGGCGCCCTACTTCCGCCACCAGCTCGATCTGCCGGGCTCGCTCGTCGAGGCGATTACTTGCCCGCAGTGCTTCGCAGTAGGTGGTTTGGGTCAGCTGATCGAGACAGTTTTCACCCCCGGCATCCAGAATTTCCACAAGATCCAGATCCAGGCGTTGGGTGAGCAGGTTCAGCTCCATCAGCCCGGCAAAGGTTTCCAGCTGATTTTCGGGTAGCCACTTCACCAACTTTGGAAAAACCCGGTCGATGTTGTCGTCCCGTCGGGACGCGCTGGCAGGGGCGTAAAGGTCGGTTAGCAGGAATTCCAGGCCGGTGTGGTAACCCGGGTGGGTGTAAAGGTCTTCATGGGTGATCCTCAGCCGGTCCGCCTGCCAGTTTGCAATCGCGTGGGTTGAGGGAAGCAGCCGATGGCCTGCTTTGTAGTGCCGGAAATCATGGTAGGCCAGCAATACCTGTTGCAGGCGGCATGCGCCAGGCGCTGAAACGGTAGTGGTAATCAGGCGCTCGCGATACATTGCGTTTCCATCCAGGCAGCTCTGAGAAAGCCCGCCAGTGTAACGAAGCCTGTTCGGTTATGCAGCCGTTCTAGTTCTCAACGGCCATGGGCATGGTCTCGAAGCCGGGAATCCATTCCTTGCTGTCAAGCGTGATGAAGTGGCTGGGCGCGTTGGTTTCCACAATTCGCATGGTGGTCGGGCTTTGTCGGGCGCTTCTGAGCATGGCCTCGCGATCCAGAATGCGGTCGACAGCCGGAATCAGGAATGTGCCAAAGCGGATACTGTCGTAAGCCGAAGCGTCTGTGCGCTCCATCCAGGTCATCAGGTTTTCAATGTTCCTGACAATGGTCAGGTGGTCCTGGGTGGCAGAAAACAGCTTGGACAGCAGCTGTTTCTTGCGCGGGTTCATCTTGCCGAAAAAGGTCTGGCCATAGGCTGAGGAGGGCGCGCTGTTAATCAGGCGAATCAGCCAGGGCCACATGCCGTGACTGACCGGTTCCAGCACGGCGGTCACCAGTGCTGACAGCTTGCCCCGCGGCAAAACCGGCGCTTCCAGCACCACTTCCACGTTTTCATACAGGTCAGGCCACTGCCGGGCCGCTTCCAGAATCACTGCACCGCCCCGTGAATGGCCGTGGATGCGAATGTTGTCAGTGCTCGGAAGGTTGGCCAGAGCCAGATTCAGAAGGCGGGCGTCGTATTCAATGGTGCCTTCCAGGTGCTTGATAGGGGCTTCCCAATCTGGTGATTCCGGGGTCACCCCGTTGACCGGAATATGGTAATTGCTGCAGGTCAGCAGAATCAGCTCAGTGGTGGGTGCATCGTAGGCCTGGGTAAAGTAACAGTGGTTTTCCAGAAACCCGTGGACGCCGATGACCGTCTGCTCTGCATCGCCACTGTGGTTGCGTACTGATACAGCGCCTGTGCCCACGCGATAGACCCTGCCCGAGAACATCTCGGAATAGGCGTTATCAATAGGCTTGATCAGTTTACGAACATGGCTCGCTTTCATGGCCTTCCTCCAGCAACGCCTGACTTGTTTTGTTGGTGTGTGTCTATGCTGGTATTACTCTGGTACTTTCCCTGCGCCCTGTTATTGGCGCCAGCTATTCAATTTACGGTCTTTTACAGCCAATGGCTCTTTTCAAGAATAACGAAGGCCGTGCTGCTTTCGTGTAACGTTTTGTAACAGTGCTGAAGAGTGGTGTATATGGAGCCGGTCGGGCATGTCTGGCACAATGTCCGGTCTTGTTCGTTCTATCATTTATTGCGTCGCTCATTTGCAGCATCTGGCCGGGGAAACACAGGTTTGAGTCAAACGGAATCGCACCTCCTGTTGCCTGTGGATTCGGCGTGGCTTGCTCTGGAGCGGCCGGAGAACCCCATGACCATCACGGTCATGCTGCGGGTTGAAGATCTTACCGAAGCCCGGTTCCGGGAGTTTCTCCAGGTTTACTGGATGGCCTGGGAGCGCTTCCGTTATCTGCCGGTTCGCCGCGCCCCGAGCTGGTGGTGGGAACCAGATCCGGTATTTTCCCTGAACCATCACCTGGAAGTAGTGCCCGGCCATTTCGATGAGACGGACTTGCAGTCCTGGGTATCTGCCCGCCTGAACCAGCCGTTGCCGGATTATCGTCCACGGTGGAAGTTCTGGTTAGTGCCGGGCGCCGAAGGCGGTGCGGCCCTGTTGCTCAGGATTCACCACTGCTACGCCGACGGTCTGTCGCTGATGGGGGTGTTCGAGCGGCTTTGTCCCCCATCGCCCCGGCAGGCACCTGCGATCTATGGCGCCGCCGAGCGGGGTGATCTGGCGCGCTGGAAGCTGGCCGCTGGTGCCTGGCTTAACGAACTGACCTCGGCTGAAGGGCATGATGCGGCCGGCCCCGACAATAGTCCGGGCAATGGTGCAAGCGCCTCCCGCAATGCCCTCGAGCGCGCCGCCTGGAAAAGCGTGAAGCTGGTGAACGAACTGAGCCAGTTCATGGTGGAACCGGAAGATACCCCGTCCTCTCTCAAGCGGGCGTTGCTGGGCAGGCGGCAGTGCCGCTGGTCGCCGCCGGTGGACCTGGAACGATTTCAACGAATCGCGACGGTTACCGGTGTCAAAATCAACGATGTTCTGCTTGGTTGCGTCGCCTCCGCGGTGCGCCGTCATCTTCTGACCAACTCCCCGGAATCTGACCCTTCACAGATTGAAGATGCGGTTCTTCATGCTGCTGTGCCAGTGGATATCCGCAGCCGTCTGCCGGAAGATATCAAGCCCGGTGCTGATGCGCTGGGGAATTATTTCGGCACTGTTTTTGTGCCCCTGCCGGTGGATGGCGAAAGTGCCCTCGAGCGACTGTTTCGCATCAAACATGAGACCCGAAGACTGAAGAAAAGCTGGCAGCCCGGGCTGTCGTGGGCCCTGACCGGTGCCGCGTCAATGATTCCGGAGGGCTGGCGGCAGCCATTGGCAGATCTGTTTTACCGCAAAGCCAGTGCCGTTGTGTCAAATGTCCGGGGCACCCGTGAAATCCGCTATCTGGCCGGCTGCCGGATCACCGAGCAGATGTTCTGGGTGCCCCAGGCCGGCGACATTGGCCTGGGTGTCAGTGTGGTCAGCTACGCCGGGCAGGTGCAGTTCGGGGTTGTGGCGGACGAAGCGGTGATGCCGGTGCCGGAACGGTTTCTGAGTGATTGCCTGCAGGAGCTCGACGCCCTCCCTTCCTACGACTAATGGACCAGCGCCCTTGTGCGTCGGATTGTTCATCTCGGGCGTATTCAGATCTAGAGTGATCTGGCAGGTGTCAGACACCTATTTCCCGGCAACAATCACAACAAAAGGCCAAACACCATGATCTATGCAAATCCCGGTAAGGAAGGCTCCGTTGTTTCCTTCAAATCCCGTTATGAAAATTACATCGGCGGCGAATGGGTCGCCCCGGTCAAAGGCCAGTACTTTGATAACATCACCCCGGTGACCGGTGAAGTTTTCTGCGAAATTCCGCGCTCCCAGGCCGAGGATGTCGAACTGGCTCTGGACGCTGCCCACAAGGCCGCGCCGGCCTGGGGCAAGATGTCCACCACGGAGCGCTCCAACATCCTGCTGAAAATCGCAGATCGCATGGAGCAGAACCTGGAAATGCTGGCGGTCGCTGACTGCTGGGATAACGGCAAGGCAGTGCGCGAAACCATCAACGCCGATATCCCCCTGGCAATTGACCATTTCCGCTATTTCGCCGGTTGTATCCGCGCCCAGGAAGACACCTCCAGCGCCATCGACAGCAACACCGTGGCTTACCACTACCACGAGCCACTGGGCGTGGTTGGCCAGATCATCCCCTGGAACTTTCCGTTGCTGATGGCCACCTGGAAGCTGGCGCCCTGCCTGGCCGCCGGCAACTGTACAGTGATGAAGCCCGCAGAGCAGACCCCAGCCAGTATCCTTGTGTTGATGGAACTGATTGGCGACCTGCTGCCGCCGGGCGTGCTCAATATTGTGAACGGCTATGGCGTTGAAGCGGGCCAGGCACTGGCATCCAGTAAACGCATCGCCAAGATCGCGTTCACCGGCTCCACCCCGGTGGGCTACCACATCCTCAAATGCGCCGCGGAAAACATCATTCCGTCCACCGTGGAGCTCGGCGGCAAGTCCCCCAACATCTACTTCTCGGATGTGATGAACGCCGAGCCGGAATTCATCGACAAGTGCGTGGAAGGCCTGGTGCTGGCGTTCTTCAACCAGGGCGAAGTCTGTACCTGTCCGTCGCGGGCACTGGTGCAGGAAGACATGTACGACGAGTTCATAGCCAAGGTCATTGAGCGCACCAAGTCGATCAAGCGCGGCAACCCGTTGGATACCGACGTACAGGTCGGCGCTCAGGCCAGTAAAGAGCAGTTCGACAAGATCATGTCCTACCTGGAAATCGGCAAACAGGAAGGCGCGGAGGTGCTGACCGGCGGCGGCCGTCAGGAAATGGAAGGCGAGTACAACAACGGCTTCTACGTTCAGCCCACCCTGTTCAAGGGCCGCAATGACATGCGCGTGTTCCAGGAAGAAATCTTCGGCCCGGTGGTGGGTGTGACCACCTTCAAGGACGAAGAGGAAGCTCTGGCCATCGCCAACGACACCGAGTTCGGCCTGGGCGCCGGCCTCTGGACCCGCGACATCAACCGCGCCTTCCGCGTGGGCCGTGGCATCCAGGCGGGCCGCGTGTGGACCAACTGTTACCACCAGTACCCGGCACATGCGGCTTTCGGTGGTTACAAGAAATCCGGCGTTGGACGTGAAAACCACAAGATGGCGCTGGACCATTACCAGCAGACCAAAAACCTGCTGGTCAGCTACGACATCAATCCGCTCGGATTCTTCTGATCGGATCGCGTGAATCCGGCACAGGGACGTGCCGCCTCTCCGGGCATTGATACCCAGGGGGGAGATTGGCGTAGACTGGTCCTAAAGACCTTATGACGCCCCCGGACAAGGAGGACGCAATGACAGACTTCAGAATCGAAAAGGATAGCCTGGGTGAAGTTCATGTACCGGAGAACGCTCTCTGGGGTGCCCAGACCCAGCGCGCTGTGGAAAATTTCCCGGTCAGTGGGCTGCCCATGCCTGCGGCGTTCATATCGGCCGTGGTAAGGATCAAGCAGGCCGCCGCTGACGCCAATGCCAGTCTGGGCCTGTTGGATGTGCAGCGGCGGGATGCGATTTCCGACGCCGGGGAAAGAATCATCGCGGGTGAATTTGCTGACCAGTTTCCGGTTGACCGATATCAGACCGGCTCTGGTACCAGTACCAACATGAACGTGAATGAGGTGATTTCTGCCCTGGCAAACCAGAGCGGCGCCGAGGTGCATCCCAACGATCATGTGAACATGAGTCAGAGTTCCAATGACGTCATTCCCTCGGCTATCCACGTAAGCGCCATTGCCGGGGTTCAGGAGCGATTGCTTCCCGCGCTGACTCATCTTTGTGGTGCCATTTACGAGCGGGAGGGTCAGTTTGGCGAACAGGTCAAAACGGGACGAACCCATTTGATGGACGCTATGCCGGTGACTCTGGGCCAGGAACTGCGAACCTGGCGAGAGCAACTGCTGGCGATGGAAAAACGTCTCGACGTGGCATCAAACGAACTCTTGTCAGTGCCGCAGGGTGGCACGGCTGTCGGTACCGGGGTGAACGCGCCGGAAGAATTTGTCGGCCAGTTCGTGAAATATCTGAAAGATAAAACCGGCTATGGTTTCCGCTCACTGAACCATAAGTTTGTCGGCCAGAGCGCAATCGACGCGCCGGTCAATCTGTCGGCACAGCTTCGCGGGTTGGCGATGGTGCTAACCAAAATCGCCAACGACCTGCGCTGGATGAACAGCGGCCCGATACACGGACTGGCGGAAATCAGCCTGCCAGCCCTGCAGCCCGGGAGTAGCATCATGCCGGGAAAGGTGAACCCTGTGATCCCGGAATCCGTAGCCATGGCCAGCGCCCAGGTGATGGGGCTGGACAGCACAAACGCTATTGCCGGTCAGTCGGGTAACTTCCAGCTCAATGTGATGCTGCCTCTGGTGGGCGCCAACCTGCTTGATATGATTGAGCTGATGAGTAATGCCATGGGGATTCTCGCGGACAAGGCCATTCGTGATTTCACAGTGAATGCGGATAACCTGAATTCAGCGGTCGGTAAAAATCCGGTTCTGGTGACGGCCCTGAATCCGGAAATTGGTTACGCCCTGGCGTCCGATATCGCCAAAGAAGCGTACAAATCCGGACGCTCTGTCATTGATGTGGCGGAGGAACGCAGTGGTCTTGATCGGGCAAAGCTCGAGCAGTTGATGGACCCGCTGAAACTGACCCGCGGTGGCATGGCCTGACAACCGGCAATGCTGGATAGAAGCTTAATTTCATCCAAACCAGAAACAGAGGTGGTTATGACGACGTCCTGTGATTTACCCGGCATGAACGTGCCCCGAAGCCGCTTTCCGGACCCCGAACACGACCTGGCTGAACAGGCAGGTGAGCAGCGCGCGGTGCTGGGAGGCGGTTGTTTCTGGTGCGTTGAAGCTGTGTTTCTGGCGGTTGATGGTGTGAGTAAAGTCGTTTCCGGCTATGCCGGCGGCTCCCCCGAGACGGCTAACTACGAAGCCGTCTGCTCCGGACAGACCGGTCACGCGGAGGTGGTTGCGGTACATTACGATGCGGCAAAAGTCAGCTTTGGCGAACTGATGAAGATTTTCTTTTCGGTGGCCCACGACCCGACTCAATTGAACCGGCAGGGCAACGACCGGGGTACCCAGTACCGATCCGTGGTGTTCTTCGAAACGGAAGAGCAAAAGCAGGTAGGCGAAGATTACATCAACCTGCTTAATGAAGCGGGCGTTTATAAGGAGCCGCTGGTGACCACGCTCGAGCCACTCACCGAGTTCCATTCTGCGGAATCCTATCACCAGAATTTTGCGGCGCGGAATCCGTATCAGCCATACGTTATGGCAGTGGCTGCGCCAAAAATGGAGAAGCTGGCCAGCAGCTTTCCTGATCGCCTGAAACCTGAATACACTGACGACCACAACGCCTGAGGAGTCACCGATGAGTACATCTGCGGCCGGGTACGATCTGACCCCGTTGACCCCTGAACAGATTGAAGAAAAGGCAGCACATCTCTCGGATGAAGAACGCCGGGTCTTGCTGGATCATGGCACTGAACGACCATTCTGCGGCACTCTGCTGGATAACAAGGCGGCCGGTGTTTACGACTGCCGCTTGTGCGGGTTGCCGCTATTCAGCTCGGAATCCAAGTTCGAATCGGGCACCGGGTGGCCGAGCTTTTTCCAGCCTGTCGACAAGGAACACATTCGGTATCTAGAAGATAACAGTCTTGGTATGGCGCGTGTTGAAGCCCGCTGTCCCCGCTGCGACAGTCATCTGGGCCACGTATTTCCGGACGGCCCGGAACCCACAGGAAAACGGTACTGCCTGAATTCTGTCGCCATGGAGTTTCGTGAAACCGGCGAATAACGCCGGTTTGCGATCAATAGCCAACAACGGTCCAGACCAGGAACGCGGCGTAGACCACGTAAACCAGACTGAGGATCAAACCATCGAGGCGGCTGATGACCCGTGGCTTGCCAGTCAATCCGAAGCCCATCAGCATCAGGCCGAAGGTGAGGGCGGCCATCAGGGTCCAGTCCCGGTAAAGGACATCCGGCTCAACGGCGAGCGGTTGAATGGTTGCCGCCAGACCGACGACGGCCAGGGTGTTGAAAATGCCGGAGCCGATGATATTGCCGAGGATAAGGTCATGTTCATTCTTTTTGACGGCGGCAAGGGCAGACGCCAGCTCTGGCAATGAGGTTCCGATGGCGACAACCGTCAGACCAATGATCAGATCACTGATGCCCAGGCTCTGGGCAATGAAGACGGCGCCCCAGACCAACATCCGCGAACTCACCAGCAGCAGGATCAGACCGATAACCAGCCACATGATGGCCTTGTTAAGAGGCATCGGGTGGTTAATGATTTCAGCATCAACGTCGCCCGCAAGCGGATCCCCCTTCCCTCGTATGCCCTGGAAAATAGACCATCCCATGACTGCAAAGAAAACCGCCAACAGTACCCATCCGTCCAGGCGGCTGAGTTGGCCGTCGAGCAGCTGATAACCGGCTATAAACGTCAGTACCAGAAGTAGTGGCAATTCCTTGCGAAGCACCCGGGATTGCACGGTAATCGGCGCGATTAATGCGGTGATACCCACAATGACCGCAATATTGGTGATGTTGGAGCCATAACCGTTACCCAGCGCGAGCCCGGGGTTTCCATCCATGGCTGCCATGGCTGACACCGCAAGTTCCGGGGCTGAGGTGCCGAAGCCGATGATTACCATGCCGATAAGCAGCGATGGCATACCAAGATGTTTTGCGGTGGCAGCGGCGCCCTCAATAAAATGGTCGGCGCTCCAGATCAGAAGAATGAGACCGAACAGAATCGCGAGACTGGCCAATAGCATAGGTAAGCCTTGAGGTTGTGGGCCTTGTTGGTTGCGGGCAGTGGCATTCTAAACAGTTGACCCGGCCCCTGCCAGAGCCTATCCGCAACCGCGATTTGTTATACCTTGAAAAAGCGGGATAATTGCTCAATAAAGTTTGTGAAAGGACCTGGTCGACACTGCAGCTAAAGCCAGATTGCTGATTGACCTGCATTATCGGAATGCGCCGAAATCGCGGGAAGACCCGGATTTCTATGTATACTTCCCTCAGGAATCTACAATAATGGGCCTGATTCAGGCTCTGAGGAAACCGTTTGAATAGTCCTGACGCTGGAAATCCGGCCTCTGACATTGATTTTGCTACGCTGATTCAGCAGCTGGACGAAGCAATCACTGCGCTCCACGACAGCGAGTTTGACGCAAAGATCGGCAAGCTGGCCCCCGTGTTCGATACCGTGCGCCGGGTGCTGCTTCAGCCAGGCGGTTGCCAGGCCATCCAGGATCGCGCAGAGCGGCTGGAGATGGCGGGCGTGTTCCTTGGTTCTGACTGGGGCGAGCCAACAACGCTTCAGCCCCAGCTTACGCCCTATTCCCTTCAGAGCACCGACACCGATACGGTACTTGTGGAATCAATGAGTGAACTTCGCTTGCTGGCAGTGGCCATGGGTGACTACCCCCATGAGTCCATGTCTTCTGAGCAGGCGCATCACTATTTGACCCAGGTGCTTGCCATCAATATGCAGCTGGTGTTCGGAGGCGGCGGCGAGGCTGAGCGAGAGCAGGGCAGCCTCGCACAGATCAGCCATTCAGTGTTGCAGCATGTAGCAGAAAATATCGGTTACGAGCATGTGATCGATAACCTGATTGAAGAGATATGGCGCATCCTGCAGCAGCGGCCGATTCAGGTGAATAGCGTTCGGCAGATGATTACCCAGATTTCCCTGTGTCGCGCTGACCCGGATGTGGATCTGGGCAATGCGGGGCAGGGCGCAGATCGGCTGATTTCAAGCCTCTACGGGCCTACCCAGGCCTGTCGGGAAGACCCGGGTGTCGGCGTCTACCAGGAGCGCCTGAGTCATATGGATTCAAGTGCCCTGCAGGGCGAGGCGACCGGTTTTGCCCGCTCCATGCACGATACCGGACTGGTTTCGCCTTACCATGCAGTCTTTTTGCGGTACGTTCTGGAAAATCAGGATTCGCTGATTGCCGAAAGCCTCGGCCTATCCATGACCGGCAGGGACTGCCTTCTGCATTACCGGGACCTGGTACTGACCCTGATTGGTGAGGGCATTTATCCGGAGACAGCCCAGGGGCTCTATGGTCTTTCATTGCTGTTGGAGCGGGGCGTGATGTACCAGCCACCGCTGGAGCCGGCGCTATGGCGGCAGACTTCGATGACCCTGTGTCCGCAGGCGCAATATCGTCTCGAGCTGGCTTACGGCTTTCATCCCAATCCCAAAGCCTGGTTGATTCAGGGTGTACTGAACATGCTTGGTCAGCCTTTGGGCGTCGGACAGGGCAACAACCCTACTTGCCAGTCGGCCAGGGCACTGTCGATGTGGGCCTATAACGACCCGGATTACCTGTTGCAGATGGTTACCTGGGCGGCCCGGGATAACGAAATTATCATGCACTTCGAAGGCACCCCTGTGTCGTCGGCGACCAGCCGTGGCGGCGTTGCGTCAGAGGTGACGATTGATCTGGATCCGGTATCGCTGGTGGTGGTGCCTCATCTGGATCGTATCTATGCAGAGATGGGGCGGTTGTGCATCGGCCGGGAAGGCGACCCCCACCGCTGGGTGAATCCGGAGTTTCATGGATGGTCTGCCGGCCGTGGTTTTCGCATTAACGTGGACGTTGGCACCGGAAAGCTGAAAGATCTTGATGAGTTTCTCCGGCACTTCTATGGCAGCTACCATCCTTTTTATAACGGCAATCAGCCACTGGTGCATCCGCAACCCGCGGGCGTGGCGGTGACAGACAGCGCTTCACGCTTTATAGGTTGGCATGCGATTACCATACTGCGTGTCACTCTGGACCCTGAAAGGGTCATGCGGGTGTATTTCTACAACCCCAATAACGACAGTGGTCAGCATTGGGGTGGCGACGTGCAGGTCAGTACGGCCACAAGGGGAGAGCGCTTTGGTGAAGCATCGCTGCCCTTCGAGCAGTTTGCTTCCCGGGTGTATATTTTTCATTACGACCCGCTCGAGCGTGTTGAATCCGTCGAATTGGATGAGGCGGAGCTTGCCCGGGTCATTGAGCGCGTGCATTACAGCTGGGGCCGTGACAGGCTGCCCGCAGAGTCGCTTCAGGCCGAATCGCCCATTGGCGGGTCTGCCTGAGGGCAAACCACAAAACAGCAGGAGAACGGATGTCTTCAGGTCCGGGTAGTCAGCAGCAAGGCAACGACAGTCTTGAGGGCGGCCAGAACGGCGCCGAATTGTTTATTCGGGCGCTGGAGAACGAAGGTGTCAGTTACATCTTCGCAGTGCCGGGAGAAGAAAACCTCGACTTTCTGGAGGCCTTGAGAAAGTCCCGCATCAAACTCGTTCTGAACCGCCATGAGCAGGCGGCCGGGTTTATGGCTGCCACCTATGGCCGCCTGACTGGTCGTGTGGGCGTTTGTCTGTCTACTCTGGGGCCGGGCGCTACCAATCTGGTGACAGCCGCTGCCTACGCCCAGCTGGGCGGTATGCCGATGATGATGATAACCGGGCAGAAACCCATTAAATCGTCCAAGCAGGGTCGGTTCCAGATTCTGGATGTGGTTGATCTGATGCGCCCGATCACCAAATACACCCGCCAGATCAGTAATGCCAACACCATTCCTGCCAAAGTCAGAGAGGCTTTCCGCCTTGCCTCGGAGGAGCGCCCGGGTGCCGTGCATCTGGAGTTGCCAGAGGACATCGCCGCGGAAATGGCCAACGCCGACACTCACATTTTCCAGCCCAGTGATGCCCGCCGGCCCACCGCCAGCACAAAAAGTCTGGAAGCCGCCTGCGAAATGATCAACCAGGCAAACTATCCATTGATCATGATTGGTGCTGGCGCCAACCGTAAACGGGTTTCGCAGGCGCTGATCCATCTGGTTAACACCACCGGCATTCCGTTTTTCACCACCCAGATGGGTAAGGGCGTCGTAGACGAGCGCCACCCCCGTTATCTGGGCAATGCGGCGCTGTCGGCCGGGGATTTTGTGCACTGCGCGATTGACCGGGCAGACCTTGTGATCAATGTGGGTCATGACGTGGTTGAAAAGCCCCCGTTCTTCATGACGCCGGGCGGAAAAAAGGTCATCCATGTGAACTTCTCCGGCGCTGATGTGGATCCGGTGTATTTCCCTCAGCACGAAGTGGTTGGGGATATTGCCAACAGCCTGGACTACTTGGCTGACCGATGCGGGGAATGCCCGGCACACGATTTCAGCCAGTTCATGGCAGTGAAAGCAGCGGTTGATGAGCACCTTGCGCAAAAGGCAGACGACACACGCTTCCCGGTGATTCCCCAGCGTATTGTCAGCGATGTGCGCAAGGTTATGCCTGACGACGGCATTATCGCCCTGGATAACGGCATGTATAAAATCTGGTTTGCCCGCAACTACCCCGCCTACGACAACAACACCGTGCTGCTGGACAACGCCCTGGCATCCATGGGGGCCGGACTGCCCAGCGCGATGATGGCGTCTATGCTCTATCCGGATCTGAAAGTCATGTGCGTGTGTGGTGACGGGGGCTTCATGATGAACAGTCAGGAAGTAGAAACCGCGGTGCGACTGAAGCTTAACCTGGTGGTCCTGATCATCAACGATAACGCCTATGGCATGATCAAATGGAAACAGGGTCAGGAGGGTTTCACAGACTTCGGGCTGGACTACGGAAACCCGAATTTCGTGAAATATGCCGAAGCCCATGGCGCAGCCGGACACCATATTTCCAGGACAGAAGATCTGAAACCAACGCTGGACGCCGCATTGTCTGCCGGTGGTGTTCATCTGGTTGAGGTGCCGGTGGATTACAGTGAAAACCGCCGGGTGTTTGATGAAGAACTGTTAAGCCTTACCTGTAAACTCTGAGGTTAGGCCTATAATCTGCAATTAACGTTGATGCGAAAAATACCAGAATGGGAAATACCGAAGTGAAAAGCATTCAAATGAAGTACAGATGGCTGATCCTGGTGGTGTTGGCAACACTGTTAGTGGTGTTCGCCGGATGCTCCAGGCCCGAAACCCCGCAAGAGGTTGCTACAGAATTCTGGCAGGCCATGGCTGAGGGCAAGGCCGAAGACGCTGTGGATCTCTCCACTCTGACCGACACCCGCGGACTCGATGGCTTTGGCCAGGACTGGCTGAATACCCTGCCGGATTTTGGCCGCGTGGTGATCGACGCGGATCAGGCCACTATCGTGACGCATTTGCCTGCGGGTGCAGGTGTGACAGAGCCAGAGTCAGGCGCTCGCCGTGAAATAACCACCTACCTTGTCAGGATTGATGACCAGTGGTTAGTGGATTATCAGCGCACTTATGAAGCGGTTACCGAGCCTTCCGCCCTGAGCGGTCTGAAAAGCGATATCAGCAAACTGCGCGAACAGCTTGAGGGCGCTGTTGGTCGCTCTCGCGAACAGATCTCAGAGCGGATGGACCGGCTGGTCGAAGACTTTGATAAGTATTCAGATGAAACCGGGAAAAAGGCGGAAGAAATTCTGGAGAGCTTTGGTCGGTCGCTGGAAGATCTTCGGGAGCGGATTCAACGGTCTCTGGACGAAGCTGAGAAAAACCGCCAAAAGCAGAATGAATCAGACGAACAATCGCTGGAGCAGGCTTCGATCTGAGGCATTCATCATAAGGTTTCAGGGCGGTCGGGATGCCCCGGGGATAGTGGCGATTCTCTAGTAGCGACCAGCTGTTTAAATATTGTACAGCCTCACTGGCCAGACTATATTAAGAGGTGTTAAACACCACTGAGGTAGTCAGCCATGGATCTGCAAAAAAGACAGGGATCTTTGTCGTGTTCGTTTCTGGCACTCACCTTTGGCCTGCTTGCAGGCTGTGGAGGCGGCGGTTCGGGGTCCGACACCACTCCCGGCGGTAATGTTGGCGGCACGCCAGGCCCATCCGGTAACGAAACGGTGCCGATTAGCGTTAGCGGCTTTCAAAGACAGGGCAGTGCCGATGCGTTATTTTACACCCAGGTATTGGCTGGCAATAATATGGCCGGCCTGTTCATGGTCAGCCCGTCTGACCCATCAATCCCAAAGTTGGTAGATGGAGATATCGGGCCAAGCTTCTTCACAGATCTTGACGCGTCTCCGCAAAGAGTCGCGACAATTACCGCCGATAATTATGATCGCCTTTTCCTGACGTTTTATGGAGCTGAACTTGACCAGGGAACCAATAGCCTGACGTCTATCAGGGCGGCAGAGGTCCTTTACGGAGATGGCTCCTTCTTTGCGGCGCAAAGCCAGGGCTACAAGCGGGTGACGGTTGATGGTACCGCAACGGCGCCAACACCGGTGGCAGTGACGGACCAGGAAATTGCTCCTGAATTTTTTAGCGCACGAATCCTGAACAATCTGCTTCAGGTTGAAGATACGCATCTCCTCTACTTGAATATCTCCTCCGACTGGCAGCAGTTTCAGCTATCTGATGATGGTTCCACGTTGCCGGTAATTCTGGCTGACGGACTCGACCCGTTCTCTGTCATCAGTGACTTCTCAGCGCTGGAGGGTCTGGGCTATCTCGTTGTTGACGAAAACCTGTCGCAAAGTATTCGATTTGTCGATGTGGCCACTTTAGCTGCAAGGCCAGGTGCCGTTACTGAAGACGGGGCAGGCACTGAAATGAGCGGTATCTTATCCGCAGCCGATCTGAGAATGAGCACGAACGATGGCGGGGTTTACATAGGGCTTTCTTCCGAAGAATTTGAAAATATTGATGATAAGGCAGATGTATGGCTTTACCAGTACTCGGATATCGGGCCGGGGGTGATGACAGCCGTGCGTGATGCGTTTGGAGCTCAGCTGCAGGTCGGCCGGAATCTGTTCACTGGTGACGCCCTGGTGCCTTCAGATACTCAGCAGACTGTGTTGGACGGCAATCCCTATTTTCTGAATAACCAGTCTGCCACTGACTCCATTGATGTCATCGGGCTGGATGGTAGCGAATGGCGAGTGGTTCTGAGCCTGGAAGGTGCCGGTTCCGCGTTGCTGGGCCTGAGCAACGCCTTCCTGATGTCAGCGGGCAACCGCATTGCGGTGGAGCATGACGATAAAGTGATTAGTGTTCGGGCGGATGGTACCGATGTGCGCATTCTGGACAGCACAACGGCTATCGGTGGACAAAGCATCAGTACACCTGTAACGGGCAGCGACGGCACCTGGATCTACTATAACCGTCAGCAGGGCATTGCCGAGCAGGAATTTGCGGTTGCTCTGAACCTGGTCACTGACGAGCGTCTGGACATCCCCGATTGGCAGTGGGTGGGGGCATCGTCCGCCCGATCCTCACAGACTGGGGCCCGGCTCTCAAGCCCGGTTTTTTCAGAGGTATTCATGATAGGGCCGGGAGCGGAGCTGGCTGCAGTAAGAGCGGAAGACCCCGCAGCTGGAAAGGTAAATTTTGGAGCACTCCCCAACGCCGCTTCTGAAGTTCGCTTCATGGGCGTTGCGCCCGGGCCTCAGCGGCTGGTGCAGACGGTAGCCAGCGGTGAACCAGAGACCTATGAGGTTGCTTATCTTGATGTCAGGGATGAGTTTTCAATGCAGGTAGTAACGGCACAATCGAGTGAAAATGCGGCGCAGAGGCCGCTCAGTCAGTTCTGATTACCACCGATCAGCCTTCGGTAAAAGGCGATGGCCGGAAAACCAGGCCATCGCCCACCGCGAAGTCACTTTCGCAGGGTATTTCCGGCAGGCTACTTCACGTTATCAAGATAACCCGTCAGCCGATCCTTGTTGGTTACCGCGCCAGCAGTAAGCTTTTCAACGGCTGCCTCAGCTTCGTCATAATTTACCGGGTCGCCTACCTTGATCACCCCGGACATGTTCAGCGGAGCATGAGGTGTGCAGTTATAGACGTATACCCCCTCTTCGCTCAGCGTCACTGTGATTTCCTCATTGATTGAGCCGGACCAGCTTTCTGCTCCGTCAGGTACAGCCTGTGAAACCGAATTGTGGGCCGGGTTCGTGAGAACGAACTTCACCGTGTCGCCTATTTCGGCCTCAAGATAGCCGGGCTCGAAGACCATTGCTCCGTCTGCACCAGAGTTTTTCATTTCTATCACGTGTTCGGCAGCCAATGCGCCGGTAGATGCCGTCGCGGCCAGCAGTCCTGCGGTGATCATGCTTTTGAATCTCATGGTTCTACCTTTTTTCAATGGTTGGTTTCACCAAAGAATACGGCTCTGCTGCTGGCCTGGACCCTAATCCCGGATTGGTAAATCTACGGATGCCAGGGCGTGTTTTTGTCATTAGGTGTGTTGAGAGTGGAGCTGCGGGGTAGGCAAAAATGGGAGCCGGTAAAGCTTCAGTCATCGTCATCGTCGCGCAGGCGTTCCTGGCGTTCTGACTCCTCTTCTTTAGCGGCGTCTATCACCGCCATCAAATCATCGACATCGGCACTTTCTGTGCTGTGCTCAAAACAGCCGGTGAGCTCGCTGTCGGGATGCAGTTCGCCGCTTTCGTAAAGCGCCCAGATTTCCTTGCCGTAATCGGTCTTCAGAAGCTCCGGGGCGAATTTGCCAAAATAGCGCCGCATATTGTCTACGTCACGTTCCAGCATGCGCTCAGCGCTGTTGTTGCCGGCGGCATTGACCGCCTGCGGCAGATCGATGATGACCGGCCCCTCCGGTTCCACCAGTACGTTGAATTCGGACAGGTCACCGTGAATCAGCCCGGCGCTGAGCATCCGCACTACCTCTTCGATGATCATGCTGTGATAGTCCCGGGCCTGCTCCGGTGTAAAGGCGACATCATCAAGCCGCGGCGCGGCCTTGCCGTCGTCATCGGTGACCAGTTCCATCAGCAGTACGCCGTCAACAAACCCGAAGGGCTCCGGCACCCGCACACCGGCCGCTGCCAGCCGATACAGGGCATCGACTTCGGCATTCAGCCAGGCGTCTTCCTGCTCTTTCTGGCCATAGCGGGTTTTTTTGCTCATGGCTCGGGCGCGGCGGCTGTTGCGTACCTTCCGGCCTTCCTGGTACTCCACCGCCTGTTTGAAGCTGCGTTTCTGGGACTCTTTGAACACCTTGGCACAACGCGCCTGATCACCACAGCGAACCACATACACCTGCGCTTCTTTGCCGCTCATCAGCTGGTAAAGCACTTCGTCCACCATGCCGTCATCGACAAGCGGTTGTAATCTTTTCGGTACTTTCATAAAGCCTTATAGGAAAAATGTTTGCTATAGGCATAGCTTACATCAAAACCCTTTGCCCCAACATTCTGATGGCTACGCGCCCTGGTTTTCTGTATTAATTAGGCTATATAGCATGTGAAGGCGTAGGGTCCATGCCTTGAAGCGTTACACAAACGGACCTGGAGTGCTTTATGAAGCCTGACCAACCACTTAGCAGTTCCCCTTCTGTCTCTGTTTTTACGAGCCTCCAAGGTGCCTGGCGTTCGCAAGGTTACGGCAACATTCTGCTGATAGAGAACGACTGGTACACCCTTTTTGAAGAAACCAGCATCAGTTGCCGGAAGATTCATGTAGGCAGCATTGAAGAACTCAGCCACTTTTACGAGGATCTGGTGGTATCCCCCGGTGGCCAGGCGTTCAGTGCTCATCGTGTAACTGGCGTGGCGCGCATCAGCTTTCGTCGCCTGAAGACATTGCCGGCCAGTGTCGCTGAACGTCAGAGGCATGTGGAAAAGGACCCGGAATACAATTTTGAAGTTTTCTGGCGAACCTTTCACGAGCAGTATGCCCTGTTCGAACTCAAAGGTGTGGCCTGGGATCAGGCTTACCATTCCTATCGCCCCCAGATTAATGCGGCCACGTCACGCGAAACGCTGTTTGCCACCATGGCGGCGATGCTGCGGCCGCTGAAGGATGGACATATCCGCCTGCATACACCCTGGGGCCACTACAGCGCAGCTGCTCTGCCGGCACTTTACCAGCGGCTGACACGGGAACTCGAAGACGCTAACGATGATCGGGAGCTCACCAGCTATCTGGGTGACCTGAAAGAATCGCTGCGCGAAGTGATTCACGAGGACTATCTCGCGGCCGGTATCAGGCATGGCGCAAACCGACTGGTGGAATGGGGACGACTTAATAAGGCCATTGGTTACCTGAACATTCGGGCCATGGCCGGGCAAAGCGGCAAGTCCGGCAAACCAGCAGCTGACCTGAGTGCCGTTGACAGCGTGATGCAGAGGGTGCTGGGCGATATTGGCCGGCTTCCCAACCTGGTTGTCGATCTCCGCAATAACGGTGGGGGGTATGATGGCGTTGCACTGCGGTTGGCAGCCTACCTGATGGACCGCAAACGGCTAGCCTTCACCAAGTCAGCCCGTCATGGCAACGGATTCACCGGTAAGCAGGCTGTCCATGTTACTCCGGTCAGCGAACCCTACCGTGGCAACCTGTTTGTGCTGACCAGCGAACTAACCGCCAGCGCGGCAGAAATCTTCGTGCTCGCCTTACTGCAGCACCCGAGTCTCACCCTGATTGGCGAGCCCACTCAGGGCATCCTGTCTGACACGCTTGAGCGCCACCTGCCCAATGGCTGGCACCTGACCTTATCCAACGAAGTCTACCGGGCGTACGACGGCGAGGTATACGAAGATGTCGGCGTTCCGCCACACATCCGCCTGAACTACCTTGGCCGAAAAGGGCGCGAGGAAGGAAAAGATCCGATGCTGGAGCGGGTGCTTAAGCTGGTTGGTGGTGACCAGTGGTGAAGAGGGCAATTTCGTATCCTGTACGGTCATTGGGTGCGGCAGCCAACATGTGTAGTTTGGCCCAGCTTCATTGGCTTGGATTGTCGCGGTTGATCCCGGCATTTATCTTATCCTGGGCTTTCCTAAGTCTTGAGACGATGGTCTCGAAATCATCTGGAACACCGAAAAACATCCTGCCTTTAATCGCCGCCGTATGATCGGCCGCAATCTGCTCGAGTCGTTCCCCTTCTGGTACAAGAACCAGTTGGCCTTTTAGCACCGCCTCAAAAGTCACGCCCTTCTGTGCCCATCGCTGACTCTTCATAGCGACTACGTCGGCCATTGCGTCAGTGGCCATCGAGGGGGGCAATAAAATCGTCTTGTTGAAGGAGACAGTCCACATCGTACCAGTGTCTAGCCAGGCGATGTGGATCTGGGTCTTTTTCCTGAGTCGAAAATTGGTGCAGGGCAGTTAGCTTTTCCCAAAGAACATACCCAGGGTGATAGGCGGCAACCGTTGCTTGAGGAAACGAGATAGCTCGAAGCTCTTCCAATTCTGCCAGATAGCATTCGACCTTATGGCTGACCGTTGGTCGGCCCCGGTTTCGGCCACCGAATTCCAGCAAGATGTAGTCGAGTTGGTAGTTGCTGTCGTAGCTGCTCAGTCTCGGAAAATGGACATTGACCTTTTCCCCTTTCGAATCAGGCTCCAGCTCCGCCCGTAGCCCATCAATCTCATAATGTGCCAGTTTTTCATTGAGGCGATCAACGAGATCGGTAGACCATTCTGTCAGTAGCTTTGTCTGCCGCTCACGGAATTTCTTTTTTTGGCTGTTACTTTGAGTGGTCTGCTCCCACGCTGCGATCTCATCAGGCTCACCAGCAAGATCGCTCCAGTGAATGGAAAGGTCGATGTCTTCCGAAAAGCGCTCTATTGTCTTCCAGCACTTGCTCAGGGCGGTACCGCCTTTGAAAGCCGTTGAGTGAGTGCCAAGCAGGTTTTCGTCGTAGAGCAGGCGCAGTATCTCAGCTACCCAGATATCCTTTTCCAGGAAATTCTGGGCTAAACCAGCAGGGTGCTTTTGGGCGCCTAAATCCAAAATGGCTTTGAGGTCATCATGCTTCGCCGGGTCGCGATAGCAGTCGAAAATGTCCGTCAAACCATCATTTCCTGCTCAAACTGCTCCAATTTGACGTGCCACCCTTCAGGCAGAGGAGCTGACTTAAGCTTTTTGATCGCTGTGCGGCTTTCTGCTTCGGAGAGTTTCAGCCTGGACAGTGCTTTTTTCAATTCGCTGAGCTTAACGGAACTGGCCGGGGTGACGGCGAAGCTTCGTAGCAACTCACCTTCAGGGCGCGATTTCCATCGTAGCTTTGACTCCGCAACGTGCCGTACTTCAATAATTTCATTGCCAACCGAAAACACTCTGCTGGCGCCGTTACTCCAAAACACGGTTTTGACGGGTGCCTGTGTCTGAAGGCCAAGTCGATACGCGGATTCAACGCCTTGCCTCACCAGCGTGTAACCATGCTGCTGAGCCCATTTCCTGGCGATCTGTTCTGCACTTGCCGTGATCTTGACGGATGGCATGCTGGCCAGGGGCTTTGGGCGAACATACATACCTTTCGCAACGCGCTCGACCACGCCTTCTTGAGCAAGTCTGCTTAGTGTTTTCTGTACAGACGCACTGGAACCCAGCTCATGGAACTGACTAATGGAAAACGGGACGCCCCGCCTCATGTGCCGCAATCGACGGGTTATTTTTTCTGACGTAGACATGATTAAACCTGACATAACGATAACGCAGTGAATTTAGTCTAGGCCTTTAATGGTGGGGGGTGCAAGCACTCTATTGTCAGGACTGTGCAATTTACTACAGCGAAAATAGATAGGTTGGCGTAGGCGCCAATGGATCAATATGGATGTGACAGGCAATCGGGATAGGGGGGAACCAATAGGCTCCGCCCCTCCCACACCACCCGGCAAGCGGGTCCGCACCGGGCGGTTCGAGAAGTTGAGGTATCACGACAGTCTCGGCA
>Ga0136557_1000659_pt1 | contig 25443 bp, 12 predicted proteins | sample AntRauTorckE6832_FD_104796 | JGI IMG/M metagenome (GOLD analysis project Ga0136557, IMG submission 104796) | Saline lake microbial communities from Rauer Islands, Antarctica - Metagenome Torckler E6 #832 | ecosystem: Environmental > Aquatic > Non-marine Saline and Alkaline > Saline | place...
CAAACTCCTGCAGGCAGCCGGGACGGGTGAACACCCAATGTTCCAGCTCCCTAAGAGTCAAACAATTGCCGATGATGTCAGCGTAGTGGTGGCAAGCTGAAAACAAGCGGAAGTAGCTGATATCTGGCAAGTCCGTTGCGCTATCATCGTTGAGACCTTCCTCTTCGGTGTACAACGAATCAACCAACACCTCGCCGTCTTCCGTCTCTCGAACCCGATAATTCACGTCATCTGGCGACGGCTCACCCGCAGAGATAACCAGCGCATCCAAAAGCCCTCTGAGGTCGTCATATTGCTGCGCTCGTCGGTAGCTGGCCAGCTTCTCGATGATGAGCCCGGAACCTTCCGTCTCGCCATCAAGAAGAACCTCGTAACGATGATTTACCAATAAGTGCCTAGTTTCAGAAACACCCATGGACAGCTCTTGCAAGGTAAGCGTTCTGGAGTCCCATGCCAGCCATTGGGGAGCGTCCACGCCAGGCAATTTGAGTTGATAGCGATCAACGGGTAATTCCTTTCCTAACCAATTAGCGGAAACCGAATATCGCTCCGCCTGCCAGTCAAAAACCACACGCAGGTCAAAGGGCAGTACCTTCGGCACAAACAGACTCTCTTGTTTCATTTGCTCCGGTGAGGCAAACAGTTCTGGCCCAACATCCAGTTGCTCACCGAGATAGCGGGAAACGCCGGACTGATCGGGAAAAATGAACCCGGCCTCGACATTGAAAACGTCGTTCCCGGCACCGGTTGGAAGATTCGCGCCAGGTTGGGTGAAATTCCAGGAACCGATCGCCAGAGCAGACGGCGTTTTCCAGAGTTTCACATGGGCCATGCCCAGCCTGTCATCAGACTTGAGCGGGCTGGTATATAGCGATAGAAGACCAGTATCACTAAGCTCCTTCAGGCCATCACTCCAGCGCGTGCGCAGGTATTGGTTCTCTACCCGGTCTGGTACAACCTGAACCTTCATTGAGTGATTCTCAGCGAAGTTGTGAAGTGATTTGACCAGGCCCGCAAGGTCTCCAGAGAAATAGGGAGACCAGACAGCCAGCTCACCGGACTTGTCGGCCCCGAGGAGCTGGCTCAGAAACAACGGCCCCGACAGACTGCTGCAGAAAACCACATCTTGCGGGCTGGCCTGGGTGCCTCCAACTTCAAAGCGCCAACCAAACGGCTGCTGAACATTCTCGAAAAGAGGCTCGAAGAATGCCGCGATGGAATCCGCCAAGGTAACGTCCAGAACCGGCACAAAGTGGAATACCTCTCGGTTACGCCCCCAGCCACTCACCGTAAGGTTTGCGCTACCAGAGCCCAGAATTGCGCCCTCCTCGCCCTGCACATAAACGACTTTTGGGTGGAACAGACTGTCGTCGGAAAAGCGAACAGTGTCATTTGCGGTTAACCGTTCGGGAGAAATGCCATGCACAGGAATTGCCGTTCGCTTGTTCTGGTCCGCCTCAATAAAGCGTTTATCGCAGAACACCTGAACATCAATCCCACGGGTGCTCAGTTCCTGCTGCATGGCCTCGTAGTCCATGCGGGATTTAGGGACATCCATATTCAGAATGGCGGGAAGCAAATAGGTCTCGATGAATTCGATATCAATAACGAAGCTGGTCAACCAGACCTTCCGGATCTCTCCAAGGTCTTTTAACTGGTCGGTGAAGGTTTTGAGGAGCTTCATCGGATACCTCCCTGGTACCCTGCTACCAAATTGTAGAACTGATGAATGTAGTAGCTGTTCACCCAAGACCCGAGAGGACGTTTTTCCGCATTCGGCAGTGGCTCGGTTCGGCCATATACCCGAATCTCGTCGCCGCTTTTCGCTTCGACCCACCGAAGCTGGCCGCGGCTTTTCATCACCTGTGAATGGTAGTGAAGCAGCGCCTGTAGCTGTTCTTCTACACGCTCATTAACAGCCACATCCAGTAACTTTTGAAGCCGACGGTGGGCGGTGCCTTTCAGAACCTGCAAAAGATCGACGTTGTCCTGAATGCGAGCCGCAGCATCACTCAACGTCTGGTCTGTGCGTCCTAGCCCTATCCAGTGGGCTCGAACTTCTGACACAGAAAGCACTTTCTTATGTCGGGCGAGCCTGAAGAGAAGATCGCATTCTGCCAGCAGCGGCTCAACAATCTGGATATGTTCGATCTTACGTCGCTCATCCGGCTCTTCCTCACACAGCTTTGCTGCCTGACCAAAACACTTCTCCGGCAAGGGCTTTTTCTCTGACGGGGAAGAGTGGAACTCTTCCAATACCTTCAACAACGCCCCGGCCGCGCCTTTATTCAGGCCGGTCACATCCAGCCAGAACGCTTTGGTTTCCGCTCCAACTTTTCCAGGTGTCGCAAATGCTTTTTGGTAAGCTTCCCGCAGGGCCGTTGGAACATCGCGAAACTGCCTTCCGGGTGGAACCTGGTTTTTTAACTGGCTGGAATGCACCAGGTCAATGACATGTTCTTTAGCCTGCCGGAAGCATTCTCGGAGCTGACTATGATTCTCAAGAAGGCTTTTGAAAGCACTCCAGCGTTCCTCAGACTCCTGATGAAAATAACGGTAGTTGCTATCAAAAAAACCCATCTCTACAAAGGGCGTTTTATAACGGCCGCTGACGCCCAAGCCCAACTGGCGAACAAGCAGGTGCCCTTCTTTCTTATCCGTGAATATCAGTGACGGGTTTTGATCCGACTCTTGCATTTGGGTGCGGCCATTGCTGCCACCCAGAATCCCCAGGGTATCTATGCCCGCTTCCTCGGGCTTATCAACCATTGAGTAGGTGAAGACATTCTCCAGATAAATCAGACAGGCGTGAATGAAAGGTAAGCTGTCTTTGTCTCCTACCGCCTCAATCAAAGCCGGAGAAACCACAACAGACTCGTCCTCCTGAATTGAGCGAATGACGCCGTGATGGAGCAGGTTAATGGTGAAATTTCGGACGTCGTTGGAAATAGAGTTCACCCGATTACGAAAGACTCTTTGACCGAAGGACGACCAGATGACCTGCTGGCCGAGGGGGTCTATGTACGAGTCCCCGGACAGAGAATCGTCGAACTCGGTAATCAGTGATTCGAACTTCATGAGGCACTGGATGCTGGTTTGTGCGCAATCATTCGACTTCTTCCTTTTCCAGTTTTTCCGCTTCCCATGCTTTGTAGGTTTTTCCGCCCGGCAGCCGCCACTCGGTGGTTCCGTTCGTCGGCCTGCCATTAACAACTGCAGCTGCCGCGCTCGGGCTCTTAAAGGCATAGTTCTCGCCGAATACGGCAAGCGCTCCCTCTGGCACAAGCACGCCGCTGGATGTCAGTTCCTCATGCAGCTTGCTATAGCCCGTATGTTGGCTGGTCTTACCTCGCCACTTGAAACTGGCTTTGGAACCGGCAAGCACCACAAACTCACCGTCGGTTAGCACCGCCCTGGCATCAATGCCGTGCTTAGGTGTGCGGAGTTCAAAAATAGCTTGGGATTCGGCAGAGGACTCGGTGGAAGCGGGGTGTGCGCTAGGCTTCGGTCGAGTTTGTGCAAGGAAACTGTCTATCCGAAGTGCTGGAAGTACCATCATGATGTATTCGAGGAAGCTCTCCATATTGGCCTGAGCAGCTTCACTTAACGATGAGCGGGGTGGCGTATTGCCATTATCCAGCCGGATCTTTTTAACCCGACGAGCCTCCTCGACCAGTCTCGACTCGAGATACTTGGCGTGTGCCTTGTTGAGATTATTGCCCGCCGTCGTAATCAGGACCGCCGTGGTCCACCAATCTTTCCTGGTGTCGTGGCTTTTGATTCGACCACCGATGTCTTCACCCTCACCGATGTAAGCCAGGGGGCCTTCGTCGTCTTCCCCGAACAAGAGATAAACCCCAGTGTGACTGGCCTCCTGCCGCTTTAATGCCGCGCTGAGCCGAGTGCGCGGGGCCATCAATACATGTCCGGTCCAGTTGAACACTTCAGCGGTTAGCATGCCGTCTGGCTTGCCGTCGATGAAGAACAGTTCGAGTGATTGGCCTTTGTTATTAATCATATATTCCTACTTAAAAACTAACGCAGGTGCATTGGCTCAATGCTTTACAAGCATCAAAAGACGTGACCCTTAAATCTACCGAAAAAGTTTGAAAGCCTGAGATTTTAGCGCCTGCCATACTAGGCACTCAGTAAGACCAACCCTCAAAAGCCAGCGGCGATTGATTGAGTAAATCCCGACGTTCCCGCCAGTCTGGCATCAGCCGGTTCAGATGCGCCTTGAAGCGTTCATTGTGATGACGCTCCAATAGATGAACCAGCTCGTGGACAAGGATGTATTCCAGGCACTCAGGCGGCTTTTTCGCCAACTCAAGGTTCAGCCAAACTCGGGACGTAGTCGTATTACAACTACCCCATTTGGTTTTCATTTTTTTGATACCAATAAACGAGGCCTGCACTCCGACCACAGGTTGCAAGTGTTCAATTAATGCAGTGACGCGCTTGTTCATTTCGTCGCGGTAAAACTTGTTTAACGCTCGCTGCCTGTTTTCTTGAGTCGTGCCAGGTGTAACGGTTAGCCGGAGCTTGCCGCCGGTGATTTCGACGTGATGTTGGCATCTCTGTTCACGTACATCGAGTCGATAATGACGCCCCCAGACATAGTGCGACTCTCCACTTTCCAAGGACCTCTCTGACTGTCTCGGCTGGTCGGCGAAGTTTCGCTGTTGCGTCCGAATCCATGGAATTCGGGCAATCAAGGCCATCCGGATGGCGTTCTCAGTCATCCTGTCGGGCGCTGAAACGCGAACTTTCCCATCGGGTGGAAGAACACTGACATGCAGATGCTTGATTGCTTTCCGATTCAGCTGGAATTCCAGGTCACCGATACGCAAGTCACCCATTACTGGTATTCCTTCTGTGTCCGGGCTAATTCCATGACTTGCTGAATATCCACATCATAGTCTTCCGCTTCTTGGCGGACTGCATTGGCAACCTCTCGCTCTTTAAAGCGATCGCCAACCCAGTCGGCTTTTTTGGTGAAACGAATTGCTGCATCAATTTTGGTGACCAGTAACTCGTCTTCTCCCAAATTGTCATACAGAGCCCGCTTAGCCGCCGTATCCATCGAAGTCGGATAATCAGATGATGCCCCCTCCGGATGCAGAACCTTGCCAGCGAGTTCTTTAATGCGCTCCAAATATTCCTGGTAATCGAGTGCTTTCCGGCGACGCTGTTCAATTAACTCATCCAGCAGGACCGACATCCTCTCGTAATACTTAGGATTGACCGGGTTTTCATCAACAATCGTTTTCCGTACGTTATTCTCGATGGTCTCAGCCATGGCGTTGGGATCATCCCTAAGGCTTTTGGGCATATCTTCCACCGCATCTGCACCTTTCTGAACGACCAGTTCAATCAACCCAAGCTCCTCAAAATCCATTAACACTTCGCTGTCATCAGCGCGGATATATTTGTCGAGGAGATATCGCATCGCGGGCTCGAAGCGCTTCATATCCACGTGGTCACGACTGGCGAGCTTTACTTCATCCCGAGCCTTCTGATAGTGAGACACTTCGGTCCGGATTCGCTCGACGTGGTCGGCACTGTAACCAGCATCCGGGAGTTCATTAGCGATATTGGCAAATGCACGGAGTAATTTGGCAACGCTCTGGTACAAGGTAAGACGAAGCGACTCTTTTTCGGGCAGTTCGCTCTGATTGCTACCAGACTCGCCACAGAAATAATGGATGTAGTCAGAGGTATTACGCGGGTACCTTACAGGCTCGCAAAGGCTGCGAACCATTTCCAAAGCATTCTCAAGATCCAATTTTGACTGTTCCAGTCGATCCTTCAGTAGCCCAGCCACATCGTCCTCGTCGTATCCCGAGAAGGCTTCCGCTGTGAAGTCCTTAATAGCCCTGTCCAGCGAATTAAACAGATCCTTGTAGTCGATGATGTAACCGTATTCTTTGTCATCACCATCCAGTCGGTTTACACGGCAGATCGCCTGAAAAAGATTGTGATCGGCCATTTGTTTATCAATGTAAAGGTATGTGGCTGAGGGCGCATCAAAACCGGTCAGCAGCTTGTCCACCACAATTAATAGACGCATTTGGCCGGGTTCATTAATGAACTGCCTCTTCACTTCTTTCTCAAAGGTCTCAACTTTACCGGCCGCCTCATCGGGCGATGACTCGAAATAATCCGCCAGCATTTTTCGATAGATATCATATTTAAAGAGCCTTTCGGTCAGCCCCTCACCGGTTTCCTCACCCTTGATACTGGCCACTGTCGGCTGATAGCTCGTGACGATTGCAATTTTCCCGGCCAGATCAGTCTGGTTGAAAAGCTGGTACGCACTGCAAGCCTGATAGACGCTGCCGCACACAAGCATCGCATTCCCATAACCGTCCATCAGGCGAGGTTTGGTCTCCATGTCCATCAGGATGTCACTGACAATCTGCTCCAGCCGCGATTTACTGGACAGAACCTTCTGCATGGTTCCCCACTTTTGTTTAAGCTGGGTTCGTGCAATGTTGGAAAGCCCTCGGGTTTTCGCCTGAAACCAGGCATCAATTTTCTTCGGGGAGGTAATGTGCTGATCGATATCCCTCGCTTCGTAGCGCAGATCCAAAACCACACGATCGGACACGGCTTCGTCGAATTTATAGGTGTGGATATAGGGCCCAAAGACTTCTATCGATTTTTTCTTATCTTGCTTGAGAAGCGGCGTTCCAGTGAACCCGACAAACATTGCGCCAGGCACAATCGCTTTCATCGCATCGTGGAGCTTGCCGGACTGAGTCCGGTGACATTCATCAACGAAGACAAAAAGGTTGCCCTTTGCACTGAAATTCGTTGGCAATGATTGTTTCAACTCTTCAATAAAGTCATTGGTGGTGCTTTCATCTTCATCGGCCTCCCCACGACCAAATTTGTGCACGAGAGAACACATTAGCCATGGTGTTGGTTGATTAAGAGTCGCGACCAGATCCGCGCCGCTTTTCGTGCGGTAAATCTCTTCATCAACCCCGTTAAATACCTTCTCAATTTGATCATCCAGCTCCGTCCGATCCGTCACGATCAAAACACGGGCGTCCTTCTGATTCTCACGTATCCATTTTGCCAGCCATACCATGGTAAGGCTCTTGCCTGAGCCTTGAGTGTGCCAAACAATTCCATCCTTCCGCTGGGGAACGTGGTTTTCTTTTGCGGCCTGAACACCAAAAAATTGATTGTGCCTACAAGTCTTTTTAACCCCGGCGTCAAAGACGATGAAGTCGTGAATGATTTCCAGAAGGCGTTCTTTCCGGCAAAGATTGGCTAACTGGTAATCGAGGCGGTTTTCGTAGGGGTTGGGTGCGTTATCTTCATATTTAGGCGGTAACTTCTCCTTCCACTCCAGATAAAATCGCTCTGGCGTTTCGATAGTCCCATAACGCAACCCCTGGGTGTCATTGCCTGCCATCACCAGTTGCATGGTCGTAAAAAAATTTCGAATGAAATCTTTTTTCTGATTATCTAGGTTTTGGTGAATACCCTCACTAACGCTGACAGACGATCGTTTAAGTTCCACTACACCCAGCGCAATGCCGTTTACATAAAGAACGATATCGGGGCGCTTCTTATTTTCACCAGCGATGGAGACTTCTTCGGCAATAGCAAAATCATTATTCTCGGGGTTTTGCCAGTCGATCAGCCAAACTGTCTGCTTCTGCTCACCCGCGCCTTCCCTGTCTTTTATCCCGTAACGCAGCAGGCGATAGACATCCTTATTGGCATAGTAGAGCTTTTTCCCCTCGCCAAGAGCTGCCGCCATATCGAGTTGCCGCAGCGCCCGCTTGATAAGTACTTCTTTTACTCCGCGCCCACGCAACCACTCGGCCAATATTTCAACTTCAACATTGCGGTTCCCCTCACGATCCTGCCAATCGCCCAGGTACCGGTAGCCTAGATCTTTTTGAAAGAGAGACACTATACGATTCTGCGTCGCTCGCTCTTTCTGTCCGACTGTAGACATATACCTCCCCTTACCCATTCATCTAGCTATTCTGCGATTTTCTTAAAATGCGAGCGCCTAGGGTTTAGCCGCTGTTGCTTTCGATAGACACTGCCTTCCATCCCCAGCTAGCGCGTTTCTTATCGAAATTAAGCAAAGCAACACCGCTCACGGTTTCGTCGTCTTCAATACCGTTGCCACTAACGATCGGAGGGGGAATAAAAATATCTGACGCTGTAAAACCCATTCCGTTGCTGACTCGAACGGTTTCTCGGAAGGTTTTTCGTATAGAGGCATCCGGCTCTTTATCCGTCCGTGCCGCTTTTAATACCCTAAAGCGGGTGCCTTGTTTGGTCGTATATTTTGACAGCGTGACCGCTATCGCCTCTCCCTCCCGGAATTCAGCTTTCAGCTCAGCAAATGGAATAACCCCGTCCACTTTTTGGTCGACGATGAAATGAATCACCTTCTTGTCCTTATTCACGTGATCCACAACGCCGACGCGCTCGGTAAAAACATCCCATGAATTTCCCGACTCTCTCTTCGCGACAACAAAGACCTGAAACCTGTCTTGTGCGTCACGCTCGCCTTTTATTCGAATGGCATCTCCAGCACTAACATCAGAAAGCTCAAATTTGCTTTCCGGAATTGCCACTTCCAATGGCTCAGCCGACGTCTTAAGAAACAGTTTTCGTTTCGGTTTATCTTCTTTACCTGGCACCGAAAACACGTCCCCAACGTTGCCAGTAATCCATGGCAGCTGGCTAACCAGGAGTGTTTCAGCCTCCGAGCTATTTGCCTTGTAATAATCATTATTGGAGGGGGTTTGAGTAACTTCGGCGTACCAGGGCTGTACAACCATCTGCTCAATGTCCGCCGGAATTTTTAGCCCTTCCTGTTCTTTGTGGTCCACAACGCGGCTGATTTCATGTTTGGCTTCAGCGAGCTCCCCGCGATCGATCAATAATTTCGCGAGCTTTCTTCTCACCTTGCCCGTGAATTTATCGTCAGAAGAACACAGGAGTGCTTTGCAATAACAACTCAGTGACACATCGTGTTCAGAGCCAAAACTGATGTCGCCCAGCAACTCCCAGGTCCAATAATCATTAGCTTTTGCACGGGTCACATCTAACGCAAACGTTAGAGCGTCATCATTTCTGCCAAGTCCCAACAGAACCTTTGCTTTATTCAGACTCAGCCAGATATTTTCAGGGCACTCGGAAATGGCTTTATCCACGTGGGGGAGAATGTAGGAAAGGCTTTCACGATCGTTTGATTTCGCAGCTTCTTTACTGGCCTGCTGAATGACTTTTTCAGCAAGGGAAGGAAGTTCTTTGCCGTCATCGGTTACAAATCGTTCCCAATCCTCGGGACGCAAAAAATCCAGCCCCCACAGACGCGAGAACGCCAGCATGCTGAACCGCTCTGCCCCAGCAAATTTCGACGCAACCTGAAGAAAGCAAGTGTGCAGCAGCGAGGGCTTCTCCGCATTCAGTTTCAAGTACTCATTCAGGTTTCGCTTTACCGCAAGAACGTCGATTGGGTCCTTGGCCATAAGTTCTTTGGTGATTTTATAAAGCTCCCAGCCAAAGGAGGTCTGAATATCGTGATCGTCCGCTCCTGATCGAAGGAGTTGACGATAGAGATCTGCCGCCTCGCTGTGTCGCCCGGCCTTACTTACCTGTTTTGCCTTGCCCGCAAGTCGACCAACGGGATTGCAAAGTGAGATCGCCTGTTCACGTTGCTTGGTGAGCACTTCATCGACGACAGGAACGTCGATGGATTCAAGTTGCTGACGGTAATGGTCCAGGTTCTCAGTTCTTTCCGCTTTCGCATCCCGCTTGATCAGATCAATCAGGCACCAACCAAAGGCTCTCGCATCCCATTCATCTGGGCTTGGAGAATTCATAAGCTGCAAAGCCATCTGGTAGGCTTCGTCCAGCTGCTTTTCCCTACGCTTGGCGAATACCTCCTTACTGCTTGTCATGCGCTAAGCCCCTCAGTCAGCATTAGTTGCACCTCACCAACCAGACTGCCGGGTGAACAGGCAGTTATCAGGGCCTGGCATTTAGTAAACCGGCTCCCACCGTCAAAGAAGATGTCGTAAACCGCCACTTCGCTTCCACGGTTGAAGGTATATCTCAGGCTCCACGGGTGCTTAATGACATTCTGAATTGCAATTTCCCGCTCCTCAGCCAATGGTATCAACCGGTGGTGGAGCTCATTGAGGAACTCTTCTTCAAAGTTGAAGCGGTCAGCGGGAACGGTCGAACCACTGGCAACAGGTGCCCCTTTCAAGGGCGCCAGCAATCCGATAATTTGAGACGACAGTTCTGAAAGTTGCGGGGAGGTAACTCGGGAAATTTTTTCTTTCCCGTTGTAACCAATATCGACCCTGGCGAAATCCTCGCCAAGCCTGAACGTGTACGCCTCCTGATACTGATTGTGCCCAATCCCCTCAATACTGATATCCGTACCGGCAATTAAATCCTGAACGCGCTTTAACAGTGCGATTAAGAAGGGAGCGGTGGCGGGTATACCAAATGTATTGGCACTATGCTCTTGAATACCTTCAGCCTTGGGAATGCCTTGAGCAGGTTTGTCGGCCGCGGATTGCTCAGCCTCATGAATAGTCTTTTCGGAAATAGCTTCTCCTCGTGCACGCCCATCAGAGCTCGTCGTTCCCTGCGGCAAGCCTATGCCTGGCGGCTGCACCACTTTGATACCGCTACCCAGTCTCAGGTTTGGAGGATCCAGCAAATAGAGGTTCATAGAAGTTCGAGTAATGGCTGTGTAAAACCAGCGGAAATAGCCGGCCGAGAGCTGGCTTTGATGGGTTTTACATTTCACAAATACATGGTTCCATTCGCTGCCCTGAGCCTTGTGGCAGGTAATGGCATAGCCAAACTTCAATCTCAAAGCATTGAAGTAGGGGTCGGACATTAATGTATTTTTGAACTCCAGGCTTCCGCGCTTCAGATGGCTGTTTCGTATACAGAAGTCCAGGTACAACGCCTTGTTTTCATCAGACGACAAAGACGGCTTCTCACTGTAGAGCAAATCTTCCAGAATCTTCGCGTGGAAGAATCGGTTGTTGCCCTCAAGATCTTTAAAACCGATACGAACATCGCGGAACGCCAGGGCAACATCGATGCTCTCAATCTCTCCGGTGTCTGAATGCTTTCTTTTCAGCCTGACTGGGCGCCGTTCGGATTCTCCCAGAACCTGCTTTATCAACCCAAAATCACCATTGGAGATAAAGAATCCATACGCACTGCTGTTGCTAACGGCCATCACCTTGTCACCCTCGGTGACCTGGGGGCATCCTGGAAAAAAGTGCTCACGGATTCGCTGGTTGTAATTCGCAACGTCTGAATTGGAATGGGCAATTACGATGGACTCACCATTGATCTGCCCACCGCATGATTCGAGATATCGGCTCATCAATTCATCATGCTCAACCTTGGCGACATCCGGATAATCGAGTTCTACTGCGAGCTGATTGAAAGTCCCACTCTGAAGGGCCTTGCGGAGGGCAGTGGAATTTCTCATCACACCACTGTCGGCTTTTTGCCGTACCACCTCAGTTAATTCGAAGCCCGTCGATCGGACGCCATGCTCGCGATAGAGGTAATCTGCGTCCAGCGCCGGCGAAAAACTCATACCGACGGGCGGTAGCTGAGCATCATCACCGATAAAGATCACCTTCTTCCTGTGATCGTTATGATCCAGATTCACGAACTTCAAAAAGTCCTGCAGCAGATAACCGGAGCCAAACCGGAAAAACTCGGCTTCGTTGTACACATCCGCCAGCATCGACGCTTCATCCACAATAAACACGGTATCTGCTGACATCTCATTTACTGCAAGCTGAGCGTAAAACTTGTAAGTTTCTGTGCCATCCAGATCATCGTCCCGATATTCGGCAATGTCTTTAAAAGAGTAGATGGTTTTGTGGAGTGTATAGGCTGGTGATCGGGTTTTCGCAGCAATAACCTTGGACGCCTTCCCAGAAGGGGCCGCCAGCACGTAATTGCGACCGATCGAGCGGAAATACTCTGTCAGCCCTTTGGTAATAAACGTCTTACCTGTGCCTGCATAGCCACGCAGTAAAAATGCACTGGCCTTATTGCCAGACAAGAACTCTCCCAAACGCTTTACCAGCTCGGTCTGGCCGTCGTTCAGCGCGTATCCAGCAAAGGCATCCTCTATGTTCAGCAATCCACGTGTGCTTTCTTCTTCCAGTTGCATAGTGCTGGAGGCACGAGCTGAAGCATTTCGGAACGTTTCCAGCCTCGTCTCATCCAATGACGCGTTAAGGGCAGCGATTTTTTGCTGCGCTGCCCGCTCAGCCGAGTGCACCTCGGCAAGGTCCTGCTTTGCCTGCTCCAACTGACGCGCTAGGTCTTCATTCTTCTCGGCAGAGTCATCCTCGCTGGTTCCTTGGGGTTCAGGAACTGAGAATTCAGGGTAATCATCGTGCACTTCTCCACTATAAGTTTTGAACAGCCAGTGCCCAAGCAGATAAGCTTCTTTTAATAGCTGACCAGCCTTTTCGGAGCTTATCTCACTTCCATGGGCGGCCTTGTTGCCTAGTATGCGGATAGCGTGAAGCTTCTGACGGATGGAATTTTCAACGATACGTTCGAAGTGCTCTCCCCGAAGCCTCTCGAAGAAGGCTTCACCGGGTTCGCTGGGTAGGTTGAGCTCCCAATAGAGAGTACCTACCAGCGTTTCTGCAAAGCAGCGTAGCTTGATGACGGCTACCGTCGGCTCACTGAATACGTAGGCTTCGGCAAAGCTCGCATGCCTGTGCAATTCTGGCCAGCGGGCTTTCAGGGACTCGAAGTTTTGCGACTGCATTCTCTGTCCTTATTAGGTGGATCTTTTGCGTTCCATCAAGTGCTGCGCTCCGAAGCGCTTTTATATCAACCGTGTTTTACCCGTCAGAAGCTCCTGCATCATGCCTTGTTTAATGTCGCGGGTTTTGCTCAGGCGTTCTTCTAAACTACGGATTTCTTCATCCATGCTAGAAAGAACCTCTGCTATAGCTTTCTGCTCTTCAGAACCCGGAAATGCTGCCAACGTTGATTCCATCGTTCCTTTAGTTACATGAAGCATAGTGCCTCCGCTTGAGGATCCCGATTTCAATTTCTCGGTCATGTCACTTAAAAGAAAATACAGAAAATTTTCCATGTACCCAGACTTACATTCGATTTTCCAAATATGGTAGTGAAAAATCGCCTTATCCCCATTCCAAATGATTGGCCCAAACGTGGCCGACCACATAAAAAGCAAATCGCCTTTATGACAGTATTGTTTTTCAGGTAATTGAAGATTTGAGTAGTAATAATCTTCACCTCTACCAGTGAGGTTTTGGAGTCTAATTACCGGCGTTCCACTCTTCCGCCACTCGTGGAGCGCAAACGCTCTTCCATTGATGAACTGACTAACTTCCCGAAGCTCAACTATCTTCCAATCTTCGGGAATCTTTCCGAAGTCACTAACCTTGTAACCTTTGGCTTTGCCATCCTCTCGGAAAGCGAATTGCGGCAGTCGAGTTCGGCCAGTAAGCAGTTGCTGCATGGTGGCGGTTTTAATGGCTTTTTTCTTGGCGATGAGGCGTTCCAGTTGCTCCAGCAGGCTATCAACCTCACTCAGCATATTTGCAATAGCGCTCTGTTCCTCTTTCGAAGAGGGAATCGGCACGAGACAACCATTGACGACCCTAGTATTTAGGTTCATCTGAGAGCCAGTTTGACCACGCTTCGACCATGTTGGCTCCAATGCGACCAATAGATGATACAAAAAAGACTGGTCTACTTTTGGCTGCTCAAACACAACAAAACCGTCGTGAATACAAACATCTATAGCCGTCTCAATAGGACGGCCAACAGTAGCGCAAATACTCATGATCAGGCTACCGGCGGAAACCGGCCTGCTTCTGCGAATACCAGCTTCCGAAAGCTTTTGCGCGGTCTCCGAAAGAAATCGGCCTGACCGAGTCAAATCGGATATGCGGACCCATCCAACTGACGAACTCAAATCAAACCACGCTGGGCTTTCAATTGGTCGTGGGCTAGCGCCACGGGTTATGCGATGAGCAGTCTGTGATAAAGGAACTAATTCCCAATCCTCTGGGATCACACCTTCCTCGGTCTGCTTGTAACCCTCCCGCACTGTCGAAATGGCATATTGTGCGTTGTAACTTGCCTCCATATTTTGAGTATTCGTTGCCTCCCCGCTCATTAACTTTCAACTCCCATTTTCTTCAAATGCTCGCCCACTCGTGAGGAAAGCTCTTCAACTTGTTGAGTCAGTTGCGGCAACGGCGTGGCGTAGCGCTGCTCTAGTTCTTTGACCCGATTAGCCAGTTGCTGTGTTACTCGCTCAATTTCTGCTTCGATGGCCTTTTTCAGGCTTGCAAGCCACTTGTCATCAACAACCAACTTCTTAATCTCTCGCTCCGAAAGCTGCGGATAATGCTTAAATACTGCCAGATCGAGCTCGGCCTGAGCTTCTTTAATTGCTTTCTTTAAGCCGGTTTCATTTTCGAACAGCTTCTTCGCCTGTTTCAGAACAGATTTTTCTTCCGGGTCCCGAACCTCTTTTAGGCGGGCATTCACACTCGTTTTGGTCACCGTATCCTTATCGGTGAGGGCTTCTGTGAGTAAGCCTTCGTCCCCCGAGTGCTGTTCGATGAAATCCTCTAATTCCTGCGACGCCTGATCGAGCAAGGCTACTCGGTGATCGATCCACTCCTGTTCAACCTGAAAGTATCTCGCAACGATCAGTGCCGGCGGGATAAGTTCCGCCTTGTATTTGACCTTGTTGATGATCAGGTCGGGCTGTTCCTGGAGCTTTTCGCCTTTTCTGGCAACTAACTCGCGCAGCACATTGCCTGCCTGCCAACCGTCTTGTACCAGCGTGTAGACATCGTCCTGCATCTCGTCAGCCCAGTAGTCCATCAGGATCTGGTAAACATCGTACTTACTCAACAGCGGCATAGAGGCATACCGCTCAAGCAAGTCCTCCGAGATTTGGTGAATAATGTTCTTTGGCGCTTCGCCAGGCGCGATTGCCTGAAGATGGGCTGTTTCACTCCATTGCTCGAACGGCTGCAGGCTTTGCGCGGCGAAATCTGTGAATTCCGGGTGAGCAAGGATCGTCGCCTTAACCTGGCTGGCTTCAACCAGAGCCTCACTGTATCCAGGGCGAGCCGGCTCAAAGAGTGTCGCTCGTAGACTGGGAAACACTTCCCAGTAGGGTTCCAGCGCATCAATATCTCGCTGGGGGATACCGCCTTGCAGATGTGCGCTCAAGTCCTGCAGGTCTTCCGGTTCCGAGCTATCGATGTAGCGCGGGATGTTCAGGTTAAAGTCGTTGGCCGCGATCTCGGCCATTGGTACAAAACGACTGTACCGCTCCAATTCCAGGCCTTTATTAAACACATCCACGATTTTGTGAAGGTCCTGGCTGCGTAGACGGTTTTTGTTTCCGTCTTTCATAAAGCCTTTGCTGGCGTCGACCATGAAAATCTCATGTCGCGACCGCGCGTGTTCCTTATCGATCACAATAATGCAGGCGGGAATACCGGTGCCATAGAACAGGTTGGCAGGCAAGCCGATGATGCCTCGGATATAACCCTGCTTTACAAGATTTTCACGGATTCTGGCTTCGGCATTGCCCCGAAACAACACCCCGTGAGGCAGAATCACCGCGCCCTTACCCGTGCTTTTCAGGCTTTTGATGATATGCAGCAGAAAGGCATAGTCGCCATTCTTCTCAGGCGGCACTCCCCAGGTAAACCGATTAAACTCGTCGTTTTCCGGATCAAGCCCACTGGTCCAGTTTTTGTTCGAAAAAGGTGGGTTGGCAACAGCGAAGTCAAACGTTTTTAACTCCCCGTTACCGTCTTTCCATTGGGGCGAAGATAGCGTGTTGCCTTTCCAGATCTTGGCGGTTTCGGTGCTGTGCAGAATCATGTTCATTTTGGCCAACGCGCTGGTGGCGTTGTCCATTTCCTGCCCGTAGATTGTAAGCCCCCTTGCAGCCTCGTCGCTGGCTTTTAACAGCAGCGAGCCGGATCCACAGGTAGGGTCATAGACAGTTTCATCCTGTGGCGTGTCGCTCGTGATACCTACGACTTTTGCCAAGACCCGAGACACCTCGGAGGGAGTATAGAACTGGCCCTTGCTCTTACCCGACTCGGTAGCAAAGTGGCGCATCAGGTATTCGTAGGCATCGCCCAAAATATCGTCGCCATCAGCCCGGTTGGCGGAAAGATCGATGCCCTCAAAAATACCCACCAGCTTGGAGAGGCGGTCAACCATCTCTTTGCCTTTGCCAAGCTTGTCTTCGTCATTGAAGTCGGCGACATCAATGACGCCTTTCAGATCATTCTCCTCGGCCAACCTGGCGATAATCTTATTAATGTGATCGCCAATCTCTTTATCACCGCGCAGTGCCACCATGTCGTCAAAGCTGGCGCCTTGTGGCACGACGATCATGCCGTAGGGATCGCCCTTATATTTATCCGTTACATACTTCATGAATAACAGCGTGAGTACGTAATCCTTGTACTGTGAGGCGTCCATACCCCCGCGCAGTTCGTCGCAGCTGGACCAGAGAGAGGAATAAAGCGCGTTTTTCTTGATGGCCATTTAGCTATTCCATTTGTTACTTAATATGTATTTGCAAAGCTCGATCTACTTGGTCGAGGGGTGCCGACATCTTTTATAGCCCCATCGATTTCAGGACTTCGTTTTCAGAAACCACTTCCGGCGTTACCACCGCATCTTTCAACATAAGTTTGCCACGCAGTAACCTATCAAGGTGCACGTCGAATGCATCGTATTCAGGGTGAAGCACGGCTGGCAGGTGAATACTGACAGGCTTTTTCTGACCAATTCGATAAACCCTGTCAGAAGCTTGGGCCTCTTTGGCCGGGTTCCAGTGCCGTTCCAGATGCACCACATGGTTGGCACCGACTACCGTCAGACCAACGCCGGCGGCCACCGGGGACATAATCAAAATGTTAAAGCCCGCTTTGGCCTCAAATTCGGTGATGAGCTGCTTACGACTCAGGACATCGGACTTCTTTGAGACAGCCGCAGTGTCCCCGTTGATGATTGCAACATCCAGGCCGTAGATTTGATCCAGCCACAGTTTGAGCAGCCGTTGCAAACGCTTGGTGACCATGAAGAGGATAACTTTTTCCCCTCCTTTCTGGATTGCGTCCAACGTATCAAGGAGAACATTTAGCTTCGCTGACTCGCCCATGATCCGTCGCGCAGAACCGGCGTCATTGGTCATCAATTCGGTTTCACGCCGAAGGCGCGGGTGAAGAGAGATTTCTCTAAGTTGCTGCAGCACAGAGAGGGCTTTTCCCCGCATGTCTTCCGTTGCCTGCTGCTCCCGATACCCCTTCAGAACATCCTCATACGCCCTTCGTTGGCGGCCTTCCATGGTGCTTGTTAATGCCGAGGTGTAAACCAGATTGCCATTGTCGGTCTGCGGAACACCGCATCGAATGGTTTTGGCAGGCAGGCCTTTCAGCTGATCTTCCTTAACCCGGCGGAGCATAAACGGGCCAACGGTGTCTCGCAGCCCTTGCCCCAGGGAGCTTCTAACCTCGTCGCGGCTTTCCTCATCCGCCGCAAGAATCGGTTTTATCCAGGTGTCCCGAAACGTTGTCCAGTTGCCCAGCAATCCCGGTTGCGCTGTATCCATTAAGCACCAGTAGTCACCCAGACTATTCTCAACCGGAGTACCGGTTGCCAGCAATTTGAAATCGGCTTTCAGACCTTTTGCGGCGCGAGTTTGAAGTGTGTTGGGGTTTTTGATGTTTTGGGCTTCGTCGAAAATTACCATACCCCAGTCAATGCGGCAGAGAGAAAACTGGTAATCACGGAGCGTCTGATAAGTCGCCAGCACCAGCCGTCGCTCCTGGTCCAGTCGTTTGGCACCAGCATCAGGCCCGATATGCAGCGCATAACGGATGGCGTTCTCTTCCAGCACTTGGTCGTTACCGAGAATCTCAGCCATTTGCGCGGCTTCGCGCTTTTCACCTTTCACACGATATTTTGCCAGATCCCGCCCGGACTGAAGCACAACAATATCCTTGAAAGGAATTCCGTTATAAGTGACGCCAACCTCGTCCTCCCAATTCTCAAGCAGACTGAGCGGGGCCACGACCAATATGGGTTTTTGCTGCCTATTTGATTCCTTCTGCCGGCGCAGATACTCACCTGCTGCGACCAAGCTCATGTAGGTTTTACCGAGACCCATGTCATCCGCCAGCAAAGCACCCTGCAAACGGTAAAGGTTATCTGCCTTTCCACTCCGTGCCTGTTCGATCAGACCCATCATCCAGGCAATGCCTTCCCTTTGATGAGGGAAAGGTTGGCGCGCGTACAGGTCCCAATCAGGTTCGGCGCTACCGGACAAATCCTTGGCTTTTTGCTGGAGCTCTTCGTGTAATTCTTCGGCTTCTTTAAGGACAAGGCTGAGTTTTTCCTTTTGTACCGGAATGTCATCGATCAGTGGCTCATTGAAGGCGTCCGGGTCTCTCAGTTTCCTGGTAATTTGTTCAAGCTGAGCAGAAACTGCCTCTCGGTTAGAGATATCAATGGATTCACCATTAAAAGACAGCGTATCGGCACCCTGGCCCCAAGCGGCTTCCGCAGCCTGTTGAAACTGATTGAGCTCTTCTTCAGATTGAATGACCTTGGGCAATACTTCTGGAGGTGCGGGTAATTTATCGAGTGCAAACCAATCCTGCTTCTTGGCATCGGCTTCACCAAACTCCATATGTTGGAGTTTGCCAACCCCTTCCACCCGAACCGAAAACCCGAGTTCAAGGTTAACCAGCGCCGCATCCAGAAAAGCGCTGGGGGCTTCAATAAACTCCTGCACCTTATCTGCAGGAATTCTTCGATTTCCAAGCACTTCCTTAACGGCCTCGACTTTGTCTGGCTCAAGCAAGACAACTCGCTTTCCAATGCGAAGAGCGCCTCCTTTGTTTCCATCAAAATCCAGCTGATCCCAGCGACGCCCCAGCTCTTCTTGGGACGTTCCATCGCCAAGACTCGGACTCAGAAACAGACTTCCATCGGGCATTTTGGTGGCCGTGACGCCAACACCATCAGGAACCACCACGTCCAGCTTTTCGAAATGCCCAAGGTCCAGCTCCATACCATTTCGTTGGGCGGTTTGGAGCTCGGCCATCAGACGTAAATTAGCACCCTCCCCTCGTTCTTCAGGGGCTAATTGCTGGTGGTGCTCTAGCGCAGTCAACGCGAAGAGTTCGGCCTGAGTAAGTCGGTATGCTTCGGTCGACGTCAGGTTAAGGAATGGTCCCTTTCGATCAAACGGGACCTCCTGGCTTTCAACAAGAGCGGTCGCGTTTACGCGAAACCCGCTATTGCCTGTTCTTCCACTGATATCCATTGCAAAGCCACCCGGAAATCTTGCCGGTAAGCCGAGAATCTCAGCCTGTTCATCATCCAGCCCGGCGACATTCTCAGCGGTAACATGGAACCCGTTTGCCATGGACTCTGCCAAACCTTGCTCTTCCAACATACGCAAAGCGATCAGCTGCATTTTTTGCAATGCAGGACCTTTACCTTGTTTCAGCTCCGCGAACTCTGTGCGATCAACGAAGAAAAGAACGCCTGTTGAATCGGCGCGAAGCTGGAAACCGGCCTGTCCAGCAACGTCTTCTGTTTCGCCAGAGACCATGGAACGCAAAAGGTCGAACAAGCCCATGAGATTCCTTTTTTATTTGAACTGGTTAATAAATTCTGGCTTTACCACCCAGGTATGCATGTCTTTTCGTTGTACATATTTTTCAAGCGGTCCGGTAAACATCGTAACAAGATCTTTCAGGGAAAAGCCTAGTAGGACCGCCACGTGCCTCGCCTTGGCACCTGGGTTATGAGCAAGGTAACCCAGAATGGTTTTTTCATTTTCCGAAAGATCGTTGATCCCAGCCTTGCGCTCTCGTCTGGCACTTGGACCGGGGACACCCTCTCGGTAAGTCGCCGACGTGGATGGCCGCCCACGGAGAAACTTGTCTGCAGCACTTGTTGGCCGGTTCTGGGAAAATAGATCCTGATACTGAGGCGGCGCTCTTCTTGGGTAGTGGTTGGGCGCTTTTACCTTTAAGTGATCGGGTAGTTCGCGAGGCTCCGGAACTCTGGCTTTTGATGATTTAGCAACTGGATATCCATAAGTAGCGAGATGTCCCCGGTATTCCGGCTTGGTTAAGAGCGACTCGATATCCATCTCAATACCATGGTCTGCCAGAAAATTAATCACCTTGGATTGCCATGTGCCGTTATGGGTAACCGCCTCATAAGGCAAATCGTACATGGCTCGATACTGCGAAGGCGTCGCATGCGTGAGATCGCCGTGGTTAAACGATGTAAAGTCATAGGAGGACACTAGCGTGCCCGGTTTGGCCAGATAAACCCAAATCTTAAAGCTATGGGACCCCTCAACGAGGTGAAAATCACCGCAATCCAGGTAAATGATGGCCTTGTCGGCAAGGGTACCTTCAAGGGTGGCAAAATTTGTCTTGATCTCATCGCCGAGCAAGCGCTTTACAATACCTTCCGCTGCGTGCCCCAACATCAGACGCGTATTTCGAATCAGCTTCTGCTCGTATAGTCCTTCAAGAAACCGCTTTCGTGCCGGGAACATTCGTTTAAGATCTGCTTTCCCGCTCTCGATCCCATACTGCTCAAGCGCTTTAAGAAAGAGTTTCAAATCCTCTCTGGAAAGCCAACCTCGTACCTTCTCTACACGAGCTTCGCCCAGGGGCTTCCACCATTCCCGGTAATCAGTCGATGAACTTTTGATACGCGGATCTCCCGCAATACCGATTACCAGATCCTGCCACGTTTCCGAGACCTCGGATCCCGCTCTATCGATTATGATCTCAAGCGCCGCATGTCCGATACGCTTGCCCTCACCATAAGGCGCACGACTGACTGAGGGCTTCAGGAGTTCATCGAATACCTGGTGCCACTCACCTACAGGCACATCGTTGAGCGTTTCAATGTAGTAGTGCGCCCGACACAAAGCCCCGTACCGGCCTGTGTCGTAGCCGACTAAACCAAGGCGTGAAAACCGTTGCTCAAGCTCGTCACCGCTTTTACGTACTTTGTTTGAAAGCGCAGCCGGCCCTTCGATATCAACGAGCCAGTCGTAATTCTTCTGGAGTGCTGTAATTGGATCTTGTGAGGATAAAGCACGCTGAGATTGGGGGATTTTCTGCAACTGAGAGCGAATGACTGATTCAACGCTCTGAAACAGCCCAGCATCTACCTCATCTAACTCATCAAATTTCTGAAAATAGAGCTGGCACACTTGCAGGAGAGTCGTTCGAGTCAATCTCGGTTTTTGCTTTTCGATCAACGCGCTAACAACCGAACGCCTGGCGCTTTTACTTAGAATTCCTTCATCGTTGATCCAGAGCCAGGTCAGCGCACGGGCTCCAAGCCTTCTCTCCAAAACGTCATACAGATCTGAAAAATCGGCCTTATTAATGGAGCGCCTCAGGCGCTCGCACATTGAGTTAAAGGCATCACCACCGCCAGCAGATTGGGCAAACGATTCGGTCTTAACCTTCAAGCGAGACCAGTTGACCTCAACCTCATCAGGCCAATCCGACGCCAGGTAAGGAATCGCGGGCAGTCTCATTGAGTCAAGTCCACTTTGGCTCGGACTTTTTCATAATCTTCACTGCTTGGGCGACGGATGGTGAACCTGATATCAATTCGTCTGTTTTGGCTATAGTCCGAAGGTGTTTTCTCATTCTCGATAACCCGCCGAGTTTCTGCGTAGCCGCTAACGGAAAAGAGAGTCTTGCCCTGCACGTTGATCAGATCGCCTAGCCTCTTGTTCGCCGGCAAAGCCTGCTCCCAAAATTGCCACAGGGATATAGCCCGGAACGTTGATAGGCACCAATTGCCTTTCGAACCACAGGCATCCCCGTAGAAACCTCGACTGTCGGTATGCCCTTCCACAAAAACCGTATCCAGGTAATCTGAGCGGTCATCTTTGGAAATAAGTTGGTGAAGGACTTCGCCGATTTCGTAGGCGATGTCCTGATACTGACGACCAATTTCATCAGCGCCTGTGTCAAATCCGAGCAGCTGATTCGGGATTCTCAGGACGGTGCTGTTCTCACTCACCTCTACCTGAATCCCTCGCTTTTGGAGAATTTCCGCCGCTTCAGTCAGGATGTTACGTCGAACTTCTTCCGCTTTACGAAGCAAGGATATTTCGTCCTCAACCTCAACGACCTGCTCTTGCAAACGAACGCGCTTTTTCTCCGCCTCTTCCTGCAACTCCATGAGTTGGAGGATCAGAACCACTGAAGCCAAAATAAAAATAACGAGCAGTCCCGACATCAGGTCCGAGAATGACATCCAATAAGGATTCTCTTCATCAACCGATATAGGCTTGTTAGATCTCAGCAACGCCATTAACGGGACTCCAACTCATCGAGTATGCTGCTCATGTTCTCAACAATTCTGAGCATCGAGTCGGCATACGCTCGGGAGCTGTCGTTCCATTTCTCCATTCGATCCTCAAGTTGCTGATTGACCTGCGTTGAGTAGGAAGATAGCCACGATTCTGCCTGCTTTTCAATTTGCGAGACCTGTTTGGCCATACTCTCAGACAAGTCATTGAACTCGGTTTTTATGGACCTGAGCCATTCTTGCTGGTGACTCTTTAGCTCGCCAAAGCCTTCATTCGTCAGCTTGGCGGCATTGCTATACTGTTCGATACTTTCCCGGACGGTTTGCTGCAAGCCTTCAAGCAATCGAGATTGTTCACTTAATCTTTCCGTCAGGGCAGAATTCTGTTCGCCAGCATATTCGATGCCAGATAAAACATCCGTCATCTGAGTACCGAGCATTTCTGTTGCCTGCCGAACCTGAGTACTGAGCATGCCCAGTTGATTGGAGCTGCTATCCAGATGTTTACTGCTGGTCGATATTGACTCCGTCACTAGCCGCAACTGATCCAAAATCTCCCGGTGCTGTTCTGCTAACTGAATGCTCTGTTGCTGGGTTGTCTTGACGGATTCAGCCATGTTGTTCAGCAGGCTTTGCTGTTGCTCAGAGACTTTTTCGTTTTGCTCCCTAAATTGATCTTGCCGGCGATGCTCCCTCTCATCTGAAGCGGCCATTTGGGTATTAAGACGACCAATCATTTCTTCGGTCATGCCACTGAAGCTCTGCTCCATTTGTTCCTGGCGTTGACTCGCTTTCTCAGCAGCTGTTTCATCACGCTGATCAGCTGCCTGGAGCTGTCGTTCAACTCGTTCAGAAAAACTGCTCATCAAGTCGTTGAACTTGTTATCCAGCGCTTGTTGACTACTTGCTGCAGACTCGGTCACTTTTGCGATCTGATCATCAAATTGACCAGCCTGCTGCCGCGAGCTTTCAATCTGACGTTCCTGCTGCTCATTAAGCTTTGTGAACAGGTCTCCCAGCTGAGAGCTCATTCCGGTTACTGCGGTATTAACATCCGACGCGGCCTGCTCAAGGAGCTCCCCCTGATTTTTAGCGGCACTGCTAACCCCTTCAACAAAATCGCCGACCAGACGCTCCAGCACCTGGTTCGATTGTTGACTCGCGCTGGTAACCAATGAATCAATCGCGGGTGCCATGATTTTATTCAGTGCCGTTGTGAATGCCTCTTCCATTGAGTCACTCACACCCTTGATACTCTCCTGAAGCCGGTCTCCTATGCGTTCATGCAGCTCTTGCAAAGCCTCTTTGCTTTCCCTTGTGCTATCGGCAATGTGAACCAGGGATTGCTCTGCTGGAATTCGTGGGTATAGAAAGTCAATCTGCTGCTGAACACGTCGAATTTTTGAGAGCGCTGAACGCTCCATGAACTTCTCAATCATATTGAGAACAAGGCTAAGCCCCACGCCCCAAACGGAAGTCATGAATGCCACAGCAGCGCCCTGAATAAGGTTATCTATGCCGTCTCGAAGATTTGAAACATCTGATCCGGAGTTCAAGTTAAGGCTATCCAGACCAACGGTAAGACCGACAAACGTACCCAGTACACCAATTGCAACAAGAAAACTCGGCGTTGCGGCCAGCAAACGGCTACCGGTGAGGCCAGAGGCCAACGTTCTGGCATTGAAAAAATGATCTGCGTCCAGAGTATTATACAAAGCCTTCTGATCTCCCGAGATCACGAGACTTTCATCAAACTCTCGCCAAACCTTACCTACCTCATCATTTTCAAGCTGCAAGGCTTTTTGCAGTACCTCACGTCGATTTTCGGCTAATGTTTTTTTGTCCCGGCCATCGATAAGGCTTTTCAGAGCACTAAGTCGACGCTTAAAGTGCAAGAAGTGTCGATTGACTGCGATAAAAGCGACAATAAATACGCCCATCATAAACAGCCAGAAAAGCGTGGCTAACCCCTGCGGCTTGCTTTCAGCAAGTGCCGAAAAATCGGGGAGCAGATGAGCGAGCAAATCGAGAAATTCCATTTAAGTACCCTGTATTGTCGTATTACGCTCTTTATTCCCGGTTTAAATTTTGTTGCGGGACACGTAGCAGAAATTTTCTTTTGCGAGTTTTTTGCTGCCATCCCATCTATAGGCACAGAGCTTTCCTCCCAGCTTTCCAGCAACACTGTAGTCCAGGCAGGCAACGTGATCGTTGAGTGGCGAGGGCTCGCCACTCATCCAGTAATGGCCCACAAACACAGGCTTTTCGTTGTCATACCCTGGTAAGACATCTTCTGGAATCGGATCATGGGGGATGAGTTCGATGACATCCGCAGGTACCATCGCCAGGTCTCTATAGGTCACTCCCTCCATATCCCACCACCGTGTACGGATATTAGATCTGGTGTGATCGTACTTATCCTGGAACTCATAGCCGCTTGGTAGGCGAACCTCTAATCCTTTCAGTAGGGTTTCGAGGGCATCGTATGCTTCCGCACCTTCACGAGAAGTCTGCTCCCAGGCGGGCGGCAGTAAACGATTCTGATCGTCCAGAAAAGGCTTTATCGTTCCTAGATATTCCGGATGCCAGCACGCGTGTACCACTCGAAACTCTGGTAAATCCAAGAATAGGGGGAGGGTTTTGAACCACTCGATGGATCTGTGGTGAAGCTCGCTACCTTCCCCTACCTGCGCCAGAAACTCGCGATGCTGATCATAATTCTTGCTGGTGTGAGGGCGCAAAAATTGGCGGGAATTCTGCGGGTCTTCTGTAGCCCAGGCGACCGCGTTGTACTCATGATTTCCCATGACGGCTAGGGCATTACCACTTTCAACCATTTTCCTGGCGATCTCGACCGTTTCGACCTGTTCAGGGCCGCGATCCACAAAGTCGCCAAGGAAAATTACCTTGCGTTCTGGATGCTGCCAGACGCCGTCAATTTCCTCGTAGTCCATTTTGGTAAGCAGAGCTTTGAGCTCGGTGGCATAGCCGTGG
>Ga0136557_1000661_pt1 | contig 25441 bp, 17 predicted proteins | sample AntRauTorckE6832_FD_104796 | JGI IMG/M metagenome (GOLD analysis project Ga0136557, IMG submission 104796) | Saline lake microbial communities from Rauer Islands, Antarctica - Metagenome Torckler E6 #832 | ecosystem: Environmental > Aquatic > Non-marine Saline and Alkaline > Saline | place...
ACGGGTTGCTCTTTCCCATCTTATTTTTAAAATAGCAGGGGTGGGTATTGCTGTAATGATTCTTCCCTGGTTTATTCAATTTATAGAATTTACAGGGGAAATATATAAAGCAGGATCTGCAAGGCAGATTGCAAATTCACACACCTTTTTTAATCTTGGAATAGGTCTTTTGTTTTTACCTTTTTCCAGTTTTTTTGCAGTATTTATTGAAAAAATTTTTCCTGAAAAACCTGACAAAGATGAGGAAGAAGTACTTTTTCTTACCTACCTGGATGACAAAAAAATTGTATCTGCTGATGTTGCTGTTTATCTTGCCAGAAAAGAAGTGGCAAGAATGGCGGGAACAATAAAAGGAATGCTTATTGTCAGTTCTTTTCCTTTTTCAGAAGAACTCAAAAATACCCCGGACAAAAGATTTCCCGGAAGAACCCTGGAAGAAGGTGTGGAGCTAAGAGAAAAAGAAGTCGATTTTCTGGAAAAGAAAATCAGTGATTATCTGTTTAAGATAGCAAGGGAGGATGTTTCAGGTGAAGATCAGAAGCGAATATATTCAATGGTTTCTATTGTAAAAGATCTTGAAAGTATAGGTGATCTTATCCATCGTAATTTTATGAATCTTCTGGCAAAAAAGAAAGCTTTGGATGTAGATTTTTCAGAAGAGGGCCGAGAAGAGCTTCAGATTTATCATCAAAAAGCTCTTAAACAGATATCTCTTCTCAAAGAGGCTTTTGATGAAAAAGATCTTTCAAAGGCAGCAAAAATAATGACCAAAGAGAGAAAATACCTTGACCTTGAGCTTCAGTACAGAGTCAGGCATCTTGACAGAATAGTCTGTCAGAGAGCTGAATCGATTGAAACCCACGAAATTCATATGGAGCTTATGAATATACTGAACCAGGTTATAGTTTATACTTCAAATATAGCAAAAACCTTTGTTTCATCCCCATAATCCGGAGAAAAAGTTTGGGGGCTGATTTGATACCGGGTAAAATTAATGGGGTAATAAATTAAATGAAAATAAATTTAGGCATAGCTAAAATTATATCTTTGATTTGGTTAAATTTATATGATAAGTGAATTATTTAATCTTATTTAAAGAATCTGAAAATATTCTTATACAAAACCAAAAAGGGCTTTTTTATGAGCGGTGTGAATAAAGCTATACTCATAGGCAATCTCGGGCGTGATCCTGAAATGCGTTATACTCAGGATGGAACACCTGTATGTAATTTCCCTGTTGCAACAAATGAGACATGGAAAGACAGAAATTCAGGTGAAAAAAGACAGAAAACAGAATGGCACAGAATTGTTGCTTTCAGAGGTCTTGCGGAAGTATGCGCAAGATATCTTAAAAAGGGGAGCAAAATCTATATTGAAGGCAAACTCCAGACAAGAAATTATGAAAAAGACGGAGTGACTCACTATATAACAGAAATTGTAGCCTCTGATATGACAATGCTTGATTCTGCAGGCAGAGGCAGTGATTCCGGTTTTGATCAGGGAGGCCAGGATCGCGGAATGCCGTCGCATGATCAGGGAGGAAGCTTCGGCGGAGGTTATGATTCTTATTCAGGGCCAAAGCCGGCAGAAGATGATGATATTCCTTTTTAAAACATTATAGTCTGGTTTTATCCGGTGTTTATGCACCGGAAAAGATATTGTATTAAAAAATTTGTTTAATCTTAGGCTTAAATTTATTTTGAAGAGGTAAAAAGGTATGAATCAAGTTTATGCAGATCCTGAAAAAAACCGTCTTGTTATTGAGTACGGTGAGCTGAGCATCGATGACTATATGGATTTCGCAGAGAAAATTCTGGAAGAAGCTGCAAAGCTTAAAAAAGGATTTACAGTTTTTTCAGATCTGAGAAATTTCAGAATGAAAAACAGCGGTGAAGTTATATCAGCAAATATTTCTGATATAGCAAAGGTTCAAAAACAGCTCTATGAAATGGGTGCAAGTGAAGCAATCCGTGTTGTTGATCCTCAGGTATGGCTATTTGCAGCTATGCAGCAGGCCGAATCTGAAGTAGGTTATAACTCAATTATTTTTGATGATGTGGATGAAGCAACTGCAGCTCTTGAAGATATTGAGTCTGAATTAGAGGAAAAAAACGCAGAAGTTTAGTTGGAAAAATCAGGCGGAAAGTCTGGTTTTTTTGTTTATTCCGGTTTAGATAAAAATGTTTTGTTTTGAAAGATGCTTGTAAAATATTTTGAGTGAATGTTGAACTAAGTCAGGAATTTTCAGAAAAGGCAGGTTTGATCTGCACATTAATAAGGTAGTAAAAGTAGGGGATCACAGTGTAAGGGGTTGAAAATAAAGAGCCAGAAGGTGTTTTAGGTGTGCCTAAAAAGCAATGGTGTTTTTTCTTGACATTTAAATAAGCTCTTTGTTAATGACAATTATAATAATTATATCTGGTTTCCCGTTTTTTAACATTCATATATTTTAGGAGGTAAAAATATGACCAGAAAAATCCGTAAGGCCGCTGTAATCGGTTCTGGTATCATGGGCGGTGGCATAGCAGCACTGCTGGCAAGTGCAGGAGTTCCTACACTGCTTCTTGATATTGTACCATTCGACCTTAAAGACGAAGAGAAAAATGATCCTGCAGCAAGAAACAGGATTGTTAATCAGGGACTTGACGCTACTCTTAAGAATAAGCCGTCACTTATCATGTCTAAAAAAGATGCCGCTCTTATCGAGACAGGCAACCTTACAGACGATTTCGACAAGCTTGCAGAGTGCGACTGGATCTGCGAAGTTGTTGTTGAAAATCTTGATATCAAAAGACAGCTTTTTGAAAGAATAGATGGTGTAAGAAAAGAAGATGCAATTATTTCTTCAAATACCTCAGGTATTCCTCTTGCACAGATAAGCGAAGGCAGAAGCCAGAGCTTTAAAGATCACTTTCTTGGAACACACTTTTTTAACCCAGTTCGTTATATGCATCTTCTTGAGCTTATTCCTGATGCAGGTACAAAAAAAGAAGTTCTTGATTACGTTGCATGGTTTGGTGAAGTAGTTCTTGGTAAAGGTATTGTATGGGCAAAAGATACACCTAACTTCATCGGTAACCGTATCGGTATCCAGGGTATCGGCAGAGTTATGCAGGCAATTGTTGAAGATGGTATCTCCGTTTCAGAAGCTGATGCACTTTTCGGACCTCAGATGGGTCGTCCGAGAACAGCTATTTTTGGTACAGCTGATCTTGTTGGTCTTGATACAATGGTTCATGTTGCAGACAACTCTTACAATCTCTGCCCTGATGATGAAATGAGAGAGACTGTAAAGGCTCCTGATTACGTTAAGAAGTTGGTTGAAGAAGGAAAGCTCGGCGACAAGACAAAGCAGGGTTTTTACAAAAAAGGAAAAGACGAAAACGGTAAAAGATTCAAGCTTCAGCTTAATCCTAATACAGGTGAGTATGAAGATTTTGAAAAGCCAACTTTTCCATGTCTTGAAGAAGCAAAGAAAAAAGAGTCTCTTGAAGAAAAAGTTTCCACAGTTATCTGGGGTGATGATAAAGGCGCTAAATTTGCATGGAAGTGTACTGCAAGCGCTCTTACATACTGCGCAAACAGAATTCCTGAAATCGCAGACAGCCTTGTTGAAATAGACAATGCAATGAAGTGGGGCTACGGTTGGGAAATAGGTCCTTTCGAAGCATGGGACGCAATCGGAGTTAAAGCTTCTGTTGAAAGAATGGAAAAAGAAGGTCTTCCTGTTTCTGATAAAGTTAAGAAAATGCTTGATGCAGGAAATGACACTTTCTACAAAATGGTAGACGGTGCACGTAAGTACTATGACTTCGCAAGCGGAGAGTACAAAGAGATCCCTGCAAATGAAAAAGCTATTTCTCTGGCAGCTGTTAAAGCAAACAACAAAGTTGTTAAAACTTGTCCTTCTGCTTCTCTTATTGATATCGGCGATGACATCTACTGCATCGAATTCCATACAAAAATGAACTCACTTAACCTTGAAATCATCGAATTCATGGGCGAGTGCCAGGACTACCTTGATGCAAACGCAAGAGGTGCTGTTATAGGTAACCAGGCAGGCGGTATGCCGGGTGCTTTCTCTGCAGGTGCTGATCTTTCATTTGTGTCAAAGCTTGCACACGACAAAAAGTGGAGTGAAATCGAAGATTTTCTAAAATCAGCTCATGAAGGTATGCTTAAGTCAAAGTACTCTTCAGTTCCTGTTATAGCAGCTCCTTATGGAATGACACTTGGCGGCGGATGTGAAACATGTCTTGGTGCAAACAAAATAGTTGCTCATACAGAACTTTTCATGGGTCTTGTTGAAATAGGTGTTGGTCTTCTTCCTGCTGGTGGCGGATGTACAAATCTATACAGAAAAATGGTTGAGGCTCTTCCTGCAGGAACAGCAAAATCACTTGATCTTACAAAAATTTATGTTGACTGTTTTATGGCTATTGGTATGGCAAAAGTATCAATGTCAGCTGCTCAGGCTGTAAGCATCGGTCATCTTCATCCATGGAAAGACAGAATTGTATTCAACCGTGATCTTCTTATTGGCGAAGCTAAGAAAGAAGCTCTCAATATGGCTGATGCAGGCTGGACTCCTCCGATGAAAGAAGATCTTCCTGTTGTTGGTGAAGAAGGTCAGGGTATGATCAACGCTGAACTTTACAATATGGCAAACGGACTGTTCATGAGCGAATACGATGCATTCCTTGCTAAGCGCATTGCACATGTTATTGCTGGTGGTAATGTTAAGTACGGAACAAAAATGTCTGAAGAAGCTATGATGAAACTTGAGCGTGAAGCTTTTGTTGATTTCTGTAAAGAAGAAAAGACTCTTGCACGTATCGATCACATGCTTAAGACTAACAAGCCTCTTCGTAACTAATACTTAAAGTAATTGCGAACGGGAAATAATAAAGAAAGAATACTTAACGTTTTTAGGAGGATATAAATGAGAGACGCATATATAGTATCATCCGTAAGAACCCCGGGCTGTAAAAACCGCAGGGGTGCTTTCAGGGAGACAAGACCTGAGGATCTTCTTTCCCACATCATGAAGGCAAGTGCAGAAAAAATAAGCCTTGATCCCAAAGAGATCGATGACTGTATGATAGGTTGTGCTTTCCCAGAAGGTGAGCAGGGAATTAACATCGGACGTATTGCTGCTAGAATGGCAGGTTTTCCAAACTCAGTTTCCGGTGCTACAGTGAACCGTTTCTGTTCATCAGGTCTTGAAGCGATAGCTCTTGCTTCTCTTCGTGTTCAGGCAGGATGGTCAGATGTTACACTTGGCGGTGGTATTGAGTCTATGAGTTATGTACCAATGGGCGGTAATACTCCTCGCCCTCATCCGGAATTTGCAAAAACTAATGCAGAAGCATATATTTCTATGGGTGTTACTGCAGAAAACGTTGCAGACTGGTACAAAGTTGACCGTAAAACAATGGATGAGTTTGCCGCAAATACTCATGCAAAAGCTGTAAATGCACAGAAAAACGGATGGTTTACAGAAATTGTTCCTACTCCTGCTACATACTACATCAAGCAGCCTGACGGAACATATAACAAAGAAACTAAAATGATCGATGCTGACGACGGTGTTCGTGAAGGTACAACAGCAGACGGTATTGCAAAGCTTGGCTCTCCTTTCAAGGCCGGCGGAGCAGTTACAGCAGCTAACTCTTCACAGACTACTGACGGTGCTGCAGCAACTATTGTTGCATCTAAGGAAGCATGTGATCGTCTTGGCCTTAAGCCTGTTGCAAAGATAGTTAGCTATGCAGTTGCAGGATGTAAGTCGGAAGAAATGGGTGTTGGACCTAAGTATGCTATTCCTAAGGTACTTGAAAATGCAGGCATGAAAATTGAAGATATCGATCTTTTCGAAATCAACGAAGCTTTTGCTTCTCAGGCAATCCACTGCTGCCAGGAGCTTGGCCTGTGGGGAACACCTGCAATGGACAAAGTTAACGTATGCGGCGGTGCTATCGCACTTGGACATCCTCTTGGATGTACTGGCGCAAAACTTACTGCTACCCTTCTTGCACAGCTTGAGCGTACCGGCGGAAAATACGGTATTGTTTCAATGTGTATAGGCGGCGGTATGGGTGCAGCTGCTATATTTGAAAGAATGTAATCCTTTTTTGGGTTAAGAGCTTTTAGATAAGATATTTTAAAGGGCTGTGGCTTTAAGGGCTGCAGCCCTTTTTTTATATAAAAATTTGAAATGTTTTTATATGAGTGAAAAATTCAAAAAAAAAGCGATTTTTGAAGTTTTCAGGCATATAAAGCTGTATAACAACCTCAGAACCGAAAAAACCGTTTGACATAGTTATAAATAGCTGTTTAAAAAAATAAGTTGCAGAAAAGCAAACCTTAAATATAAACGCTAAGGTAAAGCGTAAAAAAATAAGTTCTTCGGTGAGTCCGGAGTAAAGATTTAATTAAACTAGAGGTGAGGTTATGTTAACAAAGATTTTTCCGTTTTTAGTCTGGCTTAAAGACTACAGCGGGGAGAAGTTTAAAATCGACTTTATATCAGGTCTTACTGTTGCCCTGGTATTAATACCCCAGTCGATGGCTTATGCACAGCTTGCAGGACTTCCTCCGTATTACGGTCTTTACGCAGCTTTTCTGCCTCCTATGGTGGCAGCGCTTTTCGGTTCAAGCCGGCAGCTTCAGACAGGTCCTGTTGCAGTTGTTTCTCTTATGACTGCAGCAAGTCTTGGCCCGCTTGCTACAGCAGGGAGCGAGCAATACATTGCATATGCAGTTCTTCTTGCAATTACAGTAGGTATTTTTCAGTTTCTTTTGGGTGTATTAAGGCTCGGGCTTATAGTAAACTTTTTGTCACATCCTGTGGTAAACGGGTTTACTAATGCTGCAGCTCTTATTATCGGGCTTTCTCAGCTTTCAAAGCTGTTTGGGGTTTATGTTGATAAAGCACCCCATTTTTATGAAACCATTATAAGAGTAATTCAGGCAGCCTTTGATTATACCCATATTCCCACACTCCTTATGGGGATACTTGCTGTAGCTGTTATGATGGGTCTTAAGAAATTAAATCCCAAAATTCCAAACGTTCTTGTAGCCGTTGTACTTACAACCCTTATTTCTTTTTTTACAGGCTTTCAGAACAATTATTCAGCATCGGTTTCAGAGATAAATTCTGATAAAGTAAAATCAGAAATAAGCCAGTTTAATACAACCGTTTCTAAGATTGATGAATACGGTGTGGAAAGATCCAGGCTCAATGAAAAGCTTGATAAAGTTAAGGAAGAAAAAGGTAAAAACTCTGTTGATTACATAAGACTTGCAAATGAGCTCAAAGTTTTAAATAAACTTATAGAAGAGCAAAAGCATGAACAGTATCTTACAAGAAAAAATTTAAGAGATTTTAAATTTAACGCTCAGGATCAGGGAGATAAAAAAGTTTTTTATGTCAAAGGAAATTCTCCTGAAAATAAAAAAACTGATGATAATATATGGCGTATTAAAGTCGGCAACCGTACACTGGAAAAAGATTCACTTCTAATGATGGGTGGAGGAGCAGTTGTAGGTAAAATTCCACCGGGACTTCCTACTTTATCTGTTCCCGATTTTTCTGTTGCAATGTTTCTAAAACTTCTGCCCTATGCTATTATTATTTCCCTTCTCGGCTTTATGGAAGCAATAGCCATTGCCAAAGCTATGGCAGCTAAAACAGGTCAGAAGCTTGATCCAAACCAGGAGCTTATCGGACAGGGGCTTGCTAATATTATAGGTGCTATAGGTAAAAGTTATCCTGTTTCAGGTTCGTTTTCAAGATCTGCAGTTAACTTTGATTCAGGCGCAAAAACCGGTATTTCAAGTGTTGTAACCAGTTTAATGGTTGTCGTAACCTTAATGTTTTTTACTCCGCTTTTATTCCATCTCCCCCAGGCAGTTCTTGCAGCTGTTATTATGATGGCTGTTTTTGGTCTTGTGAATGTTGAAGGGTTTGTTCATGCATGGGAAGCGAAAAAGTCGGACGGGGTAATATCTGTACTTACTTTTTTAACTACACTTGCTTTTGCCCCTCATCTGGAAAAAGGTATTGAACTTGGTGTTATTCTTTCAATAGCAGTTTTTCTTTACAATAATATGAGACCAAAAGTTACAAGCCTTGCAATGCAGCAGGATATGTCTCTTGGAGCCACTGATTATCATGGTCTCCAGGAATGTCCCCATGTTGCTGTTGTAAGATTTGAAGGAACCCTGTTTTTTGCTAACGCAACTTACCTTGAAGATCAGGTCTTAAATTTTCAGAAGGAAAGACCAGACCTTAAGCATATTATTATAGCCTGCGGAGGAATAAATGATGTTGATGCTTCAGGTGAAGAATCTATAGGTCTGATGGTTGAGAGGGTAAGGGCTTCAGGAGTTGAGATCTCTTTTTCAGGACTCAATGAAAAGGTTATTTCAGTATTTAAAAATACCCATCTCTATGAAAAGATTGGTGAAGAAAATATTTATGGAAATGTCCATGATGCGATAGAAGATGTTTTTCATAAAACACATCAGAAAGGAAGTGTTTATTCGTGTCCTCTGGTTTCCTATATTCCGGCTGATAAGGGTAAAAAAGAGTAAATTGTTTTAAAAATGCAGACAAGAAAAGAAAATAAAATGAATGTATTTGAAGAGAATACTAAAATAAAGAAAAATCAGCTGGCGCATTTTTTTCTGACGAGGTCTGCATTTTTATTTATTAAAAATTTTTAAAATAATAACCGACGGCAGTTTTCTGCCGCCGGTTTTTTTATGAAAAAAATAATTTGTTAAAAAGGAGTTTTAAAATGTCTGAACAAAAAGTAATGAACAGATGGTTGGTGGTAGTCGGCGCTGTTCTGGTACAGATGTGCCTCGGTGCAATCTATGCGTGGTCTGTGTTTACGCCTGAACTTCTGGAAGCCGGATGGAGCACAGCCCAGACCATGATGGCTTTTTCAGCCGGTCTTGTAAGTTATGCTGTTGTTATGGTGTGGGCAGGTTTTCAGCTGGAAAAACTCGGGCCCAGGTTTCTTGCAATTGCAGGTGGTATTGTACTCGGTGCCGGTTATATAATCGCAGGTCTTTTCGGCGGAACTAACTTCTGGATGATTTTTATATTTATCGGAATAATGGGAGGCTCAGGTATTGGTCTCGGATATGTTGTTCCAATAGCTGTAGGAATGAAATGGTTTCCTGATAAAAAAGGACTGATTACTGGTCTTGCAGTTGCAGGTTTCGGTTTCGGGGCTACAGGCTGGGTTAAGTTTGCAGGTTCAGTAGGTAATCTTATAGAAAACTACGGAATTTCTACAACTTTTGTTATTTTCGGTATTGCTTTTGCCGTTCTTGTTTCCATAGGTGGCTTTTTTATGATCAATCCGCCTGAAGGCTGGCTTCCGGAAGGATTTACTCCCGAAGAAAGCAGTAATGGTCAAAATGGTAAGGCCGCAGGACCTGATCTCAGCGGAACTGATCTTTTGTCAACACCACAGTATTATATGCTTTTTATTACTTTTATATTCAGTGCTGGTGCAGGTCTTATGACCATAGGTCTTATAAAGCCTTATGGAATAAGCGCACTTGGCGCAGCTTCAGGTATAAGTGCAGTCAAAGCCAGTGCAATCGCAGGAACAGCCCTTGCAATTTTAAGCATCGCAAACGGTCTTGGAAGAATTGCCTGGGGAACAATTTCTGACAAAACAGGGGGCAGGCTTGCAATTATTATTATGGTAAGTTTCCAGGCTGTTATGCTTTTTCTTCTGAATTTTATGGCAGGCACAGAGATTCTTTTTTACGTAGCAGCAGCTGCAATAGGATTTAATTTTGGTGGCAACTTTGCTCTTTTCCCGACAATTACAGCAGAGACCTTCGGAACTCTTAATGTTGGTAAAAATTATCCTATGATTTTTCTTGCATACGGAGTCGGTGGCGTTCTTTTCCCAATTGTAGGAGGAAAACTCGGAGACCTTGACAAATATGCCCTTGCTTTTACAATTAGTGCAGCTCTTTGTATTGTAGGCGCTTGTCTTACTTTTATGGTAAAAAAACCTCAGTCTTAAAAAAGTAAAGAGTGTGAACTTATAAAACAAATATTTCAGTCATGCATATAATTTGTGCATGGCTGAATTTTTTTAATCTCACAAAGGGGCACAGGGGCACAGAACTTCCTTTTATCTGGTTACATAAAATACAACAGGCCTTCAGGCAAGAGCTTGGGAGCCAGCAGCCCGGGAGAGAACATATAATATAAAGCAAACTGCGATTGACCTGACACTAGCGACAGGCTCGTTCTCAATCTGAAGATTGGGAATGTAAGAATGGGGTTCTGAGCCTCTGCAAGATTTTAAATTACAGCAAATATTCCCTTTACTTAACTCTTACAATCTCATCCCACCTGGTTGTATAGCATGGCGACTTATAATCAGATTTTATTTTCCAGTCTTTTTTTTCAGAATTACCGCATGAGCAAAATTTTAATGTATTATTCCCGAATTTTGCATTGATTTCATCAACAGCCGACATTAATTTGTCCGATTTTTCAGTATCTGTTTCATCAAAAAAAGACATCTGAATTTTTCTGTCCTCAGCAAGGTTCTGAAAAATAACACCAGCTTTTTTATACATAGATTCTTTGGAAAAAATTTTGTCAGTTATTTCACATGCAGCTTTTACAAAAACAGCAGTATTATTTTCAGGAATGTTAAAAATCTTTGTGTCTGAGACTATATTAAAATCTGATTTAAACCTGTCAGTCATTAAAAAAAGAGTCATACATCCCGCTTTTAGACTATTTGCCCGAAGTTTTTGAGCCCCTCTTGATGCATAAGTCGATACAGCTTCTTTTATCATTTCTTTGTCATTAAGAGGCTTGCTGAATGTTCTTGAAGATCTTACAGCCTTTTGAGGTTCAGGCTGAGGTTCGAGTTCGTAGGAAGGGGAATAATTAAGCTCTGCAATAATACGTTGTGCATGGACTCCCATTTTAGGTTTAAGTCTTCTGTAATCTGTATATTTAAGATCAAAAGCTGATTTTATGTTTACAGCTTTTAAATATTTTGCACTTTTTGAACCTATGCCCCAGATACCTTCAACAGAAAAATCTTTTAACCAGTAATCAGGGTCAATACAGTCTGTAAATGAAAAAAAGTCTGATCCTGTTTCCTTTGCTATTTTATTTGCTGCTTTTGCAAGTGTTTTTGTATGTCCAAGTCCTATGGAAACCGGAATTCCTGTGCATTGAAGTATTTTTTCCCGGAGAAATTTACAATAATCAAAAAGATTAAAATCACAATTGGTAAAATCTATAAAAGCTTCATCAATGGAATATATCTCCATATCAGGTACGTATTGTGAAATTATGTTCATCACACGCCTGGACATATCTCCGTAAAGAGCATAATTTGAAGAAAATACTTTTATATCGTGCTGTTTTACAAGATGCTTGATCTTAAAAAAAGGTATTCCCATGGGAATTCTAAGTTTTTTTGCTTCAGCAGATCGCGCAACTACACACCCGTCATTGTTTGAAAGTACAACTGTAGGTTTGTTTCTTAGGGCAGGATTAAAAACTTTTTCACAAGATACATAAAAATTGTTGCAGTCGCAAAGTCCGAATATTTTCATTTTAAAAGTCCAGGGTTTAAAGCGGGTGAATTACATTTGTCACAACTCCCCAGATTTCAAAATCTGTTTCCTTTACAATTTCTATTGAGGAATAGTTTATATTTTCAGGCTCTAAACAGATGCAGCTGTTTTTAATTTTAAGCCTTTTTACTGTAAGCTCTCCGTTTAAAACAGCAATCACAACTTTATTGTGACAAGGTTCTAAAGATCTGTCTACAATCAGTATATCTCCCGGATGTATACCTGCATTAATCATTGAATCGCCTGTAACTTTTACAAAAAAAGTTGCGGCAGGGTGTTTAATAAGATGTTTGTTAAGATCAAGGCTTCCTTCAATATAGTCTTCAGCAGGTGAGGGGAAACCTGCACTTACAGGAACCATAAAAAGAGGCCGGCTTATTTCGCAGGTTATATCAGGAGTAAATGTTTTTAAATAATTTCCCATTTTAATCCTTTTCAGGTTTCAGGAACTGGAGATACAGTTTCTACTTCATTTTTGTCCTGGCTTATCCAGACTCCGGCAAGGATTACTATCCCCGCACCGCACTGAACAGGTGTAAATCTCTCCGATAAAAGCACAAATCCCCATACTACAGAAAACAGAGGAATAAGATTTACAAAAACAGAAGCTTTTCCTGCAGGAATTTTGCTTACTCCGTAGTTGAAAAGACCGTATGCTCCCATTGTTATGAATATACCAAGATAAATAAGAATCATAACAGGAAATACCGGCCACTGAGAAGGCATTTCAATTGTTCCTGTAAAGTTTCCTGCTGCAAGAATAAGGGCAAAAAATACTGAACCGCAAAATGTCTGTACAGCAGTAAGAAAAAACGGGTTATAACTGCTGCTTAATCTTTTAAGAATAAGTGTGTATCCGGCAGCACAACACATTGCAAGAAACTCGTAAAAGTTTCCAAGAAGTGGATTTGGAGAATATTGATCCCCGGATCCTGAAGAACTGAGAACCAGAGCTCCTGCTATTGCAAGAAAAAATCCGGTATAGGTTTTTTTGGATATTTTTTCATTTAAGAAAAAAGCGGCTCCTGCTCCTACTATCAAAGGAAGCAATGCGGTTATCATTCCGGCCTGTGAAGAGGTTGTGTTTTTAAGGGCAAGAGCTTCAAAAACAAAATAAAAGCAGGGCTCAAGAATACCCATTGCCGCAATAAGACCTATATCCTTTTTTTCAATTTTTCTTGGCTTTATAAAAGGGAGAAGAGGAAGAAAGCATATTCCGGCAACAAACATTCTTGAAAAAATTACAAACATGGGAGGAAAATATCTGAACGAATATTTAAGCGCAACAAATGTGCTTGACCATAATATCATTGCTATAACAAGTGCTGCAAAAGGGAATATTTTTTTCATTTTAATTCTTTTTATTGGTTCTGAAATATTTATATAAAAAAAATATTTATACCCTTTTTTTAGAAATTTAAACCTTTTTTACAATAGATAAGAAGATAAAAGAATGATTATTGTATTTGGTTAATTTTTATTTATGACATCAGATGTTCGCTTAATTCTGTAGAGAAATAGTTAATCGAGTCTCTATAAAAGATATTTATTAAAAATTTCAGCAAGTTCAGACATCTTAAAAGGTTTTATAATACTTGCAGTAAAGCCGTACTTTTCAGGATCATTCATGACAGGATCCTTTGAATATCCGCTTGCAACAAATACAGGAATTTGTAAATCGATTTCCCGTATTTTTTCAACAGCCTCAAGACCTCCCATCCCCCCTGGTATTGTAAGATCAAAAATCATCGCCTTAACTTCAGTTTCTGAGTTTTTAAAAAAATCAACGGCAATTGTTCCGTTTTCAACACCGACTGTATTATAACCAAAAGATTCAAGCATGGATGCTGTCATTTTGCGGATAACTTTTTCATCGTCCATTACAAGGATAGTCCCTTCTCCTTTGTGTGTTTCAGTTATCGGTGGATTATCTTTTGAAAATCCTTTGCTTACAGCCGGAAGATAAATATGAAAAACAGAACCTTTGCCAGGCTTAGATTCAAAATCAATTGTTCCGCTGTGTTTTTCTGTGATTGAATAGCAGGTAGCAAGGCCTATACCGTTGCCTGTAGTTTTAGTTGTAAAAAAAGGATCAAAAATTTTATCTTTTATTTCAGGAGGTATTCCTGCTCCCTGGTCCTTGACAGAAATTTTTACATAGCTCCCCGGTGTAAGCTGAGGGTGATCATTTTCTTTTATAAATGTGTCCACAGCGCTTATTTCAATTGTCCCCCCGGAATGCATAGACTGCTGAGCATTTATTACAATATTTTCTATAACCTGTTCGATCTGATTTTTATCAAAATCAGACATTGAAAGATCTTTTTGTATATTGAAGAAACATTGGGTGGTTGATCCGCTCAGGGCAAATTCAGCAGCCTGTTTTATAAAACTTTCAATAGGCTGAACCTTTTTTACAGGAGCTCCTCCTTTTGAAAAGGTAAGAAGCTGACCTGTCAGGTTTCTTGCTCTTTCTATGGTATCAAGGGATTTATCCAGAAATTCACGTACTTTTTCCTGGGTGGAAAACTCGCGGCTAAGATCTATGTACCCGTATATTCCTCCGAGAAGATTGTTAAAATCATGCGCTATTCCTCCTGCAAGAACTCCCAGTGATTCGAGTTTAGCAGTTTTTTGTATTGCTTCACTTAACCTGTTTTTTTCTGTCATATCCCTGAATACAAGCACAGCCCCTATTGTGCTGCTGTTTCTGTCTTTAATAGGTGCTGCGGAATCTTCAATTACTTTTTCAGTTCCATTCTTTGATATAAGAACGGTATGATTTGCAAGCTCTGCAGCTTCTCCTGTTGCAATTACTTTTTCCACGGGATTTTCGTGTTTTTCTCCTGTGTTCTCATGAACAATATTAAAAATTTCAGGAAGCAGTTTCTGGTATGCTTCTTTCTGAGAAAACCCCGTAAGTTTTTCAGCAACTTTATTTACAAGAAGAACCCGGCCGTTTATATCGGTTGTTATTACACCATCCCCTATGCTCCTCAGAGTAACGGCAAGCCTTTCTTTTTCAGCTTCAAGTTTTTCCTCGCTTCTTTTAATTTCTGTAATATCAGAAGAAAGGGTTCCTGTTCCCAGTATTTCATTATTATCATTATATACAGGGAATTTTTTTGTCAGAAAAGTTCTTCTGTTTATACCTTCCCAGGATACAGATTCTTCAAAAGTAAAGACGTCTCCTTTTGGAAGAAGCATAGCTTTGTTGTCATTTTCCATATAAATAAGTATTTCTTTTTCAGAAGATATACCTTTAAAAAGTTCAGCATCAGTTTTTCCTTCAACATTTTCAATCCCTGTAAGTTTTGTATAGGCTTTGTTTACTTTAACGTACCTGAGCTGAGTATCTTTAAAAACTGCTATATGATCTGAGTTTTCAAGAATCTGGTCGCTTTGCTTAAGAGATTCTTCCCTTTTTTTTATTGTCTTTTCCATTTCAGCAAATTTGGTATCCAGATCTTCAAGCTCAGCAAACTGAAAAGGTTTTTGTACTTTGTTTTTTTTACTTGAAAGGCTGTTTTTGCTTAGCAGTTCAATGTTTTCATTAAACTGACTCAGAGGTTTTACAACAAAACTGTTCAGTTTTTTGTTAAACATAAAAATAATAATACTGAAAAAAGATAAAGTAGCTGTAAGGATTAATACTCCGCCAATTATAATCCATTTGGAGAGACTGAATACATCCTGCTCCAGAATAATTTTCCAGTTGCCATCAGATACATTCTCAGCACTCATTAATTTTAATCCGTCATAATTTTTAAAAAAGCCCGAAGCTGTATCTTTATTTTTAATTCTGGAAAAAATTTTCAGATGTCCTACGTTTGCCTGCTGTTTCACTAAGCTCATGTTGGAGTGTGCTATTAAATTGCCGAAAGGATCGGTTAAAAAAACAAAGCCGTGATCAAGAAACTGTGAAGCATTTTGTATGTGTTTTTCAAGAGATTTAAGATTTAATTCAGCAAGAATAGGTCTTTTGCTGTTTTTTCTTGTAATTATTCCTACAACTATTTTATCAGTAAGATGAGAATAGTAAGGAGCAGTAAAAATCGATTTGTTGTCAGCAGTTTCTGATTTTGTCAGTCCTGAAAAATCTTTTTTGAAAGTTTCCTGGGGAACAGATCTTAATACCTGCCAGTCATTGTCAAGCAGGTAAACAGCTTCAAGTGAACGTCCGGGGCCTATTAAATCATTAATTTGCCCTTTTTCAGAATTGTTTCTGATATGTGTGGATATATGCTCTAAATCACTTTTGCAGTTTTGTAAATATAAGGCAATATACTGGTTAATATTTTTTATGGAATATTGCTGAAATTTTTTTATCTCTGAAATTTCAATATAAACCCAGAATAATGAAAAAAGTATAATAAAAATGCTTACAGGTATTAAAAGCCATTTATATAGAAACTGATTGATTATGGCTGATAGTTTTTTCAAAGCCATTATTTTTTCCCTGATTTGATATCTGAAACTTTAATAATTTTTCTGTTGCGGACTGTTGAAATATTTGCAGGCAGTACAGCATCGCCGAATTGATCAATGCTTATTTTACCGTGCAATGTATTAAAATCTTTTATTTTTGTAAGAGCCTCAGGCAGTCCTGTTTTATTTCCGCCCGTTTTTTTTAAAGCTTTGGCAAGCACATTTAAAGCAATATAACCCTGAATTGCTGCAAAAGAAGGGGACGAACCGAATCTGTCTTTGTATTTTTTCAAAAAAGCTTTATTTTTTTGACCGGGGTTATCTGAATTGCCTATTTTAGCCAGGTATATCCCCTCAACAGCTTTACCTCCGTGTAATATTAAAGACGGTGTTGCTGCCCAGTTAGAGGTTAAAACCTGAATGTTTTTATCTTTTTTTATACACTGGGTAAGAAGTGCGGTTATTCGGGCTGAAGCAATGATTAAGACGCCTTCAGACTCGTTTTTTAAAGTTTTGCATGTATTCAGCCAGCTATTTGGGACTTCGGAAGAAAATATGTGTTCGCTTACAATTTTTCCACCTTTTTTTCGGAATACTTCAGTAAAGTTGTTGTTGTACGGATCTGTATAATTGTTGTTGTTTGTATCCCGGATTGTTGATATTGTTTCAAGTCCAAGCTTTGAAAAGGCAAATCTGGCAAGAGCTTTAGATGGCAGATTCAGGCTTGCCTGAACTCTGAAAAACATATCTTTTTTCCCTGAAAGCTCAGGTGTAGATGCAGTAGGGCTTAAGAGAACAGTTTTAGTCTTTTCTGCCACCGGAAGTGCGGCTATTGTCTGGCTGGAAGTCACATGTCCAATAATTGCAGTAACTCCGGAATCTATTAATTCCATGTCAGCTTTTCTTGCTTTTTCAGGAGTGTTGCCGTCATCTTTTGGAATAATTCTTATTTTCCTGTTTGCTATCCCGCCTCTGGAATTTATTTCTTCTGCAGCAAGAATTACTCCGTTTCTTCCCTGTACCCCGAGATCAGAGTTAACTCCGGTAAGCTGCCCGGAAAAACCTATTAAAATATCTGTTTTTTTATATGCATTTAATAAAACAATGATTAAAACTGTTATTAGTATAAAAAGAAAAATGATCAGTTTTTTTTGCATGGGTTCTTTCCTGAAAGATTATGGTAGGACAAGATTTTATGAATCAGGTTATTAAAGATCTTGTAATTATATTACAATATTTATGAATGGATAACAAGGATAGGTGATTTATGGCATAAGCGTAAAGTTAAAGTTGACTTTAACTGTCGATGGGGTTATTTATATTTGTAATTGTCTGGAACCAAGTCAGATTTGCCCTGCAACCCGGATGCTTAACCATTTAAAATGTTTACAAAATTAATAAAATCAGAACTTTGAAAGCATAAAATTATGCAGAAAAAACCAGGATACATGATTGCCGGAAGAGGAACCCCCGTTGTTTTTCTTCACTGCAGCATGAGTACAAAAGAACAGTGGACAAAAATATTTAACTCTTTAAAAGATAAGTTTACTGTAATTGCCATAGATTTATACGGTTATGGAGAGTCCCCCTTTCCCGAAGTAATTGAAGGTTTCAGCCTAGATCATGAAACAGAACTTATGGAATCTGTTCTTAATGAGACTATTGGTTCCAATGCAAAATTTCATCTTGTGGGGCATTCATACGGAGGAGCTGTCGCTATGAAGTATTCAACACTTGATGACAGCAGAAATCTTTCTCTTTGTGTATATGAGCCTATGCTCAATCATGTTTTCAGAGAAACAGACAATGAAATGTATTATCTTGGCAAAGAATTTATTGAGGAGATTGAACAAAGCATTATTAATGGAAGCCCTGAACAGGGATGTATAAAATTTATAGATCTTTTCAGCGGCGAAGGCACATTTGAAAGACTCCCAAAAGAGATACAAAATATTTTTACCGGGTGTATAAAAAAAATGCCAATGGATTATAAGGCTACAATCGCAAATGATCTGAGCCTTGATCTTTATAAAAAGATAAAGATTCCGGTATGTCTTATATCAGGGGATAAAAGCCCGGCTCTTACTGCTGATATAAGCCGGGCAGTTGCAGGGGTAATATCTGATTGCTCTTTTCAAAAAGTAAAAGGCGGGCATATGGCGCCTATAGAAAACCCTGACAATGTTAATAAAATTATTGAAAATTTTTTAGTATTGTCAGAGCAGATATAAAAATTTTTATGAATTATCTTTTCTGAATTTTTTCATAAATTCAGCAAGAGCTTTTACTCCGGTTTCAGGAACTGCATTGTATAAAGAAGCTCTTATTCCTCCTGCCGACCTGTGGCCTTTTAGCCCTCCAAGCCCAATTTTAGAAGCTTCCTGAACAAATTTTTTCTCCAGATCTTCATCCGGAAGTCTGAATGTTGCATTCATCAAAGATCTGTCTTTAATTTCTGCAGTACCTTTATAAAAACCTCCGGAAGAATCGATTTCATCGTAAATATAACCGGCCTTCCTTTTATTTAAATCTTCAATACCTTTAAGTCCGCCCATATCCTCTTCAATCCATTTTAGTACAAGTCCGCAACAGTATATGGCAAAAGTAGACGGAGTATTGTGCATTGAATCCTTGTTTATATAGGTTTTATAGCTGAGCATGGTTGGAAGATCATCAGGTATAAGCTTGAGCATATCATCATGGATTAATACAAGAGCTGTGCCTGAGGGGCCAATATTTTTCTGGATACCTGCATAAATAATCCCGAATTTTTCAATATCAAGAGGTCTGCTCAATATATCAGAACACATATCAGCGGCAATCGGAATATTAAGATCCGGTATTTTGTGCCACTGGGTTCCTCTTACTGTGTTATTTGTGGTTATATGAAGAAAAGCGGACTTGTCGTCTGTTGTAAAATTTTCAGGAATATATGAAAAGCTTCTGTCTTCTGAAGAAGCAGTAACTTTAATATTTTTTTTCTGAATTTGAGCTTCCTGTATAGCTTTTGTCGACCATGTACCTGTATTTATGTATTCACCCTGTGTATTTTCAGGTAAAAGATTCATTGCAAGCATTGCAAACTGAAGGCTTGCGCCGCCGGGAACAAAAATTATGTTCCATTTGTCGCTGAGATTATACAGCCTTTTTATTCTAGCTTTTGTATATTCAAGTATTTCCATAAACTCATCAGATCTGTGGCTGATTTCAATTATGGACATTCCTGTGTTATTATAGTTTAAAAAATCTTTTTGAATTTTTTTTAAAACAGATAATGGCTGGGCTGCAGGTCCCGGGTTGAAGTTAAAAATCCTTTTTTCCATCTCTTTCACCTTTAATTTTTTCAGAATATATATTTAAAATAAGATTAAAATTTTTTTAATTGTTTAAATCAAATTAGTTTTTATATGTTTTACCTGTATGAGACAATGAAATTTAGTGTAAATAAATTATTTTTTATGCTACAGGTCTGTAATGTTTGAGTCCTGTAAAGTTTTTAAAAATCCATAAGTTCAGGTTTTAGAATAAAATCAATGTAATACAATAAAATAAAAGGTCTTAAAATGGAGATATATAATTATCCTTCTCAAAAAGCTTTTGAAAGAATTGAAAAAGTAAAAAATCGCGGAATAGGAGACACTCCCGAGCTTAATTCCCAGGTTTTTGCAATAATTGAAGATGTAAAAAAGAACAAAGATGCTGCATTAATACGTTATACAAACAAATTTGATGCACCAGAGCTTGCAGCAGAAGATATCATGGTAACAAAAAATGAAATTGATGAAGCTCTTGATTTTGTACCCGATGATTTTAAAAAATCTTTGAAAAGAGCTGTTGATCAGATAAGAACTTTTCATGAAAAACAGAAAAAAAATTCATTTATTGATTCCAGCAGAGATGGCGTTCTTCTCGGTCAGCTTGTAAATCCTGTTGAAGCAGCAGGTATTTATGTTCCCGGAGCAACAGGAGGCGGTACTCCTCTTGTTTCAACCGTTCTTATGGGCGGTATCCCTGCAAGAACTGCGGGAGTTGAAAAGCTTGTAATGGTTACACCGCCTACTGCAGAAGGAAAAATTAATCCATATATACTTGCTGCTGCAAATGAAGTCGGTTTTGACCATATTTTCAAAGCCGGAAGCGCATGGTCTGTAGCAGCCCTTGCCTATGGAACTGAAACCATTCCTGCTGTTGATGTTATAGCAGGTCCGGGAAATATTTTTGTTACAATTGCCAAAAAAATGGTTTCAGGAATTGTCGGAATAGATATGATTGCAGGTCCAAGTGAAATTCTTGTGATCGCAGATTCTTCTGCAGATCCCCAATTTATTGCGGCTGATCTTTTATCCCAGGCTGAACATGATGAAATGGCATCTTCAATTCTTGTAACTCCTGATAAAGAGCTTGCAAAAAAAGTTAAGGATGAAGTTGAAAAAAGAATACCTCTTCTTCCAAAAGCAGAAACTGCTATGAAATCTGCAAGGGATTACGGAATTATTCTTGTTTCAGAAAGTCTTGATCAGGCATTTGAACTTTCCAATTTTTTTGCTCCTGAACATCTTGAGCTTATGATTGAAGAACCTTTGACCCATCTTTCAAAAGTAAAGAATGCCGGGGCTATATTTGCAGGCAAGTATACTCCTGAGCCCATAGGAGACTATATTGCAGGGCCTAATCATGTTCTTCCAACAGGCCGTACTGCCAGATTTTCTTCAGCCCTTTCTGTTGATAATTTTATAAAAAAGACAAGTCTGATTCATTATTCCAAAGAAGCTCTTGAAAATGAAGCAGAAGATGTGATGCGGCTTGCGGGAATTGAAGGTCTTGAGGCCCATGCTGAATCTGTGCGGGTTCGGCTTAAAAAGGATTTGTAAATAATATCATAGGGGCATAGAAACCCTGGATTTATGCTTATTTTCCGGTTTTGTTTTGAAACCAAGCTGGATGGATCAATATATTTTGATTAAATTATTATAATTTCGAATTTAACTGGTTCCCGGATTTTTCAGCGGAACCAGATAAAAATAAAAATTCCGGGTAATATGCCTGAATGAATTTCGTGGGTAAGGGCAGAGCAGGAGCCTGGAAACGAGCTTAAAGGATGACGCAATAGATCAATGGAGACGCGATAAATCGCGTCTCTACAGGCGTCCGGATGATACATATTTTTCCCGGGTTAATCTTTTCAAGACTAAAAAAGGTTTTCCGTGCCCCTGTGCCCCCGTGAGGAAATAACTGCAGTTAAACCCCGAAACATCAGATTTTAAAACGATCCACAAGTTTTCTGACTTCGGCTGACAAAGCTTCAAGATCTTCAGAGCTTTCACTCACCTTTCTGCTTCCGCTTCTCAGTTCTTCTGTTAATCCGCTTATTTCCGAAATATTGTTTGTAATTTTTGAAACAGACTCTGAATTTTCAGTCATAGTGTCGTTTACACCTGAAATTCTTGATGATGCATGGTTTACGCTTTCAGAAATTTCTGCTGTTGTTGCAGATTGTTCTTCTATTGCCGCAGCTATGGACGAGACAAGGGAGTCTACTTCATCTATTGTGGAACCTATGCCGTTTATGTCACTTACTGTTTTATCTGTTGAATCCTGAATGTTTTTTATTTTTTCTGCAATATCTGCAGTCGCTTTTGAAGTCTGAAGAGCAAGATTTTTAATCTCTTCTGCAACAACGGCAAATCCTTTTCCTGCTTCTCCTGCCCTTGCAGCTTCTATTGTTGCATTTAGTGCAAGAAGATTTGTCTGATCAGAGATATCTCTTATAGTAGTTGTTACTTCACCTATTTCTTTTGCAGCTCCCCCGAGAAAATCTATTCTTTCAGATGCGCCCTTTGTTTTTTCAACAGCATCCTTTGTTATGGAGCTTGTTTTAGAAGTATTTTCAGCAATCTCCTGTATGGTTGAAGTCATTTCTTCTGCACCGGCAGCTACAGCAGATATATTTGCAGTACTTTCTTCAAGAGCTTCTGCAACTTCACTGATATTATCTGTCATTTCAACAGCTTCATTTGAAACTGTATTCGATTTTTCAGCAGTATTTTCTATTTCTTCTGTCATCTTAAGAGATATCTTTTTAAGATTTGCAGAGTCTGAAGAGAGGTTTTCTACAAGTTTTCTGAGAGCCTGAATCTGGAACATTTCTTTTAGACTGTCGCCCATTCCGTTGAGTGAATGTACAAGTGCTCCGAGTTCATCACTTCTGTTCAGTTCCATGCGTGCTGTGAGATCTCCTGAAGATATCTTTTTTGCAAAATCGAGTGCAAGATTTACAGGTTTTAAAATTATAAATCTTGCAAGGAGAATTATACACAGACTGAGTACGATAATTGTTGAAGCTGCAATGATAAGATTAAGCTGCTGAAGTTTATAAACACCTGCAAATATTTCATCAGGAGAAACCCTTGAAATAATAAGCCAGTTTTTTACTTTTGATTGTCTGAATACAGATATAGTCTCGGTTTTACCCCATTTATATTCCATGTAACCGTTTTTCTGTGCAAGCATTTTTTTGCCCCAGTCATAATCTGCAAGACTTGCATTCATTTCGGTTTTTTTGTCAGGATGATAAATTGCAAGGCCGTCTTCGTTGCACATGTATACATATCCGGTTTTACCTATTTTCAGATCTTTAATTGAATCAGTAAAATCTGAAAGGTTTACTACTCCTGTTATAGTACCTATAACAAGACTGCCGTCGTAAAGAGGATAATTTATTGAAAAAACAGTTTGTTCTGTTTCTTCACTTTTTCTTGCTCCTGAAATTGATGAGTTTTCTTCAAGAGCGTCTTTAAAAGACTGTTGTTGTGAAATATTTTTATTGTCTATCATGCTCTCATTTGAAGAGGCGACTACATCCCCGTTCAAGTCTGCCAGAAATATTGATTCAAAACCGGCATGATCCTTTTTAAAGTTTGCAAGAATTTTATTTGCAGCAGGTCTTTTTGCTCTGCCTGCAAAACCAGACCTGCAGGCTTGTGAAAAAATATTGATACTTGTCATTGTATCGATTACAGTCTCCTGCTTCAGAAGCCACGAGTCAAAAGCATTTCTTATATTTTCAACGGTTTGTATCATGCTGTTTTCAGTGGTTTCTGAAATAGCAGCCTTGGAATATTTATTTGAGGTTATGATTGTGATACCCATTCCGAGGATAATAAGCCCCAGGATAGGCAGAAGAAGTCTTTCTCTTAATTTTAGTTTCATTTCTTTACCTTTTATAAATCAAATTTTTTTAAAGGTTTAATTACTGAAAAATGGTGTATGTGTAAAGTTAAGTTTTTATTCAGCTTTAATTCTGGATTTTATATTTCAGGCAGAAAGCTGAAGCCTAGGTCTTCATAGTCTCAGAATCTTTTATTATATAATAAATAAACAGCAAATGTCCAAATACTAAACATTACCCTTTAAACCTATATCTTTGGCAACTTCTTTCATACCTGCAATTGTTTCGGTTATAAGCTCGCTTAATTCCATTTCAAGCATCTGAGCACCTTTTTCAATTACAGATCTGTCTACTCCTGCGGCAAAACTTTTATCCTTCCATTTTTTTTTCACAGATTTTGCCTTTATATCCATAATACTTTTGCTCGGTCTTACCAGCGCAGCAGCATTTATGAGACCTGTAAGTTCATCTGTTGCATAAAGAATTTTTTCCATTTTGTGCTGGGGCTCGACATCTGTGCATATTCCGTAGGCGTGGCTCATAACAGCTCTTATATAATCGCCCGGCCAGTTATTTTTTTCAAGTATTTCTTTTGTTTTGGTACAGTGTTCATCAGGCCATTTTTCATAATCAAGGTCATGAACAAGGCCAATAATACCCCATTTTTCTTCATCTTCATTGTATTTTGCTGCAAAATATCTCATTACTCCTTCAACAGCAAGGGCATGCTTTATAAGGCCGTCTGTATTTGTATACTCTCTTAAAAGGTTAAAGGCTTCTTCACGGGTTGGAATATAGTTTGTGTTCATTTTTCCTCCTTTTAAGCTTTTTTAGTTTTTCTGAAAAAGAAAAGTACAAACTCCTGCAGTAATAACTCCGGGCAAAACAATAAGCGGAGGGAGACCTTTTCCTGAAAAGAACTCAATAACAACTACAAATACTGGTATCAGGTAAATATAGCTCATAACTTTACCCACATCCATTCTTGCAGATGAATACTGAACAATAAAAAAAGTCAGCATAGTTGTAAATACTACAAGATAAAAAAGACCTGCCCCCAGTTCCACAGGAAATTTACCCCAGTCATAATCAAAAATTTTTCTGTTTGAAATAAAAAAAAGGATTAAAGTTCCTGTTGCAAGAGTCCAGAATGTTAGAACAGGGGTTTTGTCATTTCCTTTGAATTTTTTTGACAAAGGAGAAAAAAATCCCATGCTTATGCATGCAAAGAAAAAGATAAAATCTCCCTTACCGAATTTAAGTCCTGCCAGTTTGTTCAGGTTTCCGTCACAAATAACCCACAGCGCACCTGCCATTGCAAATAAAAGAATAATTATTTTTCTGAACCCGGTTTTTTCCTTTAAAATAAAAAATCCGAAAACAGCTGAAAAAAGTGGGACCAGTGTGTAAATAATTCCAGTATTTAAAGGGGTTGTATATTTAAGAGCTTCAAACATTCCAATGAAATAGGCTACAAGAGTTGTACTGATGGTAGAGTAGCGAATAAAATCTTTTAATGAGGGGAGTGTCAGTCTGTATTTAAATCCTGTGTAAATTCCAAAAAGAACTGTTGCCAGAAAAAATCTGATGAATATCAAAAGATCTGAATCCATATATATAGTTATTCTGTGGCCTACGCTGAATGAACCAGCCACAAGTATTGAATATAGGGTCATAAGAAATTTTGGATTTGAAACTGTATTTTTCATTTTTTCCCTGAGCCGGTAAACGGTTTTAAGTATGCCCTGATATACGACAAATTTAAAAATTGTTCAACTCAGATAAGGCTTAAATCATTTCAATAAAAGCTTCTATTCTTGTTTTAAGCTGTTCAGTATCTGAAACTGAATAATCTGTTTCAAGGTGGAGAAATGGAATTTGAGATTTTGATTCAATAATCTCTCCAATTATTTTTGATTCTGTATTGTATGGATGACAGTTGATAAGGCAGGCATCAATTACACCCTCGATATTAAACTCTTTGACAAGCTCAGAAAGTCTTTGCTTTCGACCCGAATTAGGACTCATGCAGGCACACGGAGTATTAATGTAAAATTCAGCCAGAGCATCAAAAGGATCTTTTTTTTCACTGCATATTCTGTCAAAGCTTTTAAGTCCGGTGCAGTTTTCCTGAACAACAATTGTTGCGCCGCAGTCTTCTGCTATTTCAAGTATTTTATCTGTGCCTATTCCCATGGGACA
>Ga0136557_1000662_pt1 | contig 25411 bp, 24 predicted proteins | sample AntRauTorckE6832_FD_104796 | JGI IMG/M metagenome (GOLD analysis project Ga0136557, IMG submission 104796) | Saline lake microbial communities from Rauer Islands, Antarctica - Metagenome Torckler E6 #832 | ecosystem: Environmental > Aquatic > Non-marine Saline and Alkaline > Saline | place...
GCAGCCCGGACGGCTGCAGCTAAGCCCCCAGGGATGGGTTTATGGCGTCCCAGGAAAACAACACGGCAGACTCCTGGATCGATCAGCTGAGTTTGATTGGTAATCAGCATGATTTTTTGCGCTCCAGCTCCACTATAAATGATGTACACACAAAACGCCAAAAATCATGGAGCATGATGGTTACATACACCTAAAAAAAGCTGCCCCCCCCCAATTGGCGATGACATCCTATACCACATAAATTTCATATGCACATAACCATCCTTTTTCGCGGACCAAAAAGCAAACCTTTTCGCCGCAATAGTCGCTGCAATGCTCTGCTACAACACTCCTGGGAGCGAGCCTCGCACATTTTTTGCACATCAAAACATTATAGAGTGTGCCATTTGTGCATTCTATTTTTTTCTGTCAAAATCGCTTTTTTGCCAAAGCATTTTACTACAGAGACCATATACTCCAGAAACACAGGTGGACCACCCTAAACACCATCTTAATATTAATATTTAACCACCATTACATGTACTTAAAATTATGCAGCGAACTTATATAAATTACAAATTTCACTTATGCTTATCGACATATTAAAATAAAAGATTTATATTATAGTTTTTTCCTATTTGACAAAGGTTTAATATATGAGGTAGATGCACCGCATGAACAATTTGAACAATAGCACAATTAAACTGCCGGGGAGCGCTTGTCCCCAGTCGAACGGAGGAAATCATGGCAAAAGTTGGAGTGTATGTCTGTCATTGCGGCTCGAACATCGGAGGTGTCGTCGATGTTGAAACCGTCCGCAAGCACGCGGAAACCCTGGATGATGTAACCGTCTCCAGAGAAAATTTATTTATGTGTTCAGATCCGGGCCAGGAAATAATCAGGCAGGATATCAGGGATGGCCTGGTGGACAAAGTAGTTGTTGCAGCCTGCACACCACGCACACATGAACCTATCTTCCGCAAAGTTCTGGAAGGAGAGGGATTGAATAAGTTCTTTTTTGAGATGGCAAACATCAGGGATCAGGATAGCTGGGTCCATGCCCATGACCATGATGGGGCGACCGCCAAAGCGCAAAAAATAGTCGATAGCGCCGTGGCCAAAGCTAAACATCTCATGCCGCTGGAAGAAAAATATGTCGATGTCACCCAGGCCGCTCTTGTTATCGGTGGCGGGGTCGCCGGTATATTTTCCGCCCTGGAGCTCGCCAATATGGGCAACAAGGTCTATCTGGTAGAAAAAGACCCTTCCATCGGCGGGGTCATGGCCCAGCTTGACAAGACCTTTCCCACCAACGACTGTTCGGCCTGCATCCTCACCCCGGTAATGGTTGAGGCCGGCACCCATCCCAACATTGAAATGCTGACCTATGCCGAAGTTGATGCGGTTGAAGGCTACATCGGCAACTTCGATGTTAAGATACGCAAAAAGCAATCCTATATCGACTGGAAAAAATGCACCGGCTGCGGTGACTGCGCCGATGCCTGCCCGGTACGCACGCCAAATGAATACAATGCCGGCCTCGACAACAGGAGTGCCGCCTATATCCATTTCCCTCAGGCGGTTCCCAAAAAAGCAGTCATCGACATGGAGAGCTGCATAAACTGCGGCGGCAGAAAGATCGGCAGCGAGACACGGATCAGCAAAAAGACCGGTAAACCCATCCTTGCCCCCTGCGAACGCGCCTGCCCGGCAGAAGCAATAGACAGGAGCAAGCCGCTCGACCCGCAGGGCGAGATACTTGATGTCAAGGTCGGCACCATAGTTGTCGCCACCGGTTACAAGGTCATGGAAAAAGACAACTTCAAAAGCCTGGCTCCCGACTCTCCCAATGTCCTCACCGCTCTACAGCTCGAGCGCCTTATATCCGCCACAGGCCCGACCGGTGGCAAATTTCTCAGGCCAAGCGACAACGTCAAACCCAAAACCATCAACTTTTTGTCCTGTATTGGCTCCCGCGATGAGCGATATCACACCCACTGTTCACGGGTATGCTGCATGTACATGATCAAACAGGCCAAACTTCTCAAGGAAAAATACCCCGATCTTCAGATCTATATGCATTTCATGGATGTGCGTACTCCAGGCAAGGATTTTGATGAGTATTACACCTCCGCTCTTGAGATGGGGATCAAGATAATACGCGGCCGAGTCGGCGGTATCGACATGCTGCTCGAAGACAAACTCAAGGTTATGGCCTACGATGCCGACCTGGCCCAGAATATAGAAATAGACTCCGATCTTGTGGTTCTGGCAACCGCCATAGAGCTGCAGGATGATATCAAACCACTGGCACAGAAATTAAGCCTCACCCTGGACGGCTCCGGCTTTTTCAAGGAACTCCACCCCAAGTTGAAGCCGGTGGAAACTCCGGTGGAAGGGGTCTTTCTCGCCGGCTGCTGCCAGGGGCCAAAAGACATCCCCGACACCGTTGCTCAAGCTAAAGGGGCTGCGGCTGCGGCTGCCGTTCCGCTGGCCCAGGGCAGAGTGAAAATTGACCCCACGATTTCGGAGGTCAATCGTGACAAATGCAGCGGATGCGGCATCTGTGAACCCCTCTGCCCCTATGGCGCCATCACCATGACAAAAGATGCCGACAACCACTCTCGCGCCATCATTGAAATGACCCAGTGCAAAGGCTGCGGTGTCTGCACCACCGCTTGTCCTTCCGCGGCCATAGAACTCCATGGCTACTCAGAAAATCAGATCATGGCGCAAATTGAAGCGCTCACACTATAGGAGGTCGGCATGGCAGCTCTCAATCTCAGCACAATGAGTCAGGAAGAAGTCATCCAGGCCGTCGTTGACCATGGCGGCGAGGGAATAACCAGATGTATTCAATGTAACGCCTGCGCATCGGTATGCCCGGTCGCCAAGGCCGGCTTCCCGCTGTTTGGACGTCTGCTCTTTCGTAAACTGCAGACCGGTCACTACGAAGAAATAATCGAGGACCCCTCAAGCTGGGCCTGTCAGGCCTGCAACCGTTGTACGGAAATCTGCCCGCGCGACGCCAGGCCCTTTGAAATAGTCTTTGCCTTCCGTCGTATGCAGGCGGAAGAGTTGGCAATATCAACATCCGCCTTTACTCCGTTGATGAATCTGCATGCAACAGGCCACGCCGTTTATGCCGATTCCGCCAAGGAGCTCAGGCAATCGGTGGGCTTGCCCGAGTTGCCAGAAACCTCGGTGGCGGATGAAAAAGCGCAGCAGGAGATTCAGACACTGCTGGAAAACGGCCCCATGGGCGAGCTTGGCATATTTTAGCAAGGAGAGAACAATGGAAAAATGCGGTATTTATTTAGGTTGCAACATACCTTTCAGAGCACCCGACATAGAACAGTCGTTTACTAAAGTATTCCCCCCTCTCGGCATTGACCTGGTCACTCTCGAAGGAGCAACATGCTGTCCCGCGTGGGGAACGGCTCCATCCTTCGACATTGATACCTGGCTGGCAGTTTCGGGCAGAAATATCAACATCGCCGAACAAAAAGATGTCGACATCATGACCGGCTGCAACTCCTGCTTCGGCGTCATGGCCGAAGCCAAACACATGGTGGAATACAATCCGGCCAGGCGCAAAAAACTGAAAGAGTCCCTTTCCAAAATTGATCGTACCTTCAAAGGGACATCGGATGTCTTTCATATCTCCCATGTCCTCCATAATAAAATTGGTCTCGATACAATCAAAAAAAATCTCAAATACACACTCAAGGAATTCAAGATTGCGGTACAGCCCGGGTGTCATATTCTCTGGCCCTCGGAGGTTATGGATATAAAAGAGGACAATCCTTTTTTTCCGACCATGCTCAAGGATCTGTGCCAGGTTCTCGATGCCGATGTCCCACACTACAGCGCCCTCAACGGCTGCTGCGGCATGGGGGCTATGCGCTCCACCGACCAGGACAAGTCCTTCAATCTGGTGAAGACCAAACTCTTCAGCATGAAGGAGGAAATCAACCCAGACATGATCGTGACAACCTGCTCCTCCTGCTATCTCCAGCTGGACGGGGCACAGAAGATTCTACGCGAGCGTGGGGAAATCGATTTTGAGATTCCGGTCTTCTATTACACCCAGCTGCTGGCACTGTGCATGGGATTTGACGCAGCCAATGTGGCGGCCATAAGCGAAACCCCAAGGGATCATATTATACAAAAAATTCAGAGCGAAGCGCGCCTGATCAAGGAGGTTGAAAATGAAGTCGCCTAATATCATCGGATTTGCCTGTCAATGGTGCACCTACGCCGGTGCCGATCTTGCCGGAAACCTCCGTTGTAAATATCCGCCCACCGTCAAACTCATCAAGGTGCCATGCTCCGGCAGGGTCAAGCCGGAATATGTCCTCAAAGCCTTCGCCCAGGGTGCCGATGGCGTGCTGGTCGGCGGCTGTCATTTCGGTGACTGTCATTACAAAGACGGCAATTACAAGACCAAAAATCGAATGGATATGCTCAAGCAGATGCTCGAAGAATTCGGTTTTGACCCGCGACGTTTCCGCCGTGAATGGATATCCGGCGCCGAAGGGAAAAAATTTGCCGATGTCATCACCGAATTCAGTGCAGAGCTACAGGAGCTCGGCCCCAATGACGCGCTCGTTGACATCCAACCAGGCAATGAAGTTGAGGAGGTGACACGCAATGGCTGATAAAATAAAACTTGGCTTTCTGCTTCTCGGGGGGTGTGCCGGATGCGAAATGTCGGTGGTCGATCTCTCCGAGAAACTGGCCGACACCCTGGAGCATGTAGAAATTGCCTTCTGGGCGCCGACCGTTGCCGATGTCAAATATGACGATCTGGCAAAGATGGAAGACAACGCCATCGATGTCGCCTTTATAGACGGCATGATCAGACTCGACGAGCATGTCCACATGGCCCGAATCATGCGGCAAAAGGCCAAAACGCTCATTGCCTACGGCGTTTGTTCAGCACTGGGAGGTACCGCGGGGTTGGGCAGCCTGCACAGCAAGGAAGAGCTTTTCGAAAAGGCCTACAAAAACACCCCGACAACCGATAATCCCGATGATGTCTACCCTCAGCCGGAATGTCTGGTTGACGGCAAGTACGATCTTACCCTGCCCAGCTATCAAGAAAAGGTGCGGCTGCTCAACCAGGTCGTCGATGTCGACTATTATATTGGCGGCTGTCCGCCCCACTATTCCCACGTTGAAGCCGCGCTTAACGCCTTGGTCACCGGCCGGTTACCGCCGGCAGGCTCCTACATAACCAACGGCAAAGCTGTCTGCGATGTATGCGATCGCAACCCTGTGAACAAAGAAGGTGATCATCGCGCCATGCTCCACCGTGTGCTTAGAACCGTCGACGGTATACCCGACGATGATACATGTCTGTTACAGCAGGGCTATATCTGTTTTGGCCCCATCACCCAGGGTGACTGCGGCGCCTCCTGTCTCCACGTCAACACCCCGTGCCGCGGTTGCGGTGGACCCTTACCCGGTGTTGAAGATTATGGAGCGCAGGCGGTTTCCTCCATCGGCTCCATTCTCAACGATGAGAATGTCACCAGCCAGTTACAGGAAAAATACCCGAATTTGTCAAAATTCTTCTACAGATATTCTCTTCCTTCAGGAATACTACCAAAGAAAATCTAACAGAACCGTAACTGCTCACAGGACACCAAATCTTCTCGCGATCAGCCTGGCTTACGTATAACCAATACGCTTCACCAGTCTGATCGCGAGAATCTCCGGCCCCCTGCAAGCAGTTACAAATGCCGGGGTTAGTTGAATTACGTCGCCTCCCCCATAAATAGTTACTACGGAATCAATCTTTCACATACACATCAAGGAGCAATACCGTGAAAAAGATCGAAATAAATCCCATGACCCGCCTGGAAGGACATGGGAAAATAGCAATTTTCCTCGACGATTCAGGCAATGTTGATGAAGCATTTTTTCAGGTCGTTGAATTTCGTGGCTTTGAAAAATTTCTGGTGGGAATGCCCATAGAAGAGGTCCCCCGAACCGTTTCCACCATCTGCGGCGTGTGCCGCGGTGTCCACTTTACCGCGGCCATGAAAGCATCAGACGGGGTGTATGGCGTTCAACCCACCGCCGTTGCCAAAAAGCTGCGTGAGCTCTTCTTTAATGCGCATTACGTCGAAGACCATGCCGTTATTTTATATGCCCTGGGGCTTCCCGATTTTGTGGTCGGGCCCAATGCACCTGCGGCCGAGCGCAATGTCGTCGGCCTGATCAATGCCGTTGGCGCCGAGGTTGGCCGCGAAGTCCTGAAAAAACGTGGTCATGCCGTCAAAATCTTTGAAATGCTCGGTGGCAAGCCCAATCACCCGGTGGCCGCCATCCCCGGCGGGTGGTCCAAAACACTCAACGAAATTGAACGTGAACAGATTGAGGAGTGGGCCCACGAACTGGTGGATCTCTCCAAGCTGACCCTGAAGGTCTTTGGTGATGTCATCCTTAATAATCCCGAATACATGAAGCTGGTAACAGGCGACATGTACAAGGTTCCGGTCAACTATATGGGCACCGTGGACGACAACAATATGGTCGCCCTCTACGACGGTACCCAGAAGGTTGTCGATGTCAACGGCAACCACCTCTATAGCTACAATGGTATGGAATATATAGATTATATCTCCGAGCGTGTTCTACCCTGGACCTACCTTAAGATGCCATACCAGAAAAAAATGGGCTGGAAGGGCATAGTCGACGGTGACGGCACCAGTCTCTACAGTGTCGGCCCGCTTGCCAGATTCAATGTCGCCGACGGTCTTACCACGCCGCTTGCTAATGAAGAATTCGGCAAATTCTTCGATACCTTTGGCTGCAAACCCGTGCACAACATCATGGGCTACCACTGGGCCAGAGCCATCGAGATGCTGCATTGCTCGGAGAACATCCTCAAACTGGCGCAGGACCCTGAGATAACCAGCGACAATGCCCGAGCTCCGCTGCAAGAGGTAACCGGTGAAGGTGTCGGCATCATCGAGGCCCCGCGCGGCACCCTGATCCATCACTACAACACCGACGAGAAGGGCATTGTCACCGATGCCAATATTGTTGTAGCAACAACCCATAACAAAGGCCCAATCAACCTGGCTGTGCGCAAAGCTGCCAAACACTTCATAAAAGACGGCAACGTTGACGATGGTATCCTGAACCACGTTGAAATGGCTTTTCGGCCCTATGATCTTTGTCTTGGCTGTGCCACCCATGCGGTAAAGCCGGGTTCTTCTCCTGTGGAAATAAATATTTATGACAGCAATAAAGAGCTGCAACAAACCATGAAAAACTTTTAAGGTAACTACTTATGGTGGAAGCGACGTAATATAACTAACCCCGGTATTTGTAACTGCTTGCAGGGTGCCGGAGATTTTCGTGATCAGACTGGTGAAGCGTATTGGTCATACGTAAACCAGGCTGGTCGCGGGAAGATCTGGTGCCCTGTGAGCAGTTACCTTTTGAGGCTGGAATTAATGAAGAATAGATTTCTTGTCTGCGGCATAGGCAATCCAATGCTTAAAGACGACAGGGCCGGCATTGAAGTAGCCGAACGCATTGAGCAGTCCGAGCTCGAGGTCGACACCGAAATTATCTATGGTGTCGGCTTTGAGGTCAATGACAAAATCATGGGCTATGATGATGTCATTATTATTGATGCCGCCAAACTTGGCAAAGCACCAGGGACTATAACCGTAGCGGGCGTCGAGGATATCTTTACCGACCATGAACTTGCATCATCACACGCCGTCACCCTTGGTTCCACGCTCAAGGTTGGCTATGAGCTGTTTCCAGATGAAATGCCTCGACATTTGCAAATCTTTCTCATAGAGGCGGAGGATTATTTTGAGTTCACCCGCGATTGTTCGGTGCATGTCACCAAAGCTATTGGCGAAGTCGTACAGCGCATTATAGAACACTACTCCGGTCGGCAGGCGGCATGCTCGGAAAATGGAGTCGTCAGTGGCGTATAAAGCCGGCGGCATTAGAGCGTTTTGATACGCAAAGGACACTGAGCCAAACAAAACTTAGCTCACCAGACGAGAGGAAGGAGTATCCCATGTTGATTTCATGGGTATCTGCAGCCTGGACGGCTGCAGTTAAGCCCCCAGGGATGGGTTTATGGCGTCCCATGAAACCAACATGGGATACTCCTGGATCGATCAGCTCAGCTTTGCACGGAATCAAAAAGGGACATCACATTAAAGGAGGTTGTTGTGAAAACATTTTTTGACTTAAAGCAGGAAATCGTTGCAACGGGGCAGTGTCACGGATGCGGCGGCTGCGTCACCTTCTGCACCGCTGTCAATTACGGTGCCTTGAAAATGGAAGAAGACCATATACCACGCTATAAAAGTGTGGAAAAATGCATTGACTGCGGCCTCTGCTACCTCATCTGTCCGGCCACCGGTGAGCTTGAGGAACAGCTGCAGCGCAATGTGGAATGGAGTAGTCCCATGGGGAGAATCCTGCAGGCCTCCATTGCCCGTTCAGCTGATGCAAGCATCAGGAAACGAGCCACTGACGGCGGTGTTGTGACCTCTCTCTTACTCCACCTTTTCGACAGTGGCAGGATAGACGGCGCCATTGTCTCCAAGGAGACGCCGAAAGGCCGCGTGCCCTGGCTGGCAACCAGCCGCGATGATATCATCGAGGCCGCCGGTTCCCATTACGATGCCATGCAGGGGCCGGTGCAGCTCGCCAAGGAATACTCCACCTATTCACCCTCAACCCAGGCGCTTGGCTCACTCATGCGTCAGGGTCTCAAACGCATCGCCTTTGTCGGCGCTCCATGCCAGATCAAAGCAGTACGCAAGATGGAAGCCCTCAATATTGTGCCATCTGACTCCCTACGCTACTATTTTGGTCTTTTCTGCACCTCAAACTTTGATTTTGGCGGTGAAAGGACCGCCAAGCTCGCGGAATTGGCAGGCATCAACATGAACGATGTCGAAAAAATGAACATTAAGGATACGTTCATACTCCATATGAAGGATGGCACAGTCCACAGCATCCCCCTGCATGACCTCGATTTTGCCAAAAGAGACGCCTGCCGTTACTGTGATGATTTCTCCGCCGAATATGCCGACATTTCTTTTGGCGGCCTGGCGGCGGAAAACGGCTGGACCACGGTTGTCAGCAGATCACCACTGGGCAGGGCACTCTTCGCCGATGCCAGAGAAAATTGCCTGGAGCTGCAGAGCATCGACGACAAACCTGGACTGGACGCCCATATATTCAGCACGATCATGGAAAGCTCCAATGCCAAGAAGAAAGCGGCGCAGCAATACAGAGAACGCCAACAGCAACCTTAGGTAGTGTCCACCCAGAGGCGAGATTTTTTCTCAAGGTTAGCCTACAGGCCACCTTGAATCACTCCTGAATCAAGCAGCGCGGGCAGATACACTGTAAATACGGTGCCTTTTTCCGCGCTTGATGCAACAGTAATGGTGCCGTTGTTTTTCTTGATGATGGCATGGACGATGGCCAGCCCCAGACCGCTACCGCGGTTGCTGTCCCTGGCCTTGGTGGTAAAATAGGGATCGAAGATATTCTCGAGAATGTCCGGGTCTATACCGCTGCCATCGTCTTGCACCGCTATCTCCACATACTTACCACCACCAAGGCCTGCAATATTGCCTTTACCGACTTCAATATTTCGGCTTTTCACTGTAATCCGTCCCCCATCGGCCATGAAGTAATTGGCGTTGAGCAAAAGGTTCTGCATGATCGCTTTAAGGTTGTCGGGTGCCACCTTAATGGTGAAGAGATCCTTGGGCACTTCGACATGCAGCTCTTTTTTTTCATCGAGAAGACGTTCAAAGCTATGCTCTGCAAACAATTCTTCCAACTTGACGATGCCTGGCTTACGCCCCTCCCCCCGGGTAAACAGTAAGAGCCTGGCCGTCAGGTCCTTGGCTCTGTTGGAAGCCTCAACGGCCGAACCGAGCATTTCCTGAATGGCATGATCGGGTTCGAGAAGGCGCTGCGCCAAACTGAGATTTCCCATGATTGCGGAAAGTATGTTGTTGAAGTCGTGCCCTATGCCACCTGCCAGAACCCCTATGGATTCAAGCTTGCGCGCCACGAACACCTCTTTTTCCATATCTTTGCTGCGACTGATATCGTCGACAAGCCAGACCAAGCCTTTGCTTAAATCAGGCGGGACTGTCTGGTCCACGGCTCGTCCCGCTATACGACACGTAATCGGTGTGCCGTCCTTTTTTTGCATTTCATATTCCGCCTGTATCGTCTCTCCCGCCACAAGATGCTCGTAGTGAGTGGTGCTGAATTCATGGTATTGCTCACCTGAAAGGTGCAGGTCGCGGATGCTTATATCACGCATCCGCGCTGCACTGTCATAGCCGAATATCTCGGCAAGTTTTTCATTGCAGCGCACCACTCTCATTCCATCACCAAGCAGCAGGACTCCGGAGACAATGGTTGAGAAAATCGACTCAAATTCATGGGTGAGTTCCAGATTCTTTTTTCTCTCCTGCTGCAGCGCCTCGATCTCCCCTTGCCGTTTACGCTCCGAAGCGCTCAATAATGTTATATGACAGGCATTGGTAATAGCAGTGGCGGCATGATTGGCAAGCACCTGGCAAAGCTGCATTTCTTCACTGGTAAACTGCCGCCTGTGCAGAGAATGCCCGGCAAGCACACCCGTCATCTTGTCTGCAACCTTCATCGGTACGGCCATGGTGGAAACAATGCCGAGTTCGCGGATAAGAGGGTGGATTGCAAAGCGAGTCTCCGCCGTATAATCGTCCACCGTTTGCCCTCTGCCGGAGAGCAGCACCAGGCTTGCCACCCCCTGCCCCTCTTCAATAACGCAACTGTCTTTTAACTCCTGGGGAAAACCGGCCACCGCCCTCACCACCAGTTTTTTGCCGCTTTCATCACAGAGCAGTAATGATGCGCAGTCAAAGGAAAAAATCTGCTGAATATTGCTGACGCAGTTTTCATACAGCGTTTCCAGATCAGTGGTGGAGGCCAGCCGGGCCGAAAACTGCTCGATACACTCGAGAATTGAGGCCGTTGCCCAGGATTGCTGTTGATGGTCGGTATCAGCTTGCATACTCAGGCCTCTGCGGTAATGTGTTCTCTCCGCCCTGCTCTATCATATCATCACTCCTGCAGTAGTCTTTTTGCTTGATTACCTACAAAGCTCAGCTCGGTGTACCTCATCCAGGTGTACGAAAGGCAAGGGATATTCACACGTTATTTGCATGAGCCGGTTAACTGAACGGTATTTGTAAGAAACCCATTTTTTGAAATATATATCAAACCTACTCCACCGGGGAAATTCTTCAACTCCATTTTAACCATCTCTCGCGCTTCTTTTCCATGGTATAATTCGGTTTTGCCTGGTAAAGAGTGTAATACATCAACAATCCACAACAACGCTTGGCGATCATGAAGATAGAATGGCTGGCCGACCAACTCATTGCATTTGAAATTCCTCAAGTTGCAGCACACATCATCTCTCTACTGATTCTCACGGGAATTGTCACACTTGTGGCAGCTGTCACCACTGCCGTTGTCCGCAAAACGCTGCTGCGCTTTGTCACCCAATGGATAGAAAAAAAGCGATTCCGCTGGGGAGAGCCGCTTCTTCATACAAACTTTTTCCCACGGGTCAGCCTGCTCATCCCCCTGACCATCTTCGCCCTTGCCATTGATGCCTTCTTCGCTAAGGATTCAACAATCTATATACTGACCTACAGGATGGTCATGACCGGATTTGTACTGCTGTCCATTCTCATCGCTACTTCCCTGCTCACCTCAATCAAAGAAATCGACCTTCTCACCAACCACTCACGAAAATCTGCGATACAGGGCTATACCGATGCCCTGAAAATAACCATTTACGTGATGGGCATCATTTTCACCATCTCTATCTTCACAGGCCGCTCTCCCTGGGGAATCCTCTCTGTGCTTGGCGGCCTCACCGCAGTCCTGTTACTGATTTTCAAGGATTCCATTCTTGGCTTAGTCGCCTCACTGCAGCTCAACGCCTCCGACATGATACGCATTGGAGACTGGATAGAGATGGATCAGTACGGAGCCAACGGAGATGTCACCTCCATGTCGATACACACCGTTAAAGTCCAGAACTTTGATAAAACCATCAGTACAATACCCACCTATTCTCTGGTCTCTTCCTCCTTCACCAACTGGCGCGGCATGCTTGAATCCCAGGGGCGGCGGATCAAACGATCCCTGCTGGTCGACATTACCTCGATTCGGTTCTGTGACGAAAAACTCCTGGAAAAACTTCGACATATTGAAATACTGCAGGAGTATCTCAGCCAAAAAGAGCATGACATCATTGCGTATAATAGTGCTCCCCCGGACACTTCGGAAAACGTGCTCAATGGCCGCAGGCAAACCAATATCGGTGTTTTCCGTGCCTATGCCACAGCCTATCTCCGTAACAATCCCAATATCAACCAGGACATGACCTTCATGGTCAGGCAGCTCGCTCCAACCGAACACGGATTGCCACTTGAGATATATGTCTTCTCGAAGGACCAGATATGGGTCAATTACGAGGCAATCCAAGCAGATGTTTTTGATCATCTGCTTGCCGCCATCCCTGAATTCGACCTACGTCTTTTTCAGGAACCGAGCGGACATGATTTTCAACGCCTCCACTTTGTCAACCAACAAAGCACCACGGAAAGCTGAAGAGCAACAGGCGGAGTCCGATGTTAAGAAAAGCTGATAAGGGGCTACCATTGAATTTACTTGTTTTAGAAAACAAAAGTTTATACACTACTTATTAGTTTACAGAAACAAACCATCACAGGAGGGATACATGGATTATTTTGAATTCTCCATTCAAATGGAAAAAGACGCCGAAGCGCTTTATCGTAAAATGGCGGAAGACGCACCGGTTGAAGGTATAAAAAAAATACTGTTAATGCTGGCTGAGGACGAAGTTCGCCACCGTGTCGCCATTGAACAGCTGCAGAAAAAAATGGCCGTTGAGCCTGCCACAGGCTCAGCACTTGACATCAAAACCGTCTTTGATGAAATGAAAAAGGATGGTTCCATCAGCAATATCAGCGTCGATGCAATTGCTGACTATGAGAAGGCTGTTGAGATCGAGCGTCGCGGCCTGGAATTCTACCAGGAAAAGTTCAAGGACGTCGATGATCCGGAAAGCAAGAAGCTCTTCGATGTTTTGATGCGCCAGGAAAGCTATCATCTCCACACTACCCAGAACCTGCTCGACATGGTGCAGCGGCCGGACTGGTGGGTGGAAAACGCCGAATTCGATCCCCATGACTCTGATAACTACTAGCCGGGTGGTGGTTGGCAAAACAGCTTTGCCATACGCTGGCTCCGTAAAATGATACCGCAACGCCGCCTCTGGAAGAGAAACTTCCGGAGGCGTTGTAGGTTTTGTGCTACTATGAAGGAAAGAAACGCGGCGTTCCGCAGTTCCAGCAATGAGTAAATTGTTCTTCAAGCATTTCTTTGCATGATTGACACTGCCACGTCTGCCCCTCCGGCACATCCTGCCGGTTGGCCTTTTCGTACTGTGCCACTATTTGCCGCGCCTCGGCATATCTTCCCTCCTCCACAACCCAGACCGAAGGTGCCGTTTCAGGTGTTACCGGCAACTCTCCCCGCGCACCAAATAATATCTCGCCTCTCACCACGCATTCAATTCCCTTGGCTTCCAGGATGCCCCTGACCATATGAGCTTCCGTTGGGTGCTCAGCCGAATAGACCTGTCGCATACTTCCTCCCGATCTTTGCTCAATTCATGCTGCTTTGCCATATACCTGTAATGCCGGCCACCATGAAATAGGTCGATGACACCCATCTATAATCATGCTTCAAACCAGTACTACAATAATCAGTGTTTTTCCAAAAAAACATGTACCCGCCGTATCGCCCTATGGCATTAACTAAAAATATGTGTTATTGTTGGCGTAAATATACATGCGCACTCCAATGATACCCGAGCCCTCAGTGTAAGGGCAAAAGACGGGACCACAGATATATCAGACCGGATATGAACAAACCATCGCATGAAAAACTCTATTCTCAACTGCAACAATACCGTGATACGCTGGCCCTCACCCAGGCACGGCTCCAGGAAATCAACAACAGACGTATTACTGCCGAGGCTGAACTCTCCAAGACACGACAAGAGTTGGAAGAAAGGATTGTCAACTTAACGATACAGCTTGAGCGCAAGGATATCGCCCTTAAAGAGGTCTTCAGCCAGTTAGATATTGAAAAACAGAACCTGGCGGAAACCATCGACCACAATGTAGAAAATGTTCTCATGCCAATAATAGGCAAGCTCATCGAGAAATCATCCTCCATTGACAGCCGCTACCTGATGATGCTCAAACAAAATCAGGAAAATAGAGAAACTATTGGCTTCACGTCCAATAATTAAAAAGGATTTATGGGCAAAAAAAACTATCGCATACTCTTCATCGATGACGACCCGCAACTCCTCAAACTTGGCGAAATGATCATTCACCGACTGGGCTATGACGTCATCTCACATAACAGCAGCACTGAAGCCCTGGAAATGTTCAAAGATTTTCCTGGGCATTTTGATCTTGTCATCACCGATTACCGCATGCCCGAGATGAACGGCGCTGAGCTCTGCGCCGAAATCCTTAAAATTATGCCCGATATTCCTATTATTATGTGTTCCGGCTATAGCAGCGAGTTCGGCGAACACGACGCCAAATCACTGGGAATCACCTGGTTCATACGCAAGCCTCTGATGAAAAAAGATTTTGACGAACTTATCCACGAAGCCCTGGAAACTTCCCAGTGACCCCACCCCCTCCTGAGGTACAGTACAGCATCAGCTACAGGATGCCCTGAAAAATTCCTAATTACCAACGAAGCTCAGCTCGAAGTAGAAGGGGCAAGGAGTCTGCCGTGTTGTTTTCATGGGTATCTGCAGCCCGGACGGCTGCGTCGGCAGAATAAAAAAAGCCTTGTGATCCTGGGCGAAAACCGCTAGTTCTGTAAGAGAAGATTCAGCGTAACTACTTATGGGGGAAGCGACGCAATGTAACTAACCCCGGTATTTGTAACTACTTGCAGGGCACCAAAAAAGAAGCTTGACAGTAAAATGCATCGGGATCAAAACTTACTCATCGTTGGCGGGGCTGGAAGGAATGTGGGCAAAACTGAACTTGTCTGCCGGCTGATAGAAAAAGTCAGCACCGCTTATTCCATCTATGCCCTGAAGGTTTCAGCCGTATTCCCCGACGAGACTCTCTTTCATGGTGACCATTCCGGTGAAGGGTCACAGGAACAGCTCTTTGAAGAAACCAGACGTGACAGCCAAAAAGACACATCGAGAATGCTGCGCGCCGGCGCCAGGCGAGTTTTTTATCTGCGAGGTGAGGATAGTGCCATCGCCTCGCAATACACCTTACTTCGTCAGCAACTTCCCCCGGACAGCGCACTCATCTGTGAATCCAACAGCCTGGGCCAATATGTCATTCCCGGCCTGCATATCATGGTGAAAACAACAGATAAGGCGGTCAAACCACGGGCACGAAGACGCATGGCGCTCGCCGATCTCATCGTCACGTCCGATGGCACATCGGGATTTAGAGAAGTACAGCGCATCCAGTACCATCCCGAAAAAAAGTGGTATCTCTCGGCGCCATTTTAAAGTGACCTTGCCCTACCGAGGCAACAGTTCAATAGTATCCCGAGGAGTAATTGTCCCTCCCTCAACTACCTTGGCAAATATTCCCTCCCTGGGCATGATGCAATCACCCGTGAGCTTTTTGATGGCGCAACCGCTGTTATGGCACTCTTTGCCGATCTGGGTAATCTCCAACAGGGTCGCATCACCTATTTTGATACGGTCTCCCAGGACAACAGAGCCAAGATCCACTCCTCTGGTGATGATATTTTCGGCAAAAGCGCCGTTCTTCAATGAAGGCATAGTCTCCTTCACCCCATCGATGCTTTCACCGGCCAGCAAGGAAACCTGGCGATGCCAGTCGCCGGCATGTGCATCTCCCTCGATGCCCCACTCCGCTTTCAGGGCAATCGATTCTTTTTCTTTTTTGACCACCCCTTTTTTCTCGCTGATGCAGACAGCCTCAACATGTGCCATTCCAATACTCCTACACTGGTTCTCTTGAAAAATCATAACGATAAACATCGATGCGCTCGCCGGCGCAAAGCTTTTGTCCCGGCTCTAAAATGATATACCCGTCGGCATGAGCCAGTGAGGTCAGCATATGCGACCCCTGCTTGGCGGAATAGGATATACAGTGGCCGTTATGATGCCGCCAGGAAAGCTGTACCCTGATCATATTGGGGCGCTTACCCCGGTTTTCAATATCATGGACAGCTTCGGCGGAAACCATGGGCCAGCCGAAGGACACACCGTTCATGGCTGTTATGAACGGTCTGACATAATGGGTAAAGCACATAAACGCCGACACCGGGTTGCCGGGCAAACCAAAGAGCATCTGTTCCCCCTGCCTGGCGAAGTAGAGAGGCTTTCCAGGTTTTTGCAAAATACGCCAGAACAGCGGAACAAAACCGCAGGTATCCGCGGCCTTTTTGACATGGTCGTGGCGGCCAACGGAAATACCGCCGCTGCAGATCACCAGATCTGCTTCAGTCTGGGCGATGGCCTGCCGGGTAGCCTCCACCTCATCAGCAACACGAAGGGTCTGCACCACCTTGCCGCCGGCCTCTTCGATGGCGGCTACAAGCATGATCATATTGGAATCACGAATCTGATCATCTGCGATGTTCTCTCCCACGGAGACAAGCTCGGATCCGGTCACCAGGACAGCGACTTCGCAGGGTCTGAATACTGTTACCCGAGCAATGCCGACGGAGGCAAGCAACGCCACACGAGCTGCTGTTATACGTATTCCTTTTTGCAGGAGCAACTCACCGGCGGTAAACTCCTCCCCCATATAGCGGACATCCTGGCCGGCAGATCTGACGGCATGGACTATGACGGATCCATTCTGCTCCTCGGTATCCTCCACCCTGATAACGGTATCGCAGTCATTTGGCACCACCGCACCTGTGCTGATGCGAATCGCCTCACCGGAACCAACGCTATTGCTAAAGGATGTCCCCGCCTGACTCTCACCGACAATGCGCAGCTCCACGGGGTTCTCGGCGGAGGCATGGAGCACATCCTGCCAGCGCACGGCAAAGCCGTCCATGGCGGAGTTGGTATATCGTGGCGACGGCTCCGGCGCCACAATATCCGTTGCCAGATAGCGGCCGATTCCTTCTTCCAGGGAGCACTCCATGCGGCGGCAAACGGGGATATTTTCACTGATAATGGCAAGGCCCTCATCTATGGAGATGATACCTTTTTGCTGCCGTTGATAATGGTGTTCATTTTTCATACACAGATTTCCACAAATATTTTTTAAAAATGAGAAAGCGAGACCATGGAAATGACGCCCCCTCCCAGGAGGGTAAGCAACGCCGTGTAAGACGAACCTCCGCCAAGACGGCGGATGCGTAGAAGCATGCCAAAAGGCAACCATACCAAAGGTGGGGTCAACAACCTACAGCGACAGCGCTCATTCCACCTTATTAGCCACCAATACCAGCCATGGATGGCTCGGACACCCTCCTGGAAGCTGTTTCCGCGGTATGGCCATCGGCACTGCTTTTCTGTACGCTGTCGATGATTTCGGCAGCAATGTCGCTGTCATCACAGCCACTACGCAGCAGTTGCCTGAGATCCAGTGAGCCATTGTCATAGAGGCAGGTCTTCAGCATGCCGGTGGCAGTGACCCGCACCTTGTTACAGGTTTTGCAGAAATGCCGGGAATTGCCCTCGATTATTCCAACGCTGCCTCTATACCCGGGAAGAGTGAATACCCTGGAAGTCGAAGGCGTCGAGGCCTTTACCTCCGTCATGGGGGGAAGCAGAGCACGGAGCCGCTCCAGCAGGGATCCATTGTCATGTTGTACAATCCGGTCTGCACCGGAAAACGGCATCTGTTCGATAAAACGGACCGTTATCGGATTGTCCACACTCAGGCCGACAAGTGTAACCAGCTCTTCATCACGAGTGTCATCGGTGACAACACTGTTTACCTTGACGGGAATATTCCTTTCGATGGCTCCATAGAGCGTGCGCAGGACATCGGGTAAACGATCACGTCTGGTGATCATCTTATAGCGCGCTGCATCCAGGGTATCCAGACTGAGGTTGATGCCGTCGACCCCGGCTTCGATCAAGGTGTCTAGATATTTCCCGGCCTGCACCCCATTAGTGGTCAAAAAGAGATGCCGTACTCCCTGAATTGCCTTCAATTTTTTCACGAAATCGAGCAGACCGCGACGGGCAAAGGGCTCTCCGCCGGTCAACCGGACCTTACTGACTCCAAGTGAAGCGAAAATTCCAACCAGACGCTCAAATTCTTCATAGGTAAGAATCTGATCATGGGGGACAAGAGGAATCCCCGATTCCGGGCAGCAATACCGGCAGCGCAAATCGCAACGATCGGTCACAGAAAGACGCAGATATGTGATTCTTCTGGAAAAATTATCTATTAACGGTGTAGCCGTGTCATCTTCCCTGGAAGATGACACGGATGATGAGTAATGCGGCATGGTTTCTCCTTTCCAATGTCGGGAGGCCGGGCTGTTTCCAACCGGACCCTATCGGCCGTGTACCCTATCCCCTGGACGTAGGTACTTTGGCTCGGAGGTGTATATGGTTTGTTCAATCGTATACTTCGTAATACCACGTTCCCTGAACCGTTGCAAGCTACAGCACAGTGAACAGCGTTTCACCTTTCACTAACATAGACGTCCTTCTCTGTCAAGCCACGTCGACCAAATCCTAGCGCAGCATCTTCCGCACCGAGGACGAAATCACCACATCCCCATTGGAACGATAAAACTCATGATTTCGTTCAATATCAGGGAGATCATAGAGATAATTTACCATTATTCCTGCAGAATTGTGCAGGCCGTTATTGGAGAGATCGGCCGCCCAGTTAATTCTCTCGAGCCGGGCTCCGTTGGTCAAATGAAAGTTGGCAACGGGATCGCGCGCTCTGCCCCCTCGCTTTTCCCGCACCAGGTAATGGCTGCACAATCGCAGCATGGTCTGTTTGAGCTCTTTTTCAAGGGTTTTGTCAGCCACCGAAGCCTCTTCGTTAATGATCATCCGCAAAACATCGGTGTCCAGGCCATCCTCCTGTATAAAATGAAGAACGGATGCCTCATTTTTCCCCAGTTCTCTGGAATCATTATGCTGTTGCAACCATTTCATAAAGCCGGGAACGGGGGAAAGGGTGCAGAACTGTTTCAGATTCGGCATCTTTGCCGCCATATCGGCCACCACCCGCTTGATGAGAAAGTTGCCGAAACTTACCCCGGCAAGCCCCTTCTGGCAGTTCGAAATTGAGTAAAAAATTGCGGTATCAGCCTTTGCCGGGTCACGTGAAGGTGCCGTCTTGTCCAGCAATTCAGCGATATTGCCGCTTATACCGTTGACCAGTGCAATCTCCACAAAAATAAGCGGCTCGTCAGGCATGCGCGAGTGGAAAAAGGCATAACAGAGCCGATCATCTTCGAGCCGGTGTTTCAAATCCTGCCACGAATCGATTTTATGAACGGCCTCATAATTGATAAGCTTTTCCAGGACAGCGGCGGGCGTTTTCCAGGTAATCTGCTGCAAATCGAGAAACCCGACATCAAACCAGGAATTGAGCAAACGGTAGAGATCCAGGTCCAGCGCCTTTAAGCCGCTACTTTCCCGGGCCCAGGAGATGAGCTCCGAGCGAAGATCGACAAGAAACTTTACACCTTCTTCAAGGGTATTGAATTGACGCAGCAGCTTGGCACGGGGCGGCTCCAGTACATTTCGCAGTGCAATGGTCGCCTGCTGCAGTTCATCGGGGTCAGCCGCGTTCCTTATTCTTTCAATACCCTCCTCGACAGCATCACTGTCTACATCATATTCGCGGGCAAGCACATCGAGGAACCTGCGCCGGCCGGTCGCACTGAGGGCCAGATACGCCTTACCCAACTCCGCCGCACGGAAACGCGCCGAAACCTCCCCGCCTTTTTCCTCAAGACATCTGTTGATAATTTTGCGCAAACGCGAAAGCTCACTCTCTGGAAGATCGGCGGCAAAACCGTTCTTCAACACACTCGACTCTCCCCGCGGCCAAATATTCTGCACCCTGCGCAAGGTTCTATCCCATAACGGTTCCTGCGAAGTAGCCATTTACCTCCTCCCTGACAGTACACCTCAAGCCCCTTTGACAACAATATTGAGGCGATACTCCAATCTCCCACGGAAATGATATAATTTTCCTGCCCAAAAAACAAGTGCGGCATTGCAACTAAATTGAACCAATCCCGTTCCTCATTGCTACAATTCAGCCGTTTTTCTCAACGTTACTCACAGCGTCAATACAAGCAACTCCGCCATTGCCTTATTCCCTGATCCCGGTTAGTAACTACTTATGGGGGAAGCGACGTAATGTAACTAACCCCGGTATTTGTAACCACCCATAAGGCTATTTTGAAAAATGAAGGAGACAGTATGGACGCTCAATCGATTCTCGACAACGCACCATTGATTTTGACGGAAGGTGCCGTCTCTGGAAGACTACAGCATGACCCCGAGGTTGATCTCCACCCCACGCTATTCAACACGCCTCTTATTTATCGCGACAAAGAAGCCCGGCGCATGAGAGCCATATACAAACAATACCGGGATATTGCCATGAGTGCACATCTCCCCTTCCTGCTCTGCGCCCCGACCTGGCGAGTAGACCACGATCGCCTCAGCGCGGCAGGTTTCGACGCCACCCTGCTCACAGATGCCATATCCTTTGCCCGATCCATGCAAGACGAATGGCAACACCCCGACTCACCCGTCATCATCGGCGGGCTCATTGGCCCGAAAAATGACTGCTACCAGGCCGATCAGGCCCTCTCCCCCGATGACAGCGCCGCCTACCATGCCTGGCAGATCGATACGCTTGTCACGACGGGACTGGACTGTATCGTGGCCCAAACCATTCCGGCCGTCTCCGAAGCTCTGGGAATGGCCCGTCTGCTTGGCCGGAGAGCGACCCCTTATATCATCAGCTTCGTCATTGACAAAAACGGAGATATTCTCGACGGCACCCCACTCAAGGATGGCATCGCCACCATCGACAGCCAGATAGAAAACCCACCGTTTGGCTATATGGTCAACTGCGTCTATCCGACTTTTATCAACGCCGAGAATCAAAAGAGCTCTCTTTTTCACAGGCTCATAGGAATACAGGCGAACAGCTCTTCCAAGGACCATACCGAGCTTGACGGGGCAACCATCGTCCACCAGGACGACCTTCACCATTGGGGCAAAACCATGCTTGAGCTGCATCATCGATACGGCATCAAAATCCTTGGCGGCTGTTGCGGAACGGACGACACTCATCTCCGCTATCTGGTAGAGCACATGGCACAATGACTTCCACCCAAAAGTGATAATTGATGCGTTGCGGAACACCTACAATCGAGTATATACTTGCAGGAAGGCCCCCACAAAAAAAACAAGGAAAATGTTACCTGCCTTCCTCCGACCCTTTCCATATACATTTTTAGACAAGGAGACTCCAGCAATGCGATGCCATGAAGTGGACTATGAAATTATCGGACACGATATGCAGATGGTCGAGGTAGAACTCGACCCCAACGAGACCGTCATCGCCGAAGCCGGCGCCATGAACTACATGGATGATGGAATAGATTATGAGGCCAAAATGGGGGACGGCTCACAGCCGGACCAGGGATTCATGGGCAAAATTTTTTCTGCCGGCAAACGTGTCATCTCTGGAGAATCACTGTTTATGACCCATTTCACCAACCAGGGCAGCGGCAAAAAGCGGGTCGCCTTTGCCGCCCCCTTTCCCGGCACCGTCATTCCAATCAATATGACGGAAATCGGCGAGGAATTGTATTGCCAAAAAGATTCATTCCTTTGCGCCGCGCTGGGAACAAACATCGACATAGCCCTGCAGCGCCGACTCGGCACCGGGTTCTTTGGCGGAGAGGGCTTTATCCTTGAGCGGCTACAGGGAGACGGCATGGCTTTTATCCACGCCGGCGGCACCATTGTCAAAAAAGAGCTGCGTGGTGAAACCTTGCGTGTCGACACGGGCTGCCTGGCCGCCTTTACCGGCGACATCGAGTATGACATCAGAATGGTCAAAGGTCTTAAAAGCATGTTTTTCGGTGGAGAGGGATTGTTTCTCGCCACCTTGTCCGGCCATGGGTCCGTCTGGCTGCAAAGCCTGCCGTTTTCACGTCTGGCTGACAGAATTTTTGAACATGCCCCCTCACACGGCGGCAAGTCCCAGGGTGAAGGAAGCATCCTCGGCGGAATCGGCAGAATGTTCAATGGCCGTTAACACGGCAGATTCCTTGCCTCTCGTACTTCGAGCTGAGCTTTGTCGGTAATCTGATTTTTTTTTGCATTTCAGGGAAAGAGGGTGTAAAGTAACCAGCTTTTGCATTTGTGATGGCAGAGATGAGAAAAGCATGATCAAACCAAACACGTGAAGAGCTACTCATGGCCCTGATATACTGGATGCCCGAGTATAATACCGGAATAGAGATCATCGACAAACAACATCGCCTGCTTGTCGATCTTATCAACGAACTGCATGATGCGCACAACAACTGCAGCGACCGTCAAACGCTGCTGAAGATTCTTAACAAAATCGGATTGTTTGCGGCATCGCATTTTGCAAGAGAAGAACATCTCTTTGACACCCACGACTATCCTGACATGGACGACCATCTGGAAGAGCATACCTATTTTGAAGATATGCTTTTCCAGTTCGAAGATGAATTCAAAGCGGGGAACCAGGAGATAACAGCGACCGTTCTCTCCTTTTTCAGCGAATGGCTGGTCAGCCATATCAACGGCAGCGACAAGCAGTATGTTCCTTTCCTGAAGGCACGCGGAGTGTCATAGCATCCCTTCTTTTTTCCTTGTCCCGCCCCGCTTCCCGCCTTATCGTTGCAGAACAGGACAACCACCCTTTGTCGTATCAGATAACAGGAAAAACATCTTGTTCCAGAAAGATATCAATATTACCAGGCGAGCACGCCATATTCGCCTTGGAACACGAGGGGGCGGACCGGTGATTTACTGGATGGAACGCGACCAGCGTATTGCAGACAACTGGGCTCTGCTCTATGCGCAGCAGGAAGCATTGATACGGAGCAAACCCCTCCACATTGTCACCTTCTTGCCTTCCGGACAGAACCCATGTTCTTTACGACAATTGGAATTCCAGATGTCCGGTCTGCTGGAAACCGTAGAGACGGCCTACAAGAAGAATATAGGTTTTACTGCCCTGCGGGGGCAAAGCGATTCCGTTCTACCGCAAGTCATGGCACAGCTTGACTGTCATCTCCTGGTAACCGATTTTTCTCCCCTGCGCCATAAGCTCCACGCACTTCATCGTATTTGTGAATCCACAAGCACTCCCGTCGTTGAGGTAGACAGTCACAATATCATTCCCGCCTGGATTGTTTCTTTAAAAAAAGAATATGCCGCCTACACCTTACGGCCCAAGATACACCGCCTTCTCCATGATTATCTCACTGATTTTCCCAAAGTGCAGGAGCATCCCCATCAATCTTCCTCCATTGCAGCTGTATTGCTCCCCCATGCCACAAATCTCTGCCAGACAAAAGAGTCCGGTACTGTGGGGTCTTACACTCCAGGGACCTCCGCGGCAATACAATGCGTACACAGCTTCATCGAAAGTAAGCTGCAGCTCTACGACCGGCAACGCAATGACCCCAATGTTGCAGCACAGTCAGGACTCTCCCCCTATCTCCATTTCGGTCAGCTCGCTCCTCAGAGAGTAGCCCTGAGCGTCTCATCCGCCGCGGTAGCACAAACCGCCAAGGATGTTTTCCTTGAAGAAATAATTGTCCGCCGGGAGCTCAGCGATAATTTCTGCCTCTATGAACCGCACTATGACAGCTTTGCTGGTTTTCACAACTGGGCTCAAAAGACCCTCGATCAGCACCGTTCAGACCCTCGCTCCTACAGCTACTCTCTAGCTCAGCTTGAAGAAGGGAAAAGCCACGAACCACTGTGGAACAGATGCCAGTTCGACCTTGTCAACACCGGCAAACTCCATGGATTCCTGCGAATGTATTGGGCTAAAAAGATACTGCAATGGACAGCTTCACCGGAGGATGCCCTGGCCTTTGCCGTCCACCTCAACGATACCTATTCGCTTGACGGCAAAGACCCTAACGGCTATGCCGGAATAGCATGGTCCATCGGAGGGGTCCATGACAGGGCATGGCAGGAAAGAGAGATCTTCGGTAAAATCCGTTTTATGAACGAGCGTGGCTGCCGGCGCAAATTTAAAGTCGATGAGTATATCACCGGGCATCCCCGGGAATAGGCAAGCTTGAAGGCCGCCTTGCAAAACTGAAACACAAAGGTATTGCCACCGGTAATCAGAATAGGGGATTGGATACAGGAGCAGGACACAGAAATAGCATACAGGAAAGGCTGGAGCGGGAAACGAGATTCGAACTCGCGACTTCAACCTTGGCAAGGTTGCACTCTACCACTGAGTTATTCCCGCTCAATGACAAGATCGGTTGTGGTATCTACCAGAGCCAGCCGCCAAAGTCAACACCTTGAAACCAATCTCTAAAAAAAACATGTTGCTTATTCACGAGTGACAATTACTCAACATCGGCAACCATTGCCTTGGCAACTTCCCGTTTTTTCTCATCCCCCATCACCATGCCAAGCAGTTCAAGAGAAAAATCGATGGCCGTTCCCGCACCGCGACTGGTAACACAGTTTTTATCCATGACCACTTTCTCGGAAGAATCGACCCGCTGACTGAGATCGGCGACAAAAAGAGGATGCCCCGTGGCCTTTTTGCCCTCCAGTAAGCCATGATGCTGCAACACCACCGCCGGGGATGCACAAATCGCTCCATAGAGACGGTTAGCTTCGTTGTGCCGTTTGAGGATTTCGATCAATACCTCAGAGTTTTTCAGGTTTTCAGCACCCGGAAGACCTCCAGGAAGAGCAATAAGGTCATACTGTGTATCAACACATTCATCTATAGTCATGTCGGCGGTAATCTGGACATTATGTGACGAGGTTATAACTCTATCATTGACCGAAGCAATATCAACCTGCACTCCCGCTCTTCTGAAAACATCAACAATACTCAAAGCCTCAACCATCTCAATGCCATCGGCAACGGGAACCAATATTTTCTTTTCCATGCTATCCTCCCAGAGTCTTTTGGTAAAAGGATTGTAACTATTCAGGAGCACCCCATCTTGTCCCATTTAAGCCTTCTCGAATAGCACAAGTATGCTTCGAAGTCCCAAATGAGCCAATATAGAGCACTCCTGAACAGTTACA
>Ga0136557_1000663_pt1 | contig 25379 bp, 25 predicted proteins | sample AntRauTorckE6832_FD_104796 | JGI IMG/M metagenome (GOLD analysis project Ga0136557, IMG submission 104796) | Saline lake microbial communities from Rauer Islands, Antarctica - Metagenome Torckler E6 #832 | ecosystem: Environmental > Aquatic > Non-marine Saline and Alkaline > Saline | place...
AAAAATGAGATTTTTTCTCCAAGGTCGAGGCGCGTGAGGAAATTTTACCGGAGACATATAGATGATATTTCGAGGATAAAATTTTCTCGCGCAACGAAGAGATTGGAGAAAAGGGCCATTTTTTAAGGTGGCCTAAAGGGTTGGGGTGTAGCCAAGTGGCCAAGGCACCGGGTTTTGATCCCGGCATTCGTAGGTTCGAGTCCTACCACCCCAGCCATTTCTAGTACCTAGTATTTACGTATTTAGAAAGTAGTTACGTATTCAGTATTTACGAAGAAAGATTACTGCGTTTTCCGACAAAAATCTTTTCTAACCAGCAGGGCGTGATCTCATCGATCAGCTGTTATGATCGACAGCATTACTGTTGCGAAGGGTTGATCTTCGCAATATTTGTCCTGTGGAAGTATCTGCATCAAAAAAGGCTACTGAGCTGGTGAGAGATGCTTGTCCGCACCAGCCGAAAAGGAAGCAATGGCAAATATTATTAAGATCTTTTCCGGTAACGCCAATCGAGATATGGCCCACCAGATTGCAGCGCATCTCAATATGCCGCTGTCCAAGGCCGAAGTAAAGAAGTTTAGCGATGGCGAGATTTTCGTTGAAATTGGAGAGAATGTACGCGGTACGGACGTTTTCATTGTCCAGCCGACCTGTACTCCCGTCAACGATAATCTCATGGAACTCATTATCATGGTTGATGCGCTTCGTCGCGCGTCGGCGCGCCGTATAACAGCGGTTGTTCCGTATTACGGCTACGCGCGCCAGGACAGAAAGGTGGCGCCCAGAGTGCCCATCTCGGCCAAGGTTGTCGCGGAAATGTTTATGGCAGTTGGCGTTCGCAGGGTTTTGGCCATGGATCTCCATGCCGGGCAGATACAAGGTTTTTTTACCATACCGGTCGACCATCTCTATGCTGCACCGGTACTGCTACGCTACATAGGTAATACATTTGAAAATTGTATTATGGTGTCTCCAGATGCCGGTGGAGTTGAAAGAACCCGGGCGTTTGCCAAAAGACTTAATTGTGGTCTTGCCATTATAGATAAACGTCGTGATCGTCCCAATGAATGTGAAGCAATGCATGTTATTGGTGATGTGAAAGGGAAAACGGCAATTTTACTCGATGATATGGTTGACACCGCAGGTACGCTTTGCGCGGGTGCCAAGACTCTTGTGGATGATGGGGCGAAAGAAGTACATGCATGCTGTTCGCATCCTGTACTTTCCGGTCCCGCCGTGCAGAGGATAAACGATTCGGCTATTAAATCTCTTGTGGTGACAAACTCTATTCCATTGCGCGAAGAAGCGCAAAAGTGCGAAAAGATAAAGGTTCTTTCTGTGTCGGAACTGCTCGCGGATGCCATCAAACGAATACATAATGAGGATTCAGTCAGCTCACTTTTTGTGTAGCTAGGCGATAGATAGATTACACAATCAGGAAAAACGCTCTGTTGCTGCCACAAGAAGGTGGGCGGTGATATACTAGGCGAAGGAGAAAAGGAATGTTAAAGATAGAAGTTAATGCCTCGATCAGGAAAGAGACGAAAAAAGGGGCAATGCGGCAGATGCGGATGCAGGGATTTACCCCGGCTGTTGTTTATGGAGGAGGAACTCAGGCCATCCCGTTGAAAGTGGAAACGACTCCCTTCTGGAATCAATTGCTCGATGTTTACCGTAAAAATGCCATCGTCTCTCTCAATCTTGACGATGGATCAACGAAGCATGTTTTGATCCAGGACGTCCAGACCGATCCGGTTAAAGATTCGTTACTGCACGCTGATTTCATTGAAATAGATGTGCACAAACCCCGCGTTTTTGAGGTGCCGATTAACTATAAAGGAACGGCACCCGGCGTCGAGCTAGGCGGTATGCTCAATGTCATCCTTGACACCCTGGCCATTGAAGCTGCACCGCTTGAAGTCCCTGACGAGTTTGTTGTAGATATTTCCAAGATGACCATGAATGATAGCGTTCAGGTTTCCAGTATAGATATTCCAGGAAACTGTACGCTGGTTACTGATCCTGAAATGTCATGCGTAAGCATTGTCGCCATCCAGCAGGACGAAGAGCTGGAGGAAGAGGTCGAAGAGGATGATGATGCCGGCGAGGATGAAGTGTCCGATGAAGAAGGAACAGGAGAAGAGGAAGAATAATTTCCGCCTTTCAGTCCTTTGCGATGGATGCTATTTAATCCGGTGGGAGTAATCTCACCGGATTTTCTTTTTTAATCGGCAATAACCTAATGTCTTTAGAGTCCTATATCCTTGTTGGCCTTGGTAATCCCGGAACTCAATACAGTGGTACGCGCCACAATATCGGCTTTGATGTTATCGATGCCGTAGCCGGCAATAATAATACGGAAGTTACATCACAAAAATGGGATGGGCTCACTACCAGAATCACCGTGGCCGGGGCCGCTGTCCATTTGCTTAAGCCTATAACATTCATGAATCTCAGCGGTAAATCCGTTGCAAAGTATATGGATTTTTATAAGGTGCCGCCACAGAGGTTGTTTGTTGTCCACGATGATCTTGATATGAAAACGGGGCGTTTAAAGCTTGTCCGTGGAGGTGGAGCCGGTGGACATAATGGCATACGCTCCATTGTTGCCAGTACAGGCAGTAATAGTTTTTATCGTCTTAAGATTGGCATAGGTCGTCCAGGAAACGACAATGTCCATGCAGACTTTCCGGTTGATAGATATGTTTTAACATCATTTGCACCCCACGAGAGAGAAATCATCCAGGAACGGATGGTGGAAATTGTTCGCGGGATAGAGAAATTTTTCCAGGGCGATGTTCACCGCTGTATGAATTTTATTAACAGTTTTAAATAGTGGCCATCCAGATACGATCTCTTTGCTTCTTTACGTACCGGGATTCTTCGTTTACCGGGAATCTTCGTTCCGGCTTTACTTCCGCAACGCGGTAATTTTCCGTTTTTTTGTCAAAATCTACGGCTTTTTTGCCGCCATTGTGTTATTATTGATGTGTTGTCCTACTCGCCACATGAGGTATTCCAGCGAAAGAAGTGCCGATATCATGAAAAATGTCATGATACGCATTCGCTCTACCTCCCGTTTGTCCAGTTCCAGGATGTAGCGTGATTGTGGTTCACAGGTTATGAAGATGAGGTGATCGAAGTGTTCGCAGAAGGTGATATGGCTGTCTATCCAGCCCATGGTGTTGGTGTTATAAAGGCTATTAAATCCCAAACAGTCGGAGGTATGGATCAGAAGTTTTATGTGTTGCAGATTCTTGACAACAATATGACTATCATGATTCCAACGGTGAGCAGTGAAAATGTTGGACTTCGGGCCATTGTCTCAAACAATGAGGTCGATGACGTCCTTGATATACTGCGTGACCGAGCCATTGAGATAGGCGCTCAGACGTGGAATAGACGCTACCGTGACTATATGGAGAAGATCAAAACCGGCTCCATTCATGAAGTAGCTGCTGTCATGAGGGATCTTTTCCTCCTCAGTGTTGACAAAGATCTATCCTATGGCGAGCGCAAAATGCTTGATACGGCCAAGGGGTTGCTGGTGAAAGAACTTTCCCTGGCTAGAAAAGTTGATGAGCGTAATATCAGTAACGAAATTGAAACAATATTTGCGTAACACAAGGTGTGTTGGATCTAATTGAGACAACCAACTGTGTGCTGTCCTCGTGAGTTTTTTGATGCATTCAAAGCTCGATAATCTTTCCCAAATTTCGCAGCAGGAAGACATCTTTTCCTTTACTATCACCTCTGCTGAAGCGGGGTGGCGGTTCGATCATTATCTCGCCCACCACCTTGTTTCCTCCTCCCGCTCCCAAATAAATGCTGCGATAAAAAAAGGGACCATCACTATAAACGATGTTCCCGGCAAGGCTGCACGAAAATTACGCCCCGGCGACCATATTTGCGGTTATGTAGCAGTGCCGCAACCGGCCCTTCCTGAGCCACAGCGGGTTGAATTTGCCATTCTCTTTGAGGATGAGCATTTGCTTATCGTTGACAAGCCCCCGCATCTGGTTGTTCATCCAGCCAATGGAAATCACGATCATACGCTGGTCAATGGCTTGCTGTATCACTGCCTCAGTATACGAGATGCCGGCGAATCCGTACGGCCCGGTATCGTTCACAGGCTCGATAAGGATACTTCCGGTGTCATGGTGGTTGCCAAGAGTGCTCGTGTTCATCGGCTGCTTGTTGAGGCCTTTAAGGCTCGACAGGTTTCCAAGAAGTATCAGGCCGTGGTTCGCGGGACTATGGAGACAAATTTCGGGAGGGTGGTGGCCCCCATCGGCAGGCATCCAATCAGTAGAAAAAAAATGGCCATACGTTCCAACAGTGGTAAATTTGCGGCTACGAACTGGTCTTTGAAGGAGGTGCTCGGGCGGGATTACTCTTTTGTGGACATCGCAATAGAAACGGGGAGGACACACCAGATTCGTGTTCATATGGCTTCGATCGGACACCCTGTTGCTGGAGACGGAGTTTATGGACCGGCAAAAAGTTCTGCGAGCCTTCCGAGACAGTTGCTTCATTCACGGCAATTGCAGTTTATCCATCCGGTGACGGGGAGCAAAGTGACAGGTATTGCACCACTTCCACTTGATTTCATTGATATTCTTAAGCACTATGGTTGTGCAGGAGCGGTTCTGTGATAATTGCGATTACTGGCTCCATTGGGTCGGGAAAAAGTGGGGTTGCCAGGTATCTTGCTGCGATTTCTAAAGCAGAGCATTGTGACACCGATGTTTTGTGCCGCGACTTGTTGGAAAAAGGTCAGCCTGGATGGCGCAGTGTTGTTGAAAAATGGGGAAATCGTTTTGTGGAAGGTGACGGAAGTATTGACCGCAGCTCTCTTCGTATTGCCATTTTCGAAGATGAAAGGCTGCGCCGTGAGCTTGAAAATATGTTACACCCTCATGTTCAAAAGGCCGTCAACCATTTGTATGAAAAAATACTCGGCCAAGAACAAATGGCCACCTTTAAAAATGGCCCTTTTCTCCAATCTCTTCGTTGCGCGAGAAAATTTTATCCTCGAAATATCAACTATATGTCTCCGGTAAAATTCCCTCACGCGCCTCGACCTTGGAGAAAAAATCTCATTTTTCAAGGTAGCCAAATGTTGATTGTGGAGATTCCACTGCTTTTCGAGGTTGGCTGGCAGGATGATTTTGACTGTGTCGTGACAGTTTTTGCCGAGAGAGAGGTCTGTGTACAACGTGTAATGGCACGGGACGCGGTGACGGCCGAACAGGCTGAAAAAGTTTATGATTCTCAAATGGATATACATGAGAAAATGAATCGTTCCGACTGCATTGTCGATAATTCGGCATCGCTGGAAAATATGCAGCGACAGGTAGAAGACCTGTTTAGGGATCTCCACCTGCAACGGAACAAAAGCAGAGAGTAACTGCTCACAGGGCACCAGATTTTCCCGCGATCAGCCTGGCTTACGTATGACCAATACGCTTCACCAGTCTGATCGCGAAAATCTCCGGTACCCTGCAAGCAGTTACAAATGCCGGGGGTAGTTACATTACGTCGCTTCCCCTGTAAGTAGTTACAGCAGAGATATATAAAGGTAAATTAATTCCTGAAAAACTCTTGACAGCTTGTACTGGAACACGTATAAGAAAGCAATATTCGGAAAGAGCATCCTGCTCTGGATAGATCAATCAGCACAATCTCAACTGTGAAAAACCGCAGCAACGCCGCAAAAGAGAAATCGATAATCTTGCCACCACTGGGGTAAAGAATAGACCTGTTTCGAAAACACACAATCCTTCGCCAATCCAACCGCCCAATATTTATCATAGACCAACAATAGAGCGGATTGCCCTGATCGGTTATTACGGTGGTCCAATGTCTTTGGTTAGAGCCTGTCTTGTCTGGATTGTTTTCCCGAAGAGATACATATGTAGCTCGATTTTCCTTTTCCTTTTCTATTTGTTTCTGCGATCAAAAGCCGCATGACTTCAGATTCGATCATTTCTATAATAGCCGCTGTACGTGGCGCAGGCCGAAAAGTGGATTGTTGTCTCTGCGCTAGAGGGGCAGTGCGGTAGGCTTACCTAAGGAATTGCATCGGAGATGTCCTGGCCTTGTCAGCAGCACTTTAGAGGTGAGAATCGTGCATTGTGGGTATATTCCACGCAATACTTTTTACAGAGATACATCGTCCGGTGATACATCGTCCGGTGAAACCCGAGACTGTTATCTTGCACCAACATGACAATTGCATGGCCAACTTTACGTTCAGATAAGGCGTACGATACAGGCTGCCATGATGGATTCATGGTGGCTTACAAATAGTATTTTTCAGTTACCGCTATGGCTTAAAAGGAGAAAGAGATAGATGAATTTGGCGGAATTAAAAGCGAAAAAAATTGGTGAGTTGGTTAAACTTGCTCGCAAATATCAAATAGAAGGCTACAGCTCGATGCGCAAGCAGGAGCTGATCTTCGCTTTGTTGCAGGCACAGGCCGATGAAGACGGCCAGATGCGGGGGAGCGGAACCCTCGAAATTCTGCCTGATGGCTTCGGTTTTCTGCGGGCTCCCGATTACAATTATCTTCCGGGCCCCGACGATATCTATGTTTCACCTTCTCAGATCAGACGGTTGAATCTCTGCACCGGCGACGTTATTGAAGGGTTGGTACGTGCCCCCAAGGAGGGAGAGCGATATTTTGCGTTGCTTAAGGTTGAAGGTGTCAATTTTGATCCACCGGATGCTATCAAGCAAAAAACGATCTATACAAATCTTACCCCTCTGCACCCTAACGAGAAATTCAATTTGGAGTGGCAACCGGATAACTATTCCATGCGACTTATGGACATGTTTGCCCCCATCGGTAAAGGCCAGAGAGGTCTGCTCGTCGCTCCACCGAGAACCGGTAAGACCGTATTGATGCAGAAGATTGCCAACTCGATTGTGCGCAATCACAAGGAGGTCTATCTTATAGTGCTGCTCATCGATGAGCGACCGGAAGAAGTAACGGAGATGACTCGGTCTGTTAAGGCAGCTGAGGTTGTCAGTTCCACCTTTGACGAACCTCCGCAGCGTCATATCCAGGTTGCTGAGATGGTCATAGAAAAAGCCAAACGCCTGGTGGAGCACAAAAAGGATGTTGTTATTCTGCTTGATTCCATCACCCGGCTTGCCCGTGCCTATAACACCGTGACACCTTCGAGTGGCAAAATTCTCTCCGGTGGTGTGGAGGCCAACGCGCTGCATAGGCCGAAGCGTTTTTTTGGAGCGGCAAGGAATATCGAAGAGGGCGGCAGCCTTACTATCTTGGCGACTGCCCTTGTTGAAACCGGCAGCAAGATGGATGAGGTTATCTTTGAGGAATTCAAAGGCACCGGCAACATGGAGCTGATTCTCGACCGGAAAATGTCCGATAAAAGGATCTTCCCGGCCATTGACATCAGGCGCTCTGGGACGAGGAAAGAGGACCTGCTGCTCGACAAGGAGCTCATCAATCGCGTATGGATATTGCGAAAACTGCTCTCTTCAATGAATCCGGCGGACGGAATGGAGTTTCTGGTTGATAAGCTCAAGCATGCCAAAACCAACAATGACTTTCTTGACTCAATGAATGCGTAGCCGCCTATATCACACGCCCAGATAGCATGTATGTCGTGCTCAGGTCAGATTCAGTTGACGCGTAGCACGCTTTTAGAATCGGCCTGTTTTTCTGCTGATAAAAATGTATTGAAAAATATCCATTATAAGATATAGTAAAAAGTTTAGTCTTGTGCAAGTATACATCGTGGGAGTTCTATAGTAGCTCCAGGCGACCTTGGAAAATCGCTCTTGTGCCGATTTCTTCGGCATAGCGAAAAGAAAAATGCTCATATATGACCAACATGGTGCATTTTGTGTTTTCACTGTTATTTGACCTGAATAGAATGTCTCAATTTCCAAGGCACCATCTATGCAATTTTTTCCGAAGGAGTAAGGAAATATGAAAGCTGATATACATCCTGAATATCATGAAGTAAAGGCTGTCTGTGCCTGTGGGCACGAGTTTGAACTAGGTTCCGTCAACAAAGAGATGAAAGTGGAAATCTGCTCCGCCTGCCATCCTTTTTTCACTGGCAAGCAAAAACTGGTTGATACTGCGGGTAGAATCGAAAAATTCAAAAGGCGCTACGCCAAGCATTACGAAAAGCAAAAAGCATAGTTTTGTCAAGACTGGGATTCATCCCATGCTGGATAAAATGGTTGAGGTCCACAGCACGGTATGCTGTGGACCTTTTTATTTCCTGATTACCAACAAAACTCATCTTGAAGCACTCAAGGGCAAGGAGTCTGTCGTGTTGTTTTTATGGGTATCTGCAGCCCAGCCAGGACGGCTGCAGCTAAGCCCCCAGGGATGGGTTTATGGCGTCCCATGAAAACAACACGGCGGTCTTGGGGTCGATCAGCTGCGTTTTGTCGGTAATCAGCTTCTATTTTCTTTCCCCTCTCTCAATTTTCAAATTACTGAATGGGTAGCTCAATGACTATGTTTAATAAGTTTGAAGATCTCGACGAAAAGATATCACATTTGGAAGGGCGGCTTTCTGACCCATCATTGATGAATGACCAGAAAGAGTATCAAAATGTCGTTCGAGAACATTCCCATTTGAGCAAACTTAATGCGCTGTATAGTGAATATACCCGCGTGGATCAGGAAATTGCCGACAATCTCACCATTCTTCAGGACACTCAGGAAGATAGTGAGCTGCGGGAAATGGCACGGGAGGAAAATGAATCGCTGCAGAAGAGAAAGGAGGCGCTCGAAAATGATATTCGACTCTTTCTTCTTCCCAAGGATCCCAATGATGAAAAGAATATATTTCTTGAAATTCGGGCGGGTACAGGTGGTGACGAAGCCGCTTTGTTCGTCGGCGATTTATTCCGGATGTATACGCGATTTGCCGAAAATGAAGGATGGAAAGTTGAGACTGTGAGCTCAAGTCCCCTGGGTATCGGTGGATTTAAGGAGATAATTGCCCTTGTCAGCGGAGCAGGAGTATATTCCAAACTGAAATATGAGAGTGGTGTGCATAGGGTGCAGCGGGTGCCGGAGACGGAAACCCAGGGCCGCGTGCATACCTCGGCTGTGACCGTGGCAATTCTGCCGGAAGCGGACGAGGTCGATGTTGATATCGACATGAACGAACTGAAATTCGATGTCTTTCGCTCCTCCGGCCCAGGCGGGCAAAGTGTCAATACCACTGATTCGGCCGTTCGTATTACGCATCTTCCCACCGGCCTCGTGGTAATCTGCCAGGATGAAAAATCCCAGCATAAAAATAAGGCCAAGGCACTGAATGTGCTACGCGCCAGGTTGCTCGATCAGGTGCAGCAGGAACATCACGATAAGGTGAGCAGTGAACGTAAACTGCAGGTGGGCAGCGGAGATCGCAGTGAACGAATCAGGACGTATAACTTTCCTCAGGGAAGGCTTACCGATCACCGCATCAATTTGACGCTCTATAAGCTTGAACTTATCGTCAACGGCAAACTCGATGAGGTTATTAATCCATTGATCAGCCACGATCAGGCTGAAAAGCTCAAAGAGATCGAATAGTGCTTTCACATCTTCAGCAGGAAGGCCGGAAGGTGCTGGAAAAAGCAGGAGTTGAGCAGGCGGAGTTGGAGTGTGTTCTCCTTCTCGGTCATATACTGGGTTTGAGTAGGACGGAGGTGTATCTTCGAGGAGATCTTGTCCTTGATGAGAAGAGCCGCACACAATTCATGGAATGTGTACATCGAAGAGCCCATCGTGAGCCTTTGGCGTATATTATCGGCGAGCAGGAGTTCTGGTCTCTGTCCTTTTTAGTCAACGATGATGTCTTAATTCCCCGGCCGGAGACAGAGTTTCTACTTGAAGTTGTCTTCGCTCATATCAAGCGTCACAATCCGTCCGTGGAGCGATGTATTGATCTTTGCTGCGGCAGCGGTGTTATTGCGGTGGTCCTGGCCCGGCAATTAGGCGTAACAGTGCTGGCAGTCGATCGTTCCAGCCACGCGCTGGCAATGACGCGTGTAAACAGCAGAAGACACCATGTTGAAGATGCCGTTATGGTGCTGTGTTCCGATTTGCTGGCCGCTGTTCGACCCGATTGCGGTTTCCCTTTGATTGTCTCCAATCCACCCTATGTATCCCGTGGGGCGATCGAAGGCGAGCTCGCTCCAGAGGTAGCTCGTCATGAACCACACCTGGCCCTTGATGGCGGTGTTGACGGTCTCGATGTTATTCGCCGGATTGCCGTTGACGCAGGCCGGTTTCTGGCGCCCGGCGGTAAGCTCTTCATGGAATGCGGTGCCGATCAGGGTGAAGCGATAGAAGCTATCTTTGCCGAGGCTGCCCCGCCGGGTAGATTTTTTGAAAATCGTTCAATACTGCAAGACTATAGCGGCAGGGATCGAGTTTTCCGGGCACGCATGAACAACTACATTTTATGAAATAGTAACTGCTCACAGGGCACCAGGGCTCCCCGCGATCAGCCTGGCTTACGTATGACCAATACGCTTCACCAGTCTGCTTGCGAGAATCTCCGGCACCCTGCAAGCAGTTACAAATGCTGGAGGAAGTTACATTACGTCGCCTCCCCCGTAAGTAGTTACGTTACATGAAATAAATATTCACACAACAGCTAAAGTGCAGTCAATACCATGGAAAAGTTGATAATAGAAGGCGGCATTCCTCTGCGAGGTGAATTGAGGGTCAGCGGGGCTAAAAATGCGGCCTTGCCACTGATTGCTGCAACACTGCTGGCACCGGGTGAGCACCGGCTCTCCAATGTTCCCGATTTACGGGATACCCGGACCTTTCTCAAGCTTATGGAGAGCCTGGGAGGTTCCTATCGCTACGACGGCAATGTGTTGAAAATCGATAGTACCAATCTTGTTTTTTCCGAGGCATCCTATGATCTGGTAAAGACAATGCGGGCCTCGGTGCTGGTTTTGGGACCGCTGCTGGCTCGGCTTGGTAGAGCCAAAGTCTCACTTCCCGGAGGGTGCGCTATTGGTGAGCGTCCCATTGACTTTCATCTGCAGGGATTCATCTTGATGGGGGTTGATGTCAAGCTTGAGCATGGCTATGTTGATGCTCAAGCCAAGGATGGCCTCAGGGGAACAAGTGTCTATTTTGATATTCCATCGGTAACGGGAACCGAAAACATCCTCATGGCCGCCACTATGGCGAAGGGAACAACGGTTATCAAAAATGCCGCGAAAGAGCCGGAAATCGGTAATCTTATCGATATGCTTTGCGGCATGGGAGCCAGGATTGAAGGGAAAAACAGTGATGTATTAACGATACGTGGCGTTACTATGTTGCAGCCGGCGCACTGTGGTATTATTGCCGATCGCATAGAGGCGGGTACCTATCTCATTGCTGTCGGGGCAACCGGAGGAGAGGCGACTATATCAAACTGCAACCCTGAGCATCTTCCCTCGCTCCTGGAAAAATTAGGCACTGCAGGTTTTGCCATTGAGGTCGATGGCCACTCTATATATCTCGATGCCCGAGGGCGAAGAGAAACGGAGCGCATCATTCATGCCGTTGACATTACGACTATGCCCTATCCCGGGTACCCTACGGATCTGCAGGCCCAGTTCATGGCCCTTATGGCCCTTGGTGATGGTGTATCCGTGGTCAAGGAGACAATTTTTGAAAATCGCTTCATGCATGTGGCAGAGCTGCGGCGAATGGGGGCGAGTATTCACACCGAAGGGAATACCGCGGTGGTCAAGGGTAGCGGTATTCATGGCCTGATTGGGGCACCGGTTATGGCAACGGATCTGCGTGCCAGCTCCTCCCTTGTGATTGCGGGCCTCGCGGCTTCGGGGACGACGCAAATATCAAGGATATATCATCTTGAACGAGGGTATGAAAACCTGGTGGACAAGTTGAGCGATCTAGGCGCTCGGGTATGGAAGGAGCTGGAGTAATTATGCCCATTAGGAGTAGGGTAATGTCAAGGTGAGTTTTGCTCCGCCGAGTTCCGATCCGGCTACCTCGATGGTTCCCCTATGACCTTCCACGGTTTGTCGTACAATGGCCAATCCTAATCCTGTTCCGTCTGCCCGGTTTGTATAAAACGGTTCAAATATCTTCTCATACTTTTCTTTTTCAATTCCAGGCCCGTTATCTTCGACGGATACGCGAAGCAGCTCGCCGTTGTTGCTGTTGGTGATTTCTTTGGCTCGAAGACGAACTCGTTCGTTCCCTTCAGGACAGAAGGCAATGGCATTGTTGAGCAGGTGGCTCATGATGGTGAAAAATTGTTTTCTATCCGCCCATATATCTATTCTTGGATTTATTTCCAGGTCCATCCTGCAGCTTGATGGCCATTGCGGATTGGCTTTACATACCTGAACCACTTCTTCAATACAGTTTAACAAAGAAAACCATTGCCTTTCCGCTATATCAGGCCTGGCAAACTGGAGAAAGTCAGAAATGGTGATGAAAAGCCGGTCTGATTCTCGCAGAATAATATTGGTCAGCGCGAGATTTTCATTGGCGCCGCTATCGGCGGAAGTAAATTCGGTTGCCAGTACCTGGGCGGAACCGGAAATTGCGGTGAGCGGGTTCCTGAAATCGTGGGCGATACCGGCGCTCATCATTCCTATGGCTGCCATTTTCTCACCCTGTCGAAGCTTGTGCTCCATCTTCTCTATCTCACTGATATCCTGAAGGGTGATAAGTATACTGTCTTCTCTTGGGTCCCTATTGTCAGCCTGATTGCCGGGACGGGAACTGTGCAGTGAGGTGTGCGAATAACCGATTCGTATCCTGGTGCCGTCGCTTTTGGTAAAATCAGTTGCCTGACGCGTGGTGCCGTGCTGCAGATCGATCTCCGGGAGAATTGTCCGTATGTCGATTCCAATACAATCTGCAAGTGGGGAGCCGATGATGGTAAGCGCTGCGGTATTGGCCGAAGTAATGATAAAATCATCGCTGGTGGTGATGATACCGGTGGAGATGTTGTCAAAAATGGCCTTATAGAGGTGGGAGAGCTTGTCAAAGCTCTGGATGGTGTCGGAGAGGACTTCTTCCGTAGAGGTGAGTCGAGCGCCGAACATGGCACTGACCAGAGCGGCGAGAAAAAATGTCAGGCCTTTAACGGCGAAAAGGTTGATGAGTTCCATCTCTCCTTGCAGAGGGGTGAAGTCAAAGGAGGAGAAGTATGTGGGAATAATGGTTTTGTATTCAAGAAAGAGGAGGATGCCATAGACCAGAGTAGATGCTGCTGCGGCAATCATGCCGCCCCGGCGTGGCAGGATGAGTCCGCCTGTGATTATAGGAAAAAAGAAAACGGATGTGAAAATTGAACTGGAGATACCGGTAAAATATACCAGGCAACCAGCAAAAAAGGTGTCGGCAAGACTCTGGGTAAAGCCAAACCGTCTTGCGTTGATATGCAGGCGGGTGAGTGCCGTTGCGGAGACAATGGAGAAAATGTAGACGAGCATCAAGAGAAGTATCAGCGCCGAGTTGGGCAGCAGAATGATGCCGAATCGAAGATCGCTCAGCATATAGGTGATGCCGAGTAACGCGGTATAGAGGATAATCCGCAGCAGCAGCATCCAAAGGAGTTGCCGGCGTAAAATTTGGTTGACATGCTGGGGCATGGGGGAAGCAGGGGGCAGTAAGCGGTGAAGTTTTGGCATGTATCAGTCTATACCGTATTTTTTGGTTTTATAGCGTAGCGACCGAAAGCTTACCTGCAGAAGATCCGCCGCCTTCATTTTAGAATAGCCGCTTTTCTCGAGGGCGTGCTGGATAAAATGTTTTTCCATGCGGGCCAGCACCTTTTCCAGGCCGGTGTCAAAGAGTTCCTGCTCATTGGTGACGGCTTGGAATATTGAGCTTTCTTCCTCCGTTGATTGCCTTTCTTCTCTCAGACCGGTGGTGAGTGAGAGGCTATCCGGCAGGATGATGTTGGTACTGGCCAGGGCGACCCCACGCTCTATTATATTTTCAAGCTCCCTGACATTGCCGGGATAGTCATAATTCATCAGCACCTGCAGGGCATAAGAGGAAATTTGCTGTACTTCCTTGCCCAACTGGCGTGAGTATTTGGTGAGAAAATGATCGACCAGGAGAGGAACGTCATTTTTGCGTTCACGCAGGGGTGGAACCCGAATGGGAACGACGGCAAGACGGTAGAAGAGGTCCTCGCGGAACCTGCCCTCGCTGATCTCCTTTTCCAGAACACGGTTTGTCGCTGCGATGATGCGGACATTGATCGGCTTAATTGTGGAGGAACCAACCGGTTTGACCTCTCTTTCCTGCAAAACACGCAGGAGTTTGGTCTGTATGATAGGTGTAAGTTCGCCGATTTCGTCGAGGAAGCCTGTACCTTTATCCGCTTCCATGAAAAGTCCTAGTTTGTCGCCGATGGCGCCGGTAAAAGCGCCTTTGACATGACCAAAAAGCTCGCTTTCCATCAACTCTTCGGGAATCGCACTGCAGTTAATGGGAACAAATGCGTGTTCTGCTGCCTCGCTGTTGTTATGGATTGCTTTGGCTACAAGTTCCTTCCCCGTTCCCGATTCGCCATAGATTAAAACGTTTGCCGGGGTTGGAGCAATCCTGCTGATGAGATCGTATATCCGCAACATTTCTTTGCTGTTGCCTATCATGTCTGGAAAGGACTGAGCAAGCTGCTGTCGGCTCTGGGTTGCGTCTTTTTGAGAAGTTGCCGAGTTGATGACGGCTTTTATCTCGTCGACATTAAAGGGTTTGGAGATGTAATCGAAGGCACCGTTTTTCATGGCTGACACAGCATCATCCGGCGAGGCAAAGGCGGTGATCATGATAACCGGTAAATCGGGATTGCTCTCCTTGACCTGGCTCAGCAGGTCAAGGCCGCTCATGCCGGGCATGCGAATATCGCTTATAAGCAGATCAAAGCTGGTAGACTGAAGCTTTTTTAAAGCAGTTTCACCATTATTCGCTGTCTCCACGCCGTAGCCTTCTTTCTGGAGTAGAATTTTGAGAAAATCGCGCATGCTCTGTTCATCGTCAACAACTAGAATATTTGTCATATATCTTCCTGAAGAGTAACTACTTATGGAGGAGGCGACGTAATTTAACTATCCCAGCATTTGTAACTGCTTGCAGGGTACCGGAGATTCTCGTAGGGGCACGGCGCGCCGTGCCCGAAGATCTGGTGCCCTGTGAGCAGTTACCCTGAAGAAAAGAGAGGTGACTGCTGCACCCTGAAAGGTATATATGCCATAGCCGACATATTCGATCAACGTTGGTGATCATAAAAGGTCAGCCGAGCGGATAAGTGCACGTTTTTTCTCTGCCCGCATTTTTCTGAGGCGATATTCTCGTTTGCCTGCGCTGGACCGGCTGTCAGCTTTTTCAAAATATGCGAGGGTTACCGGCTGTCTGTTCCTGGTATATTTGGCCCCCTTGCAAGGGCTGTTATGTTCTCTAAGGCGACGAACCAGGTCGGTGGTAATGCCGGTATAGAGGCTGTTGTCAACGCAGCGGACGATATAGACAAACCAGTGTTGTTTGAGTGCGAGCATATTTTTTCGCCGGTTTTCATTTCCTTTGGTTTCTGGATGGGCACAAGTTAAACGTGAATTTACGTTCTTTGCAAGTGTATTATGGTCATATATCATGATGTTGTGAACGGACATTTGCGCGCGGCATGCACGGCACATCGGTACCAGATGACCGGAAAACCTCGTTGAATATATTGCAAATGGTAACTGCTCACAGGGTACCAGGGCTCCCCGCGATTCCTTGCCCTTTAGTGCTCCGAGCTGATTTTGTTTGGTAATCAAGTTGCAAATTTGCATGTCAGCTGGTAAATCCCTATTGTTAACACCAAGTGGAAGAAATACTGACATATCCCGAAATGGCCATATATCACAAGGCATCCTTAAGATAGATGGCAGCAAAAGGTACTAGCGGAGTATTGATAAAGATGGAAGAAGAATCGACACCCCAGGAAGAGTTTGAAAATCAGTCCCTTACTGACCATTTACGGGAATTGCGATCCTGTCTGATAATTTCCTTTTCCGCTGTCTTTGTTGGATTTTGTGGCGCATACGCTGTCATCAGGCCCATCGGTAGTTGGTTTTTTCGGCCGCTCGTAGAGGTTTTACCCCAGGGAACCTCTCTCATCTTCACGTCCTATCAAGAAGGGTTTTTTTTTATCTAAAACTTGCCATTGTCTGCGGTATCCTGCTGGCTTCTCCGGTAATTTTCTCTCAAATCTGGCGTTTTATTGCGCCGGGACTGTTTAAACACGAAAAAAAGGTACTTGTACCCTTCTCACTGTTGTCGAGCATGTGTTTTATCGGCGGTGCCGCCTTTGGCTATTTCGTCGTTTTCCCGCCTGCTTTTGAGTTCCTGGTAGGCTATAACAATGACTACCTGACTTCGCTTCCTGCGGTGAGCGAATATTTCTCTCTGGCCCTGCGCTTACTCATTGCTTTTGGTGTTATTTTTGAAATTCCCCTTCTTATGGTGTTTCTTGCCAAGATCGGTATGGTTAATGTTACCTTTCTTAATCGTAATAGAAAATATGCTATCCTGATTAACTTTATCATAGCCGCAATACTGACTCCGACCCCCGATGTTGTTAATCAGCTTATGATGGCTGGGCCACTGATACTGCTCTATGAGGTAAGTTTGGTGGCGGTCTGGATCTTTGGCAAACGCCAGTTTACCGGGTTTGACGGGGAAGTTGTTTCATTGGATGATTAATGTGCCTGATTACCAACCAAACTCCGCTCGAAGCACTAAAGGGCAAGGAGTCTGCCGTGTTGTTTTCATGGGTATCTGCAGCCCGAGCCCGGACGGCTGCAGCTAAGCCCCCAGGGGATGGGTTTATGGCGTCCCATGAAAACAACACGGCAGACTCCTGGGGCCATCAACTGAGTTTTGTTGGTGGTCAGCTTAATGTATGTTATTTCGTATTGTTAGAAAACGATGCTGGATTTATACAGGAGAGTGCAGTATAAATAAGGAGGGCTCATTGCAAAAAGCCGTGCGCAACGGCCCGTTGTCACCCCCCCAAGGGGTTCCATGTGCTTCAACCATGACGGGCTTTTCGTGTAGAGCACCTCTTCTTACACAAACAATGAGATAAACCATAACCTGAAAGTGGAGGTTTAATATGAGCGAGCATGATTTTAATACACTACTTGAAATAGGGCGTCCGCCAAATGTAAAAAAGCTTTTTCCCCATTCTCGAGCACTGCTCGTCAGCGGTAAGGTTGTTGACAGGGCCATGCGTTTGAAAACAAAGGCGATATCGATTGCGGCAAACGGCAGGTCGTATTTTGATTTGCGAGGGGCTCTGCAGGCTGCTCAGCGTGCTAATTCAGCGCTGATCGTGGAAATTGCCAAATCCGAAGGCACCTATTGTGCCGTCAATTTCTGGAATATTGCCCGGCTGGTTGATGGTGTCTCTAATGAGTTGGGGATCACGGTGCCGGTTGCCATTCATGCTGATCATTATGGCATTAAAAAGCCTGAAGATGTTCCCGGCTCCAAAATCGAAATACCTTCAATGTTTGATGCAGGCATCACCTCCATTGCCATAGACGCCTCCCATATGCCCGATGCCCAGAACCTGCTTGCCAACATTGCTCTCTACAATTATATCCCATCGTGGGCCTCTCTGGAGACCGAAGTGGGAGAGATCAAAGGTGAACAGGGTCTGTCCACGGTGGCGGATGCCTCGTTTCTCATCCAGGGGCTTAACGCCCATACTATTTTTGCCGACTGGATTGCCCTGAATAACGGTTCGGTTCATGGCATAGAGGCCAGCGGGCAGGGTATACAGGTTGAGCTTACCGCCGAGATCCATGAAAAATTGCAACCCTATGGTATATCCGGCGCACAGCATGGTACTTCCGGCAACAGCTCCGAGCGATTGCGGCAAATAGCAGAGCAGACGCATACAACCAAGGCCAACGTGGCCACGGCATTGCAGATGGTTTCCTGGGGAGTGGAGGTAAACGATTACGGCAATGCCAGGCTTGATGACGACGGTAATTTTATAAAAGTTAAAGGTGAAGGCGTAACCGAGGAAAACTGGGATAAGATGGTTGCCTATGCGGCGCAGCAGGGCTGGAAAAGCGGAGATTTCAAAAAGCTTAACCTGCCATTTGAAAACACTCTGTTGGGCCAGGAGCGCCATGTGCGTGAGAGAATGTGCAAGAGGGTGGAAGAGTTTGTGTATTCCATGCTGGTGGATGTGTTCAATGCTGAAGACAGCGCCGATATAGCAAAAGACCTTCTTCTCAAGGCCGGCACCTATGACCTTGGCGGCAAGGCTGAGCGTTTGGAAGACCCGGCGGACTGGACCGAGGAGAAAATCATCGAACGAGCCAAGGGACTTGATGTCAATGATGGTCCTGAGGGCGATTTCGAGGATTGATAACGCGTTGTGAAACGTTCCATTGAGCAAACCTTTACCCCTAAAGCTCAGCTGATCAATCCAGGAGTCTTCGCCGAAGACTCCTGACCTTCTTTGAGCCGGGCTGTGGGGGAAATCAATATTTTTTACTGGATACCATGAAAAAGATACTTATAACCGGTGCGGCCGGCTTTATCGGCGCCCATCTGGCGCAAAAGCTTATTCAGCAGGGCGTGGAAGTTGTGGGGCTGGATAATATCAATGATTATTATGACCCGAAGCTGAAAAAAGACAGAATGGCAGCCCTTGCCGAAGGCGACAGGTTCAGCCATGTGGACCTTGACCTGGCCGATAGGGCCGGTATGGAAAAGCTGTTCCAGCAGCAGAGCTTTGATGCCGTGGTCAATCTGGCTGCGCAGGCCGGGGTGCGGTATTCGCTTATTAATCCGCACTCCTATGTTGACACCAACATGGTTGGTTTTGTCAATATCCTGGAGGGGTGCCGCCATTCCGGAGTCAAACATCTGGTGTATGCTTCATCGAGTTCCGTCTATGGTGCCAATACCCGTATGCCGTTTTCGGTCCACGATAACGTCGATCATCCGGTATCGCTTTATGCCGCTTCCAAGAAGGCCAATGAGTTGATGGCACACACTTACAGCCATCTTTTTGGCCTGCCGACAACGGGGCTGCGTTTTTTCACCGTCTATGGACCCTGGGGAAGACCTGATATGGCTCTGTTTCTTTTCACCAAGGCCATACTTGAGGGACAGCCCATCAATGTTTTTAATAATGGTAATATGGAGCGGGATTTTACCTATATCGATGATATTGTTGAAGGCGTTGTTCGTGTAATTGATAAAGTTCCCGAGGGGGATTTTGACTGGCGGAGTGATGCACCCGACCCGGCAACATCGTATTGTCCCTATCGAGTGTATAATATCGGAAACAATAACAAGGAACAGCTGCTTCGCTATATTCAGGTGCTTGAGGATTGCCTTGGCAAAAAGGCCGATAAGAATTTCATGCCGCTTCAGCCGGGGGATGTACCCGCAACCTATGCCGATGTCGATGATCTTGTTAAAGATTTTGCCTACAAGCCTGAGACCCCAATAGAAATTGGCATCGAGAAGTTTGTGCGCTGGTATAGAGACTATTTCAGGGTGGGGTAAAAATACATTCTTCGGGGATTCTTTTTCAATAAATCTGAGAAGATTCGCATAAAAGAGCTCAGCTCAGCTCCGCCACGATCACCATGTTCATTTGCTCCATTTGTCGATGCCGTTGTTGCCTATGAGCAAAAGCAGCGGCAGCACTTTGTTGGTAATCAGCATTCAAAATGCAATAGTTTCAAAGCATTTTTGACAATGGCAGCACTGTCCAGATTGTTGGTCTGCAGCAGGACATTCTGCGGGCCGTGTTCGATAAATTGATCCGGATGCCCCAGACAGCAGGTGCTTATTCCGTGGAGATTTTTCCTGCCCAGAAGTTCAAGCACGGCACTGCCGAATCCCCCCTGCATGCTGTTATCTTCAATGGTGATCAGATGGCCTGTTTTTTTCACCCAATGGCTGATCAGCTCCTCATCTAACGGCTTGACAAAACGCGGGTTTATCAAGGCCGCATCTATTCCCATTTTTTGCAGTTCAAGGCGGGCCAGGCCGGCGGCCTGGAGGCGGTTGCCTAACGGCAACAACAGGATGTCCCTGCCTTCATGGAGCAACTCTGCCTTGCCGATGGAAAGCAGCTCCGGCTGATCTTTGAGCTCTACACCGGTACCCGCGCCGCGGGGATAGCGAATAGCTGTGGGGCCATCATGCTGGACGGCAGTGTAGAGCATATCCTGCAACTCATTTTCATCTCCGGGGGCCATGACCACCAAATTGGGAATGAATCGGAGGTAACTGATATCGAACACGCCGTGGTGGGTGGAACCGTCATCGCCGACTACACCACCGCGATCGATGGCGAGAGTGACGGGAAGGTTGGGCAGACAGACGTCATGGATGATCTGATCCAATGCACGCTGAAAAAACGAGGAGTATATGGCAACAACCGGATGGAACCCTTCGGCGGCAAGGCCGGCGGCAAATGTTACGGCGTGCTGTTCGGCGATACCGACGTCGAAGAATCGTTTTGGATGTAGCCTGGCGAATTCAGAGAGTCCGGTGCCCGCTACCATGGCTGCGGAAATTGCCGCCAGGCGCGTATTGGATGCTGCCATTTTTACCATGGTTTTGCCAAAAATATTGGTGTAACTGGGTGGTCCCTGCTTTTTAATGGGTTTGCCGGTTGCAACATCAAAGGGGCCCAGACCATGAAAGAGGCCGGGGTTGTTTTCAGCTGGTGGGTAGCCTTTGCCTTTGGTTGTTAACACATGTATCAGCACCGGACCGGACGCATGATCCCGCACTGTGGTAAAGGCCTCAATCAGCTCTTCAAATTCATGGCCTGGAATCGGGCCGATATAGTCAAATTTGAAGGCCTCGAACAGCATGCCCGGGGTAAAAAAGCTCTTAAAGCTTTCCTCGCTTTTTTTGAGGACGTTAAGGATATTCTCGCCGACATTGGAGAGTGATTGCAGTCGCTCTTCGAGATGGTTTTTAACACGTCGCATGGTGCGACCGCTCAGCTTTCGGCTGAGGAAGCTGGAGATGGCGCCGACGTTGGGGGAAATCGACATTTCATTGTCATTGAGAATGACGATGAGGTTCTTGTTCAAATCTCCGGCATGATTAAGGGCCTCAAAGGCCATGCCGGAGGTCATGGAACCGTCGCCGATGACGGCGATTGCTTTATCCCGGCATCCTTTTAAGTCCTTGGCCATGGTCATGCCCAGAGCGGCCGAAATCGAGGTAGCGGCATGACCGGTTTCAAAAGCATCGTACTCGCTTTCCTCTTTTTTGGGAAAACCGCTGAGACCTTTATACTGGCGCAGGGTATGAAAGTCATTCTGTCTGCCGGTTATGAGTTTATGGGCATAGGTTTGATGGCCTACATCCCATATGACTTTATCTTTCGGGGTGTTAAAGACATGATGAAGTGCCAGTGTCAGCTCGACGACGCCCAGGCTCGGAGCAAGGTGGCCACCGTTTTTGGAAACAGTGTTGATAATGCGTTGGCGTATCTCTTCCGCGATGCTTGTGAGGTCTTTTATGGAGAGTTCTTTGAGATCCTCGGGAGAGTGTATGTCTTGAAGTTGTACTACCTGCTGCCTGGTGTGGTCTGGCGATAACATATTTGGAAATCATCCTCAATGGTGCTGTTCAGTTCGATCGTTCATAAATATAATCGGCAAGTTGGCGAAGATGGTCCGCGCTTGTCCCAAACTCGGCAAGCGCCTCATGTGCCGACGCTATTGCTTTTTCCGCCCTTTTACGTGTCTCTTCAATGCCGAAGAAGGACGGATAGGTCGCTTTTCCTAGTGCCGCGTCTGAACCAGCTTGTTTACCGAGTTGCTTGGAGGTTGAAGTAACGTTGAGCAAGTCATCCACTATCTGGAAGGCCAGGCCTATTTGTTTACCATATTCAAGAAGCGCCTGCTGCTGCACAGAGCCGGCGCCGGCGCCGATGGCACCGCAATGAATCGAAGCGGTAATAAGAGCTCCGGTTTTGCTGCGATGGATATTTTGCAACATTTCAAAGGGGAATTCCTGTCGCTCATTGGCAATATCCAGTGCCTGTCCTCCTACCATACCGGCATACCCTGAAGCTTTGGCAACAGTGTGGGTGATCTGCAAACGCTGGAGCGCCGTCAAAGAAGGAGAGAGAGCGGCATCGCTGAGTAGTTCAAACGCCAGGCTTTGGAGCCCATCTCCCGCCAGGATGGCGCCGGCTTCTCCGAAAAGTACATGGTTGGTCGGCTTGCCGCGCCGTAAATCATCGTTATCCATGGCGGGGAGGTCGTCGTGGATAAGTGAATAGGTGTGAATGCATTCCAGCGCGCATGCAACAGCCAACAGATCTTCGTTGGTGGTAGCCGAGCCCCCGACAGCCTCCGCCGCGGCGAGGCACAAGATAGGGCGAATGCGCTTTCCCCCGGCAAAAAGGCTGTAGCGCATGGACTCTATATTTTGCTCAAAAGGTGCGGAAGGTGAAGGGATATAGCGCTCCAGGGCATCTTCAACCAGCTTTTTCTGCGTATTGAGGTAGCTCTTAATCTTCACGCTCTGCCTCATTGAAAGGATGTGACTGCAATTGGCCGTCCTTGCGTAACAACAGTTCGACCTTGGATTTGGCTTCACTTAATTTTTCGTTGCAGAAATCAGCAAGTTTAATCCCCTCGTCGAACTTCTTGAGACTGTTTTCAAGGCTTAAATCGCCTTCTTCAAGTTCCCTGGTGATTTCTTCCAGGCGGCTCAGCGCTGATTCAAATGTTTTTTTTGCCATAATACAGTAGTTGAAAGTGTACAGTAGTTGAAAGTGGTAATCAGAAAAAAAATGCATCCAATGCTGTAATCGTGTTATCTGTTGAACCACCGTAAAATTCGCCGGTATCTCGGTTCGATGTCAAAGTGGTAAGCGCAAACTTGAACATGTCCTTTTTGCCGGCTCCCTTTGCCGACTCCTTATGCAAAGTGTGCACTCATTATGGAGGTTCACCGTGAATATAGAACATAAAACACCAAACAACAAGAACGCAACACTTCATTAGTATATGCATTACCGTAACAGGATAATACCATGACTACTCTAAAAAAACACATTGCCGAATTCCAGCGCTGGTTGGAGGTGGAAAAGGGGTATTCCAGTCACACAGTTGCTGGCTATCTTGCTGATTTGCAAGAGTTTATAAAACACATTGGAGAGGATGAGAAGGCTGGTACGGTTTCGTCGGTCCATATCCGTTCCTTTGTTGTCGGTTTGCATGGTAAAAATTCTTCTTCCTCCGTTGCCCGGAAACTTTCTACACTTCGTACGTTTTTTAAGTATCTTAAGCGAGAAAAAATTGTGGAGGATGACCCGGTTGCGGCAATAACCGGGCCCAGAATCGGCAAAAAAATCCCAAGCTTTCTTACGGTGGACGAGGTCTTTCAGCTCTTGGAGGAGCCCGGGCAAAAGGATCGCTTTATGCTGCGGGACAAGGCCATACTTGAATTTCTTTATTCCACGGGAATCAGGGTTGCCGAGCTGGTTTCCAGGAATATATCGGACCTTGATTTTGCCTCCGAAGTGGTTAGCGTGAGGGGCAAAGGAAACAAGGAACGCCTCGTTCCCATTGGCCGGCATGCCGGAGCGGCTGTTAAAGCCTGGCTGGTGCAGCGTGAACAGCTCATGCGGGAAAGGGCGGAGCGGGGACGTAAGGTAGAAAAAGAGGCACTATTTCTCAATGGCCGGGGCAGTCGGCTGACAGTGAGAAGCGTAGAACGTCTGGTTAAATCCTATGCGCAGCGTTGCGGAATACACCAGACAGTCACCCCTCATGCGCTCAGACATTCTTTTGCCACGCATCTGCTGGAAATGGGGGCGGATCTTCGTTCCGTCCAGGAGTTGCTTGGACATTCCAGCCTGTCAAGCACTCAGCGCTATACCCATTTAAACCTTGATCACCTCACCGAGGTATACGATAAGGCGCATCCACTTTCGCAAAAAAAGTGACTATACAGGAATACAAAAAAGACGGGAAATTATGAAAATACGTTCAACTACAATTATTTCAGTGCGGCACAAGGGAGAGGTCGCGATTGCCGGAGACGGTCAGGTCTCGTTGGGCAACACTGTCATGAAACATGAGGCCAAGAAAGTGCGCAGGCTCTATCACGGCAAGGTTATCACCGGTTTTGCCGGAGCTACCGCCGATGCCTTTACCCTTTTTGACAGGCTGGAGCAGAAACTTGAACAATACAACGGTAATCTGATGCGTTCCGCCGTCGAGCTTGCCAAAGACTGGCGTATGGATAAAATGCTGCGCCGGCTCGAAGCCATGCTGATTGCCGTGGATAAGGACCACTCCCTGCTGCTTACCGGCACGGGTGATGTCATCGAACCGGACAGTGGGGTTCTCGCCATCGGCTCCGGCGGGCCCTACGCTCAGGCGGCAGCGCTTGCCCTCACCGAAAACAGCGATCTCGGTGCTGAACAGATCTGCCAAGTGTCCATGGATATAGCTGCGTCTATATGCGTTTATACAAATAATTCTATCGTCGTTGAAAAAATATGAAGAGCACTCATTCACTTACCCCCCAGGAAACACTTCTTGAACTCGATAAATACATCGTCGGCCAGGCGGCTGCCAAACGTTCGGTGGCAATTGCGCTTCGTAATCGATGGCGAAGGCAGCAGGTGCCGTCGCCGTTGCGTGAGGAGATTGTCCCCAAGAATATTATCATGATCGGGCCCACAGGTGTGGGGAAAACCGAAATAGCACGGCGTCTCGCCTCCCTGGCCCAGTCTCCTTTTATGAAAGTGGAGGCTTCAAAGTTCACTGAAGTCGGCTATGTCGGCAGGGATGTGGAATCCATCATTCGTGATTTGATTGAAATTGCCATCACCATGGTCAAAGACGAGGAGAAGACCCGTTTGGAGGGGTTGGCCGAAGCCAATGCAGAGGATAAAATTCTCGATATTCTTCTGCCGACGCCGGGCAGAGGAGAAAACCAGGGGCAGGGACCGGGAGGTACTGACTCCTTCACCCTGCAGACAACCGAGTCTTTGCCGCGACAGCGAGATGAAGAAGGCAAACAGTCCACCAGGGGAAAATTCCGAGAGATGTTGCGCGATGGAAAACTCGATGACCGCGAGGTGGAGTTGTCGCTCAAGGAGTCCCATGGTGCGCCGATGGTGGAAATCATGTCGGGGAGCGGCATGGAGGATATGCAGTCCAACCTGCAGGACGCCTTCAGTAATCTGTTTCCCAAAAAGTCGAAAAAACACAAACTCAAGGTGCCGGATGCTCTCGACGCTCTGAAAAAAGAAGAGATGGAGCAGCTCGTCGATATGGACAAGGTGACCAAGGAAGCGGTAAAAAGGACCGAGGAATCCGG
>Ga0136557_1000664_pt1 | contig 25334 bp, 24 predicted proteins | sample AntRauTorckE6832_FD_104796 | JGI IMG/M metagenome (GOLD analysis project Ga0136557, IMG submission 104796) | Saline lake microbial communities from Rauer Islands, Antarctica - Metagenome Torckler E6 #832 | ecosystem: Environmental > Aquatic > Non-marine Saline and Alkaline > Saline | place...
AGATCTGAGTCGAGAACAGATTTTCTGTCTGTAAAAGCTGGTGTTTTATAGCATCTTCCTGAAATTTTATGGTCAGTTGTTGTGTGACATCTTGCACATGAAAAATTTCCACCTTCTTCAGACATATGTACATCAAGTTCATAAGAAGGGTCATGAAGAGAACTGTCAAGGTCTCCGTGTTTTACTCCGTCACCTCCGCCGCCGTAAAAATGACATGCACCGCAGTTTTTTCTGCCTGGGAGCCCAACGTTTTGTGCTGTTTTTTTAAGATCTGTTTTTTTAAAAAGTTTGCCTCCGAACATTTTGTCTTCCATGGCAGGATAACCTGCATCAGTAGGAAATTTTTTATATTCACCTGTCTGATCATGACAGACAAGGCAATCTACTTTGCTTTTATCGGAAAAATCGAAATTTTTATCTTCCCAGCCGTATCCTGCATGACATGATGTGCAACGAGCCTCGTTGCTTGCAATATTCATTCAGAAATTATTTAAGGTTATTCCGCCTTTTCCCATTTTGCCTGTTTTATCAGCATCACATTTCCAGGTCCAGTGGATGGAATTATGTATCTGGCCCGCAGCTTCAGTATGACAGAAATTACATGCCTGAGTAACTTCTTCCGGTGTTTTGAAATCCTGCTGAAGAAGTGGGATTTCTTTGTGGTCTGCTGTAGTCCACTTTCTTAATTCAGACCCCGGCTCTTCATTTCCCGCTTTAGGTGAAGCTGATGTTTGTAAAGCAGCTAAAAAGATAAATAAAAACAAATAAAGATATAAATTTCTCCCCATATAATTTTCCCCCTTGATTAGTTAAAAAAACTAAATTACAGATACATTTTTTAAAAAGAGGTTACAAAAATTTTTAAGAAAATATATTTATTTTAATTTTATATAGTTTTTGTTGATTCTTCAATTAGAGTTTATATATAAAAAAAATTAAGGGTAATAATATAAAAAAGCCTTTAATCAGGAGAGATAAATGACTTGCAAAGATAATCTTTTTTCAGAAGATAATTCTCCAAATCCTTTTGAATTCAATGAAACTGTTGCTGTATGTTTTGATGATATGGTCAGAAGATCTGTTCCTTTGTATAATGAATCTATACGTCTTCAGTGTGAGCTTGCATCAAAATTTTATCAGGAAAACAGCAGAATTTATGATCTTGGATGTTCAAACGGAAATTTCGGGATTTCATTACTTGAAAAAATGAGTGATAAACATTTTTTAATGACTGCTGCTGACAATTCCCGGCACATGACAGATATTTACTCTAAAAGACTTGATACCAGAAACAATAAGGACAGAATTGAACTTTTAACAAAAGATATAAATGATATTGTACCTGAAAATGCTTCAGTAGTTGTAATGAATCTTACGTTGCAGTTTATAGAAAAAGAAAAAAGAAATGCTCTTATACAAAAAATTTATGAAAATCTTTTGCCCGGAGGTATTTTTCTTTTAACAGAAAAGGTTTTAAGTACCAGTAAAATGTTTGAGAATGCTCAGACAGATATTTACTACGATTTTAAAAAAGAAAACGGATATTCTGAGCTTGAAATAAATAAAAAAAGAGAAGCGCTGGATAATGTATTAGTTCCTGAAACAAGTCTTGAACATATTAACAGGCTTAAGAATGCCGGGTTTTCATTTATTGATGTATATCTTAAATGGTTTCAGTTTACTTCATTCATAGCAGGAAAAAAGATTTAAAATGGATAATTTAATTAAAAATGCTTCAAAAAACGGGTTTATTAATTTATCAGAAAGTCTTGCTCATCTTATAAAAGAGAAACAAGAGCTTTTCAATTCTGACAGCAACAAACTTATCACTCAGTTCAAAGAATTTTATAAATCACTTCCTGATATAAAATCAGATAGTTATAATTTAAACAAAGAAGCTGTTTATGTTTATACAAAACAAGATATTTCACCAGAAAATATGAATAAACTAAGAGATTCTCTTTTAAAAATGCTGCCTTGGAGAAAAGGACCTTTTGATCTTTTCGGAACTTACATAGATTCAGAATGGAATTCAGATCTGAAATGGAAAAGATTTTGCGATAAAATAGATTTAAAAGATAAAATAGTTCTGGATATAGGTTCAAGTAATGGATATTATCTTTTTAAAGCCGCAGGTAAAGGTATTAAATTCGGGCTTGGAATAGAGCCTTTTATACCATATTATTTTCAGTTCCAGGCTGTAAACAAATATATCAAATCTGATAATTTATCTTGTATTCCTGCAGCATTTGAAGAAGTACCTGTTATAAAAAACTTTTATGACACTGTTTTTCTTATGGGCGTTTTGTATCACAGGAAATCTCCGCTTGATATGCTTTCTAAAATAAGAGAAACTATGAAAAGCAAAGGAGAACTGATTTTAGAAAACCTTATAATAGAATCTGATCAGTCGATTGCTCTTATCCCTGAAAAAAGATATGCTAATATGAATAACGTATATTTTGTTCCTAGCATTAAAACACTAGAAATATGGCTTAAAAAATCAGGGTTTACTGATATCAGCTGCCTTGATGTTTCAAAAACATATTTTAGTGAACAAAGAAAAACAAAATGGACTTTTGATAAATCCCTAGAAGATTTTCTCGATCCTGAAGATCAGGACAAAACTGTAGAAGGATACCCCGCACCTGTAAGGGCAGTTATAAAAGCTATAGCCAAATAAAAGTTTAAAAAAAACAGCATAACTTGTAAAAATTTTTAATCCAGGAGAGTAAAAATGAAAAACACCTGCTTATTTATTTCAATTCTTGTTTTTTCAGTTCTTCTTACAAATACCGGTTTTTGCCAGGATAACAACAATATTACAGAAATTAAAGGGGATGTTTTTGTAATAAAAAAAGACGGGTTCAGAAAAAATTTTGCAGAAGAAAACCAGGCTATTTTTCCGGGAGATCTCATTATTACAGGTAAAGAATCAACTGCTGTTATAAAATCCGGTGAAAGTTCGTTTATAATTGTGGAACAAAATTCAAAATTTAAAATAAATACGTCAGGCGTATATAACCAGGAAGAGGGTAAAGTATTTTATTCAATAGAAAAAAAAGAGCAAAAAGGTATTCAGGTAAAAACTCCTTTTGCGGTTATAGGCGTTAAAGGTACTGAATTTATAGTTAATGCAGATAAAAAATCACAATCTATAGCCCTTGACAGGGGGCTTATAAATATTAAGTCTTTGAAAGAAAAATTTGAACTGCACAGAAAAGAGGATCTTTCAGCTTTTGAATCGTTTATGGAAAAAACAAAATCTGCTTTTACCGATTATAAGGAAAAAAACAGAAAAGAGTTTGTAGAATATGTAGATGAATTCGATTTAAAACCTGATAAAATGGTTTCATTTTCTGATTCCACGGTAAAAGAAGAAGATATTTCTGAGGAAATGAACAAAGAGTTTGAAAAATTCAGGGCTATGCTGAAATGAAAAAGTATTTATACATTTTCTGTTTAATTTTAATTGTTTTTTCTGCCGCTGTATATTTATTTATTTATGAAGTTTCTCCTTTTTTTGAACTGTCTCAGAAAACAGATGATATTAATTTCAGCCTGTCAGATAACATTCCTGATAAAAACATAATTTTTGCAGCTGTTGATGAGAAAAGTGTTAACAGACTTGGAAGATGGCCGTGGGACAGATCTGTTATTGCTAAAGGTCTAAAAAAAATAGACAATGCATCTGTTGTTCTTCTTGATATGACTTTTTCTGAAACAAGCAGTAAATCCGAAGATGAAGCTTTATCTGAAGCTATTTCATCAATGAATAATGTTGTCTGTGGATTTTTTTTAAGAAACTCTGCCACCGAAGTAATGGACACCGACAGAAAAAGAATTTTATCTCTTTCTAGTCTTGAAAGAATTAAATCAGAAAATATTGCTCTTCCCGGAGCAGATTTTGCAGAAGTAAGTATTGAACCTGTACTGAAAGCTTGTGCATTAAATGCTGCTTTTTCAACTTTTCCGGATAAAGACGGGATATTCAGGCGTTATCCGCTTGGTTTTGTTTATGACGGTTCAGTTTATCCTACACTTGGAATACAGGGGCTTAGATTTTACTTAAACAGCGATATAGCAATAAATTCTGATAAAAACTCTATTACGGGTAAAATAAACAATAAAAAAATTGTTTTTAATAAGAATGGAATAAAAAGACTTAATTATTATGACCTGGATGATTATAAAACTATATCTTTTTCAGATATACTTGAAGGTAAAATTGCTGGAAAAGTATTTAATAATAAAATTGTAATAGTAGGTATTACTGAAGCCGGAATTTCTGATATAAGATCTACTCCTGTAGGCGCAGTTCCCGGACCTTTACTGCATTACACTTTTATATCAAATGTTTTGTCAGACCATCTTATAACTGAAAACAAAGCACATACTCTTTATTCAGCAGCATTGCTTTGTTTTATACCATTTTTTCTTTCCTTTGTTATGAAAAAAAATGTGCCAAGAATATCTCTTAACATTTTTTGTTTAATTCTTTTTATTGTTACTGCAAAAATATTATATATAAATTCAGGCTTATGGATTAATACTTTTTTCCCTGCTTGTGCATTTATAATTTCAGTATTTTCAGCTGAAGCTGTATTGTCGAGATTCCAGGAAAAAGAATCGAGGTTTATAAAACAGGCTTTTTCTGCTTATGTATCACCTGTTCTTTTAAAACAGCTTGCTGAGCATCCCGAGGATCTTAAGCTCGGAGGAGAGGACAAAGAGATTACAACACTTTTTCTTGATATAAGAAACTTTACTTCAATTTCAGAATCATTAAAATCCCACGAACTTGTAAATATGTTAAAAGAACTTTTCAATCCACTTACAAAAATTATTCAGGACAACCATGGGTTTGTTGACAAATATATAGGTGATGCAGTAATGGCTTTTTACAATGCACCTGTAAATATAGATAATCATCCTGATATGGCTTGCAAAAGCGCACTTGAAATGATGAAGTTTATGAAATCTGATGAGCTTAAACAAAGAGTAAATATCGGATTTGATTTAAACATTGGAGTGGGAATTAATACAGGTTTTGCAGTTGTAGGAAATACAGGTGCAGACAACAGGTTCAATTATACTGCAATTGGAGACAGTGTTAATCTGTGCGCAAGACTTCAGGATCTTAACAAAACATATCATACAAGTATTTTAATAAGTGAATTCACTAAAAAAAGATTAAGTGATGAATTTTTAACAAGGCAGATAGAAAAAGTTACTGTAAAAGGTAAAACTCAGGGTGTAATGATTTATGAACTCATGGAAAATACCCTTGAAAATATTAAAATAAAAGAAATGTTTGAAAAGTCTCTTCAATCTGATCTGGCAGAAGATTTCCAAAAATGCTACAAAGCCACCTCAGATCCTGTATCAAAAATTTTTGCTGAAAGATATTTATGATAAAAATACTGGACAAATACATTTTTAAAGAACTTATACCTCCTTTTGTGGTCAGTCTTGTTTTTTTTTCCTTTATTTTTCTTCTTTCAAGGATTTTAGATATTGCAGACATGCTTGTAAACTATAATGTCTCTTTAATATCAGTTGGAAAACTTGTTTTATATTCCCTTTCTTTTTTTCTTCAGTATACAATTCCGATGTCTGTAATGATGGCGGTACTTTTTGTTTTTATAGAACTTACAGGAGCAAATGAAATTCTTGCCCTTAAATCAGGTGGTGTTTCTGTTTTAAGGCTTTTGCCTTCTGTATTGATCTTTTGCATTATTGGAACTCTTCTTTCCGGTTTTATGACTTTTTACGGTCTTCCATGGGGTAAATACTCATTTAAGAAAGAAGCTTATAAAATAGCGGAAAGTAATATATCTGTCTCTTTTAAAGAAAAAACCTTCATAGATTCATTTGAAGGATTTGCTCTTTATATAAATGAAGTTGAAGAAAATAAAATTAAAGATGTATTTATTGAGGACAGATCAACAGGTGAAGCTCCTGTTACAATTACTGCACCCAGAGGAGAGCTTGTTCAGCAGAAAAGCGGTTATGTCATGGAGCTGTACAACGGATTTATAATTCAAATAGATGGTAGTGAAAATTCTGTTCATAAAACTAATTTTGGTAAGTACAGTTTCAGGCTCGAAATTCCCGAAAATAAAAAACCGGGAAGTTTAGGCAGCAAAGATGAAGATGAAATGTATTTTTCTGAGCTTGTAAATCATATTAAAAGTTATGAAAAAAAAAGCTCTGGTTATTATTCTGCACTTATGCAGATGCATGAAAAATTTTCTCTTCCTGCAGCCTCAATTTTTCTCGGAATCATAGCTTTTTCACTTGGGCTGAAAAATAAATCAGGGAAAAAATCATCGGCAGTAATCTACGGTCTTGGTCTTTTTGCATTTTACTATATCATTCTTGCCTTAGGATTGTCTCTTGGAGAATCCAAGCCTGAAATATACCCTCCTGCAGCTGCAATGTGGATACCGAATATAATAATGTTTGTTATAGGGATTTATTTTCTGTATCTGGCAGTAAAGGAAAAAAAATTGAGCCTTAATATTTTCAGGGGTTTTTAAAAATGAATCTTTTAACTAAATATATTTTAAAAGGTTATTTAAAGATCTTTTTTCTTATTGAAATTTTTATGATTTTTATTTTTCTTGTTATAGATTATTTAAACAACCTTGATAAATTTGTTAAATCTGGTTTTGGAGCATTTAAAGGTGTTTTTTTTATATTTTTAAAAATTCCTTTTGTAATTGTTCATCTTACTCCTGTTTCAATTGTTGTAGCTGCTGTTATCTATTACGGGCTTATGAATAAAAATAATGAAATAATTGCACTTTGTTCCAGCGGTATTTCTTTAAAAAGGATTTATCTACCTGTACTCGGTGTTAGTCTTTTAATGAGTATTGCAGTTTTTTTTATTTCAGATTCTGTAATGCCTTATACAGCTTCAAAATTAAATTATATTGAACTTACAAAAATAAAAAAAAGAAACATAATCACTGAAAAAAAGAATAATATCTGGCTTAAAGATAACAACCGGATAATTTATATAGATTATTTTAATGCTGAAAAACAAAATATCAGAAATATTACAATTAATGAATTCAACGATAAGAACATGCTTGAAAAAAGAACTCATGCCGATACTGCAATTTATGAAAATAAAGCCTGGGTACTAAAAAATATTTTTTATACAGATAATATAATTAAAGATTTCGGACATAAAATTGTCCATGAATCAGAAAAAAAACTTAACTTTAATTTTACACCTGATGAACTTGAAGATGCAGTTAAAATGCCCGATGAAATGAGTCTTAAAGAGCTCTACATTTACATAAATCAGCTTAATAAAAAAGGTTATGATGCCGGCAGATACATTGTCGATTTTCATGCCAAAACAGCTTTTCCCTTTGTTTGTCTCATTATGGGCGTAATAGGATCAATAATCGGACTTCATTCATCAACAGGAAGAAAAATTCCGCTTGGTACCGGGATTTCACTTTTTCTTTCTTTATTATACTGGTCAGTTTACAGTTTTTTTATTTCGCTCGGTTACGGAGAAAGCATGCATCCGTTTATTGCTGCATGGACTGCTAATTTAACATTCGGTTCAGCAGGAATTGCTTTTTTTATATTTTATGAAAAAAAACTAATACAAAGCTCATGATTAATAAAATTAAAAATATAATTTATTCAGATGATAAGACAAATAAATTTTTTTCAGCAGAATTAATTCTTTTTATTCTTTCAAAAATATACAGTTTTATTATTGATTTCAGAATTTTTTTATACGAAAAAAATTTATTAAAATCATACAGGTCAAAAGCATATGTTATTTCTGTTGGAAATATTACAGCAGGCGGAACCGGAAAAACTCCTTTTACAGCTTATTTATGCAGATTACTGGCAAATAAGGGATTTTCTTTAACTGTAGTAATGAGAGGTTATAAGGGTGAATTTGAAAAAACAGGCGGTATAGTAATAAACAAAGGTAAAATTTCTGCTTCTTCTCAGCAGGCAGGTGATGAAGCTTACCTTACTGCTTCAAAACTTGAAAATATACCTGTTATGTGCGGCAGGAATAAGGTTGAATCAGTAAAAAAAGCAGAAACTGAGTTTAACCCTGATATTATTATTCTTGATGACGGTTTTTCTCATTTAAAGCTTAAAAGAGACCTTGATATTGTTCTTTTGGATTACAAAAAACCTTTTGGAAATTCTTTTGTAATCCCCAGAGGAATTTTAAGAGAGAAAAAAGAGAATATTAAAAGGGCTGATGCCCTTGTTTATACAAGAGCTGATTCAGAAAAAAATAATAAAAATTATATTTTTTACTCTTTACATAAATCTTTTCCTGAAAAAATAATTAATGAAAAAAAAGAAAAGATTCCTGACAAGTTTATATTTTTATTTTCAGGAATAGGTAATAATATGAGTTTTTATTCAGGAGCAATAAAAGATGGATACAATATAAAAGATTATCTTTTTTTTGAGGATCATCATCAATACTCAGATAAAGATATAAAACTTATTATGAATAAAGCAAAACTTTCCGGCTGCACAACTCTTATGACTACATTAAAAGATTATTGCAGGATTGAACAGATTGATATAGATACTTCATTTGAACTTATAGTAATGGATGCTGAAATAGAGTTTTACAGCAATAAATTTGATGAATTTTTAATGAAACGGCTGAATATAAATTGAAAGATTTTTTTTCCTACTCTGCACAAAACTATACTATTTTATCCCTAAAAGAACTTGATTCAAAAAATATAGTTCCTTTTCAAAACGCTGTGATTAATTCCAACAGGAAACTGATCACAAGTCCTTCACCTCTTGGCGGCAGAGCAGAAATAGTTATAAAAAATATTCCAGAACTTGGAATGGTTGTTTTTAAAAACTATTTCAGAGGCGGTTTTTTAAGGTTTTTTAATAAAAGACATTATTTAAAATTTAAACAGGGAGTAAGACCTGTTAATGAAATTTTATTTTTAAAAAAATTGCAGGAACTGAATATTCCTGTTCCTGATCCCGTAGCTGCATATTATTCTGGAAATTGTATTTATAAAGGCGGAATAGTTACAAAATACATAAACAGTCCTTATACTCTTGCGCAATACTGCCTTATGGATAAAAAAAAGGGAGAAGCTATATTCAGAGAAAAATTTCTTCCTGTTTTTAATAAAATCATTTCAAACCGAGTTTTCCATCCCGATTTTCATCCCGGGAATGTAATTGTTTCAAATGATGAAGATATTTTTATTATAGATTTTGATAAAGCATGTTTTTATGAAGGTCTTGAGTTTTATCTCCATGAACAGCTTGTAAACAGGTGGAACCGGGCTGTTAAGAAATATAAGTTACCTTCTTTTCTTTCCATGGATCCAAAAAAACATTATTAAAAACTTTTTGAGGATCAATTTCCATACATTCTCTTGTATTTTTTCTGCATTCTTTTTTCCCGCAGTTTAAACACTCTGAATTTTTTCTTATTATTTTACCGTAATAAGGCCCGGTTCTCAGAGGATTGGACGGCCCGAACAATGCTGCTGTTTTTGTATCAACAGCAACACTGAGATGCATCGGCCCTGTATCTGAGCTGATAAGAAAGGAAGCGTTTCTTATTAACTGAATGAGTTGTTTTAAATCTGTTTTTCCGGTAAAATTTAACGGTTGTTTTTTACAAAAAGAGCTTATTTTAAAAGCAAAATTTATATCTCCAGGACCACCTGTTAGAACAGGAGTGTAATCTGTTTTTTCATAAATCATATCGGAAAGTTTTGCAAAAGATTCTTCAAACCATCTGTTCGCAGGTTTTGTTGCTCCTGTATTAAGTATTATATATTTTTTAGTTTTAATTTTTATCTCGTCTGCAAAATGAGGTATATTCCATACAATTTCTTCAGGAACACCAATACCTATATGTCTTCCAAATTCAAGATACTGATCAAGCATGTGGTTTGATTCGTGGTCACCTGGTTTAATCTTTTCGTATGGAAGAAGCCATGTTAATTCTTTGCATCTTTTTTTATCAAATGTAATTTTTCTTTCTGCAGATGCATGATATGTAAAAAATGCCGATTTAAGAATCCTTTGAAGATCAAAAACAAAATCGTATTTTTCAAATTTAATTATTTTTAAAATTTTATCAGCTGAATCTTTTTTATTCTTTTTATCAAACAAAAAAACTTTATCAACTTCGTCATGGTTTTCAAGAAGGGGGAAGCTCAGAGGTTCTGTGATCCATGTTATTTCGGCATTTAAATTATTTTTTATATGTACAGCAAGGGGAAGGGTATTTATAACATCACCAAGTGCCCCAAGTTTAATAATAAGAATTTTCATATTAATTTTCCAATTAGTGTTTCTGATGCATTAATAATTTCTGATGAAGGTATGTTCATACATTCATCAGTACCAAGGGGGCATTTTTTATGCCCGTGTCTTCCACAGGGCCTGCATCTGAGATTTTTTTCAACAACAATATTTTTATTTTTCCAGGGACCGTAGCCGAATTCGGGAACAGTAGAACAAAAAACTGCAGTACACGTTTAAGAGCCGAAGCCATGTGAAGAGCCATATTATCATTGCAGATTACAAGCTTGGCATTGGATATCATAAACTTCAGTTCAGAAAGATTCAAATCCCCGCATAAATTAAAAGAGTTGGTGTTTTTGATAACTTTACTGCAAATTTCGTTTTCGACTTTTGAGCCGGTGATAACAATGAAATAACCTTTTTTTTCAAAATAATCAGCTGTTTCATTGTAACCTTTTGAATTCCACATCTTTGTATGCCAGGTACTACCAGGAGACATAAGTATGTATTTTATATCTTTAAAACTTCTAAGCTCAGGCTTTATCTCATTATCTTCGGGCGAAAAAAGTCTTAAATCCTGAGGTAAAAGATTTATATCAGCTTCAGAATTTAAAATTGAAAGATTTCTGACTGCATCGTGGTCATCAGGATTTCTCTTTTCTTTTGTATGGTATAAAAAAGAAAGTTTTGCTTTTTTAAAACCTGTTCTTTCAGGAATCCCTGTTAAAAACAGCATTAAAGATGTTCGAAAAGATTTATGAAGTGAAAAGACTTTTGAGATATTAAGTTTATTTATTTTTTTTTTTATTTTTAATATACCTTTTATACCTTTTTCACGTCCTCTTTTGTCGTATACAAGAACCTTTTTTATATACGGATCGTTTTCAACAAGAAGTCTACCTGCAGGAGTTGTAAGAAAATATATATCAGAATCAGGATAAAGCTCTTTAACACCTTTTATAACAGGAGTTGATAAAATTATGTCACCCAGAAAACCGGTCTGAACAATCAGTATATTCATTAATTCATGCTCCGGGCTTACTTATTTCATCAAGATAATTTTTCACTCCCTGGTATACATTTAAAAATTCTTTTTTATATCCGGCATTTTTAAGATTTGTAATATCTGCCTGTGTAAAACTCTGGTATCTTCCTTTTAGGTGATCAGGAAACGGCATATATTCAATCTTACCTTTTCCCATCCAGCTGATAACAGCTTTTGCAACATCATTAAAGCTTTGGGCAAAGCCTGTTCCAACATTAAATATTCCTGATACTTCAGGGTTTTTCCAAAGCCACATATTTACATCTACGGCATCTTGTACATAGACAAAATCTCTTTGCTGAGCTCCGTTTTCATATCCGCTGGTACCTTCAAAAAGTCTGCAAACACCTTTTTCTTTAATCTGATTATAAAAATGAAAAGCAACGCTTGCCATTGCTTTTTTATGAAATTCACGTGGACCGTAAACATTAAAATACCTGAGACCGCAGACCTGATTATTTATTTTCCCAAGATATTTTCTTACGTAATTATCAAAAAGAAGTTTTGAATATGCGTAAACATTAAGTACTTTTTCATTTTTTTCATTTTCATCAAAAACAGTATTATCTCCATATACCGAAGCAGATGAGGCATATATGAACTGAAAATTTTTTTTCATGGAATGATTGAATATAACTTTCGAATACTCATAATTGTTTTCCATCATGAATTTTCCGTCCCACTCAGTTGTATCAGAGCAGGCTCCTTCATGAAAAACAGCTTCTGTTTTTTCAAGCAAATGATGATCATTTTTTAGTTTTTCTATATAATCATCCTTATCCATATAATCGAGTATTTTAAGGTCAGATATATTTAAAAATTTTTCTCCCTGTTCAAGATCATCAACAACAAGAACATCTTCTCTGCCGAGTCTGTTTAATTCCTTTACAATATTGCTTCCTATAAAACCGGCTCCGCCTGTAACTATGAGCATAAATTATTCCTTTATTCTGTTTATAAGTCCTGTTGTGCTGTGTCCCTCAAGAAAATCCATTGTTTTGACTTCGCCGCCGTTTTGAATAACAGCTTTTGCACCTGCAATATCTTTGATAATATAATCTCCACCTTTTACAAGTACGTCCGGCAGGATACGTTCTATCAGATTCAGGGGAGTATCCTCGCCGAATTCAATAATCCAGTCTGTCGATTCAAGTGCATCAAGCATAGACATTCTTGTTTGTACAGAGTTAAAAGGCCTTTGTTCGCCTTTGAGGTTTTTAACTGAATCATCTGAATTTACGGCAACTATAAGCCTGTCTCCAAGTTTTTTTGCTTTCCTGAGATAATCTATATGACCTGGATGAAGAATGTCAAAACATCCGTTTGTCATAACAATTTTTTCTCCTCTTTTTTTCGAATGACTTAAAAGATCAAAAAGCTCATTAAGCTCGACTACACCTTTTTTTAGAGGTTTGAATTCTTTTTTAACCTCACTTAAAAGAATTGATTTTATCTCTTCTTTAGTTGTAAAAGCAGTACCGAGTTTGGATACTACAATTCCTGCTGCATAGTTTGCTATTCTTACTGCAGAAAGAAGATCTGTCCCAGAAGCAAGAGCTGAAGCAAGAGCGGCAACAACTGTATCACCGGCACCTGTTACATCAAAAACCTCTTTTGTCTGAGCATTTACATTTATATACTGATCTTCATCAAAAATAAGAGTCATCCCTTTGTCACCTCTAGTTATAAGAAGTGTGCTGAGATTGAGCTCCCTTATAAGACCGCTTCCTTTTTTTATAATATCATTTTCAGATCTGCAGGTTCCAACAGCATCTTCAAACTCCTGATAATTTGGAGTAATAATGGTTGCATTTCTGTATTTTGAAAAATCACTTCCTTTTGGATCCACAATAACAGGTTTTGAAAGTTTGACTGCTTTTTCAATCCATTCACGGGATGATTTAAGAGTTCCTTTTGCATAATCTGAAATGACAACTATATTTGAATCCTTTATTGAGGCTTCATAGTATTTTTCAATCAAATCTCTTTTTACATTTGGGAATCCGTCTTCATGGTCAATTCTTAAAAGCTGCTGATGCTGACTTATGATTCTAAGTTTTGAAATTGTTTTACAATTTTTTATTTTCTGAAATTTTGGATTTATTTTAAACTGTTTTAGTTTGTTTTCAAGCTCTGTGCAAAGTTCATCATCTCCTGTTAAGGCAATCATGTCGCATTCTGAGCCAAGACTTCCTATGTTCATTGCAACATTGGCACTACCGCCAGGTCTTAAATCTGAACTGCCAATTTTAACAACCGGAACCGGAGCCTCGGGAGATATTCTTTTTGTATCTCCGTACCAGTATGAATCAAGCATAACATCACCGGCAACAGTGATTTTACCTTTCCCCAGATTTTCAATCATAGGAATAAGTTCAGTCTTTTTTAAATAATTATCCACAAATATCCTCTTCAATTATTTCACAGATTATATGACCGATTAATATATGTGCTTCCTGAATTCTTGCTGTAACATCAGAATCTACAATAATGGAAATATCAGCAATTTTTTTTAATAAACCACCGTCTTTGCCAGATAAAGCTACAGTAAGAGCTCCTTTTAATTTTGCCTCATTCATTGCATTTTCTACATTTTTACTGTTACCGCTTGTTGAAAGACCAACTACTGCATCTCCAGAGGAACAAAGCCCCTGAATCTGGCGGGTAAAAATATGGTCATATGAATAGTCATTTCCTACTGCAGTAAGAATTGAAGTATCTGTTGTAAGTGCAATTGCAGGAACAGAGACTCTTTCTTTATTAAATCTCCCTATAAGCTCAGCAGCAAGATGCTGACTGTCTGCTGCAGAACCTCCGTTTCCCATGAAAAAAATTTTTTTACCATTTTTTATAACTTCTGATAATTTTTTTCCGGTTTCAGAAATTAACTTCTGTTGATTTTCAAGCGTTTTTATTACTTTTAAATGGCTTGTTATAATATTATTTATATCCATTTTTGTTTCTCCGTTTTATAAAATACAATCAAATTGTATAAATTTAATAGAGAATATTGTCAATTAAGTATATTAGTGATTAAATGAAAAAAAATTTAGTTTTTTACAAACAAGATTGTAATATTCTTCATTTACATGATGAAATCTCTATGGCTATTGCTTAAATTTTTAACTTTGGAATTAAACTGGTTGGTGTGAAACGGGTAGGGAATAATTTTATCAATAAATCTAATTTAAGTATTTGAATTTATGAAAAAAAAATTGATAAGTTTAATAATTCTATGTTTATCTGCAGGCTGTTCCATTACAGATAAAAAAATAACTGAACATGAATCGTATGCTTCTACCATGATAAATGTTTACAGAGAAAATCTTGACAGTTTTTCTTCTGTAAGAAAAGGAAAATGCAGCATGTATCCAAGCTGTTCTGCATATGCAAAAGAAGCTTTTAATCGCCTTTCATTTTTTAAAGCATCTACAGCTGTTTCAGATAGATTGATAAGATGTGGAAGAGACAGTGAAGATAAACTTAAAATTATAAAAATTAATAACAGGCTGCGAATAAATGACCCTGTAAATGAATAAAACGGAGATAAAATGAAGAAAATATTATTCTTTATAACAGTATTTTTTATTTTAACTGATTTTTCTTATGCAGAAATTACCGATGTTTTTGTTAGTATTCTTCCTCAAAAGTATTTTGCCGAGAAAATAGGGGGGGAATATATAGATGTCAAAGTAATGGTTCTTCCGGGAAACAGTCCTGCTGTTTACAATCCTACACCACGTCAGATGAAAGATCTTGGTAATGCTCAGATATATTTCTCAATAGGTGTTCCGTTTGAAAAAAACTGGATTGGAAAAATAAAAAAAAATTTTAAAAATCTTAAAATTAAAGATTCTTCCAATGGAATCTTAAAGCGTGAACCTGACAAAGGTGTTTTAAATATCAAGGAGCATAAAAATGAAAACAGCCACAACCATGATCACGGATTTAATGACCCTCATATCTGGATGTCTCCTTTAAACGGATTGAAAATAGCAAGAAACATGCTCACTGTTTTAATTGAGGATTCACCAGAGCACAGTAATTATTTTATTAATAATTATGAAAAATTTGCAGATGAAGTAAAACAACTTGATGCAAAACTTTTAAAAATGACTCTTACTGCGAAGAATAAAGATATTTTTGTATATCATCCGTCCTGGGGATATTTTATGGATGATTACGGTTTTAATCAGATACCTATAGAATCTGAGGGAAAATCTCCGGGGCCCAAGCATCTTGCTGAAATTATGAAGTTTGCAGAAGAAAAAAAAATAGAACTGTTACTTGTACAGCCCCAATTTCCAACATCAAGTGCTGATGTTATGGAAAAAACTCTTGAACTAAAAATTCAAACTGCTGATCCTCTGGCAGAAGACTGGAAAGAAAATCTTATTAAAATCGGCAAAATTGTATCTGGCCAAAACTGATGCTAAAAATAATTTTCATAAATATTCATTACAACAGACTTTGAAAAACCTCTCTGACTCATAATTCTCATAAAAGCTTCTGCTTTTTTCTGTGAGCCCTGTTTTTTGTCTATTTTAAATTTTGATTTTAAAAAATATTTTAAAGCTGTTGAATATTCTTCTTCACTTTCTTCATAATCGGCAAGAAGTAAGTCACAAAGATCAGTAGATAAACCTTTTTTATAAAAATTTTGTCTTATTTTTAAAGGGCCGTTAAGCTTTCTTTTCTCCTGCTCAAAAAAAGCTTTTGCAAATTTTTCATCATCAATGAACTTAAATTCTTTGCATTTATTAAGTGCTGAATCTATTTCTTCTTTTGAATAGCCTTTTTTTGCAAGCTTTGTTTTAAGCTCAAACTCTGTATGATCTCTTATTTTCAAAAAATCAAGGGCACTTGTATAAGAATCTTTTACAGCACCCTTTTTTCTTTTTTTATGCTGATGCAAGATATTCCTTTACAGCTTCTCCTATTGAAATCCAGGTTGCTTTTCTTTTTTCATCATCTGTTTCAAGAAGTGTGATTCTAAAACCTTTTCTTTCACAGCAAAAGCCTGTCAAAGGAACAACGCAGATTCCCTTACCGCCAAGAAGATAATAAACAAATCTTTTGTCTACCTCAACTCCCCGGACTATTTTTTCGATAAAATCTTTAGCCTGAGGATTTTTTATTCCAAGACTTTGCTTATCATTTAATACATCATCTTCAAATAAAACAGTCATGTAAAAAGCGCCTCTTGCCGGCTGAACCTTAATTCCTTCAAAACTGCTTAAGATCTTATAAGCTTCATCAGCTCTTTGTTCAAACATTTTTGCACGGTTTTCAATATGAGACTTATATCTGTCATCTCCCATAATTTTTGGTATTGAATACTGCGGAAGACTTGTAGAGCAGACTTCAAGCATTTTTGCATCTCTGATTGTTTTGATATATTTTGCAAATGTCGGACGAATATCCTGATTATATACTTCAATCCAGCCGCATCTTGCACCAGGCCATGGATATTCCTTGGAAATACCGCGCATTGAAATTCCGGGTACTTCTCCTATTACATCACAAAGCTGACAAGTCTCTTCGGGATTATATACAATATTTGCATAAATTTCATCTGCTATAATAAAAAGATCATATTTTCGTGCTATATCTACTATTGTTTCCAGATATTCCCTTGGATATACAGCTCCTGTTGGATTATCAGGATTAATAATAAGAATTCCTGCAATTGAATCGTTGTACTTTACCTTTTTTTCCATTTCATCGAGATCAGGCATCCATCTGTTGTCAGGATCCAGGGTATATGTAAGGTGCTCATATCCGGAATGAGCAGCTTCAGCTGAAGAATGAGTTGAATATGCCGGAGAAGGGCCTAAAACTCTTGCCTCTCTTTTAAGAAAACCGAAGATCTTGCTTACTGCATCTCCCAGTCCGTTAAAAAAAAGTATATCTTCAGGAGATACCTGATAACCTCCTCTTTGATTTACCCGATCAGCCAGAAACCTTCTGGTTTCCGGCACGCCCGCAGTAGCAACATAACCGTAGAAGATATCCTCATTAACAAGTTCAGTTATAACATCTTTAATCCACTGGGGAAGTTTTTCGCCTTTGGCCATTGGATCTCCAATGTTTTCCCAGATAATTTCAACACCCATTTCGCTTAACTTATTTGCGACTTCAACTATTTCGCGAATTTCATAAGTAAGCTGACCTGAACCAACATGTACAATGTCTCTTCTCATTATTACACCTGCAGCCTTTATTATAATAAAATTTAAATATAAAAAAGGGGTTCTCCCAGATGAAAGAACCCCTTAGATCCTTTAATTTCCCTGCCTGGAATTAGCTAGTGAAATTATCAGCAGGACTTAAAAAAGTAAAGTATATTTTAATTTTCTTCTTCTGCTGCAGAAGCTTCTATAACTTTTTGTGTTATATCAGGCGGAACCTGCTCATAATGAGAAAATTCAACAGTAAAAGTTCCTTTACCACCTGTCATTGATCTTAATTCAGGTGAATATTTCTGAATTTCAGCAAGTGGAATTTCTGCTTTTACAGAACTCTTTTTCCCTTGTGAATCCATACCCTGAACCCTGCCTCTTCTTGAGTTAAGATCACCCATGATATCGCCCATACTCTCTTCAGGAGCAACAACCTGGATCTTCATTATAGGCTCTAGCAGAACAGGGCCTGCCTGGGAAATTGCATCTTTATAGGCAAGAGATCCGGCAACTTTAAAAGCCTGTTCAGAAGAATCAACGCTGTGGTATGAACCGTCATCCACAACAGCTTTAAAATCGACAGTAGGATAGCCTGCAAGAACACCTTTATCCTTTGCTTCAGCGATCCCTTTTTCAACTGCAGGAATATACTGTTTAGGTATAACACCACCAACAATTTCATCTTCAAAAACAAAACCTTCACCTTTTGGAAGAGGCTCAAATCTAACCCAGCAATCACCGTACTGACCGTGTCCGCCTGATTGTTTTTTGTGCTTGCCCTGGACGCGAACAGATTTTGTAATTGTTTCTTTATATGGGATTTTAGGAGTTTTTAATTTTGCGCTGACCTTGAATTTTCTTTTAAGCTTGGTGATTGCAGTCTCAAGATGGAGAGCTCCTGACCCTGATAAAATCATTTCATTTGTTGCATCATTTCTTTCAAGTCTAAGAGCAGTATCTTCATCAATAATTTTTGCAAGAGAAGTAAAAACCTTGTCTTCATCTCCTTTTTCTTCTGCCATAACTGCAAATGATATTACAGGTGGTTTCGGCTTTAACTGGGGAATTTGTACTACATTTTCAGGATCACACAGAGTATCTCCTGTTTTTGTTTTCTTGAGTTTTGAAACAGCAACAATATCACCTGCAAGAGCCTCTGTGATATTTTTCTGTGTTTTGCCCTGGGGAATGTATAGCTGAGAATATTTCTCTTTTTCTTCTTTCTCAGTATTAAAAAAAGTTCCGTCTTTTGAAAGCTTTCCTGAAACAATTTTAAAAATATTTAACATACCAGCATATGGATCAAGTACTGTTTTAAAAACATATGCAGCAAAAGGACCTTCCGGATCTGTTATAAGCTCTGTTTCATCACCGTTTGATGTTAAAGCTTTTACAGGAGGTGCTTCAAGAGGCGAGGGCGCAGCATCAACTATAAAGTCCATAACAGCTTCTGCTCCGGCACCTGTGGATGCTGTACCAAAAAATACAGGAGCAAATACTCTTTCTTTAAAAGAAGTTTTAAGACCGCTTATAATCTCTTCCTGAGTTAACTCACCGCCTTCAAGATATTTTTCAATTAAGTCGTCATCTGATTCAGCGATGTTTTCAATTAAAGCCATTCTTTCAGTTTCAACATCATCAGCAATATCTGCCGGTATATCAATAGATTTTCTGTTACCTTCTTCATCATATTCAAAAGCCTGGTTTGATAAAAGGTCGACATAACCCTTTAAAACCATATTATCAATAATAGGATACTGCAGAGCTGATGCTCTTAAACCGCATACTTCTTCAAAGTTTTCAATTATTGAAACATAATCAGCATTTTCTTTGTCAATTTTATTTATAAATACTGCACAAGGCTTATTGAGCTCTGATGCAAGTTCCATTGTTTCTTCAGTTTTAACCCTTATTCCGTCAACTGCGTCAACAACAACCAAAAGAGATTCTGCGGCCTGAAAACAAAGAGGAGAGTCTTGAAAAAAATTAAGATCACCCGGAGTATCAAGCAGGACAACATCATGTTTTTTCCAGGGTACAGTGAAAAATCCTGTGGATATACTTGAACCTCTTGAAATTTCTTCAGGTTCAAAGTCCATTACAGTATTTCCTTCTTCTACTTTTCCGATTCTGGTGGTTTGGCCTGCTCTGAAAAGAATATTTTCAGCAAGTGTGGTTTTGCCGGCGCCGGCATGTCCTGCCAACGCCACATTTCTTTTCCTTTTGATTGCATCTGACATTTAGTTTCCTCCTTATTAAGTAACAAAAATAAAACTTCATGCTGACGTGAATTAAATATTTAGTTGCTGAACGAAAACGGCCTGTTTTCTCCTCTCTGTGTTTGTCAGGATCAAAATTAAATCCTCAAAATAATCGAGTATTCCTGCGGTTAAATTTTTCATTTTCCTTGAATTGAACAAAAGATTATAATTTTCTACCAAATACTATTTTTTATTTTGCTCTGGGCTGAATGTCAACTGTATAATATATTCACGGTTACCTTTAGGGCCGGTGATCGGCGATAAAACAACGTTTTTAGAAAAAAGCCGTTGTTCAGAAAAAAAAACTTTGAGATCGCTTATTATCCTTTCATGAATTATTTCATCCTTTACAACACCACCTTTTTGAACTTCATGCCTTTGAGCTTCAAACTGAGGTTTTATAAGAGCAAATACTGAACAACCAGGCTTTAAAAATTTTAAAGCCGCCGGCATAACAATTTTCAAAGAAATAAAAGAAGTGTCACATACGCAAAGATCAACTTTTTCACCAATCTCTTCAAACTCCATATTTCTGATATTTGTTCGCTCAAAAACTATAACCCTTGAGTCCTGACGAAGTTTCCATGAAAGCTGCCCATAACCTACATCGACTGCAAAAACTTTTTTTGCACCATTTTGGAGGAGATAGTCTGTAAAGCCACCTGTTGAAGCTCCTATATCAAGACATACAAGATTTTTAACATCAAAAGATGTTTGTTCAACAGCCTCTTTAAGTTTAAGTGCACCACGGCTTACAAAAGGAAAATCCTCTTTTTTTAATCTTATGCTTATGTTTTCAGAAAGATTCATACCCGGCTTTAAATTTTGATAACCTTCTGCAACAACATTACCTGACATAATAAGAGCCTTTGCTCTTTCTCTGCTTTGGGCAAAACCTTTATCTACTAAAATCTGATCAAGTCTTTTTTTATTTTTCATGCTTAATTAGCTTTACTGACTGGTTATAAATATTTGTTACAGTAAGTCCGCATATCTCTTTAAGTTCAGCAGGTGTTCCCTGGGTAATAAATTTGTCTGGTATACCGAGTCTTAAAAAATTATTAAGATTTACGCTGTTGTCCATAAAAAGTTCTGCAACAGCACTTCCAAAACCTCCGTGCAGAGCATTTTCTTCAACTGTTATTATGTTTTTATGTTTTGCAGCCAGGTATAATATAAGTTTTTCATCCAGAGGCTTAACAAATCTAGCATCTATTAAGGCTGGAGAAAATCCATCATTTTCGAGCATTTCACATGCTTCAAAAGCCTCATTAACCATACTTCCAACTGCTATTATAAGTATATCTTCACCATTTTTAATGATTTCAGCGTCAAATGATTCGAATACCTTAGCATCTTCATATGAAACAATATCATTTGAAGGAGTTTTCCCTCTTGGATATCTCACTGCAACAGGAGAATTCATTTTTTCTGCAGTCTTAAGCATACTTACAAGTTCACTGCCTGATGAAGGGGCCATAACTGTCATATTCGGTATCAGGCGGAGATAACTTATATCAAGAGCTCCGTGATGAGTAGGACCGTCTTCACCTACAAGGCCGCCTCTGTCGATTGCAAAAATAACATGATGATTTTCAAGGCAGACATCATGGATAATCTGGTCATAAGCTCTTTGAAGAAAAGTAGAGTAGATTGCAACAACAGGTGTGAAACCCTCTACAGCCATACCTGCAGCAAAAGTTACGGCATGCTGTTCTGCTATACCGACATCAAAAAATCTTTTTGGAAATTTTTTCTGAAAATCGAGAAGACCTGTACCGTCGGGCATAGCAGCTGTAACAGCTGTTACTTTGTTATTAGACTCACCCATTTTACAGATTGTATCTGAAAAAACTTTTGTATAGGAAGGGCGGTTGTCTTTGTTGCTTTCTTTTTTTAACGGAGAGACTCCGTGGAATGCAGTAGGATTTTTTTCTGCAGGCTTGTATCCCATGCCCTTTTTAGTTGTTATATGAAGAAGAACTGGTTCATCAAGTGTTTTGATATTATTTAATATATTCACAAGGTGATTTGTATTGTGACCGTTAATAGGACCGAAGTAGTCAAAGTTAAATGCCTCAAAAAGCATTCCCGGAGTTACAAACGTTTTAAAAGACTCTTCACTTCTTTTAGCAAATTTGTATATATCATCACCTATTCCCGGAAGTTTTTTTAAAAACTCACCAAACTCTTTTCTAAGTTCCTGAAAATATCTTCCTGATAATTTTCTGCTGAGGAAAGAGGAGAGTGCACCAACATTTTCTGAAATAGACATTTCATTGTCATTTAAAATAACAATGAGTCTTTTTTTGGAATCTCCTGCATGATTTAATGCTTCATATGCCATACCTGCTGTCATTGAGCCGTCTCCAATAACGCAGATTACATTTGATTTATCATTATTAAGGCATTTCCCGGCTGAAATACCTAGGCCTGCAGAAATCGAGGTAGAGCTATGGCCAACTGTAAATGCATCATGTTCACTTTCAGTAATATGAGGAAAACCGGAAATTCCGTTGAGCTGCCTTAATGTATCAAATTTATCTTTTCTACCTGTAAGAATTTTATGAGCATAAGCCTGATGTCCAACATCCCATACAATTTTGTCTGAAGGAGAGTTAAAAACATAGTGAAGGGCGGTAGCAAGTTCAACAGCACCAAGACTTGAAGCAAGATGCCCGCCGTTTTTAAGAGTTGTCTTTATTATCAGCTCTCTGATTTCCGAGTTTAATATATCAAGATCTTCTATAGATAAATCTTTTATTTGTTCCGGAGAGTGAATTTTATTAAGAAATTCCAATTTAATAACCGTTCCTTTATTTTTTTCTGTTCAAAATATACCAGGCAAGCGAGTGCAGAGGTCCGGCTCCCTGCTTAAAATATTTTAAATGCTCAACAGAATTTTCTATTAATTCTCTGGCATAAGTTTTTGAGTTTTCAAGACCGATTAAAGCAGGATAAGTTGCTTTGTTGTTATCTGAGTCTGAACCTGCTGCCTTTCCCATTACTTCCGGATTGCCTGTTACATTGAGAATATCGTCTGTAACCTGGAAAGCAAGACCTATAAGTTTTCCGTATTCATCAAGGTGATTTATTCCTTTTTCATCGGATTCTGCAATAACAGCTCCTGATTTAAGAGAAGCTCTTATAAGTGCTCCTGTTTTTTCCATATGTATCTGTTCAAGTTCTGAAAGATTTACTGGTTTAGTTTCAGCTTCAATATCTTTAATCTGACCGGAAATCATTCCTTTATCTCCGGATGCAGAAGATATTATTCGTATAGTCTCAAGAGCTGTTTCAGGTTTAAGATTCTGGGTTGCAAGTATTTCAAAAGCTTTTGTAAGAAGAGCGTCACCCGCAAGAATAGCAGCAGCTTCACCGAATTTAACATGACAGGTTGGCTTGCCTCTTCTTAAGTCATCATTATCCATTGCAGGAAGATCATCATGTATAAGAGAATATGTATGAATCATTTCAATGGCGCAAGCACAGTTCATTGAAAGCATTTGTCTGCTTTTACAAATTTCTTCGGCAGCAAGGCATAAAATAGGTCGTAGTCTTTTCCCGCCTGCCATAAGAGAATAGCTTGCTGCTATGGTTGATAAAGAAGAATCTTTTGCTATATTAAGTTTAAGCAGGTTATCTTCGATCAGCTTTTTTTTGTCTTCAAGATACTCTTTTAATTCAAAATTATTATTCATTATATATTATTTTCATCAAAATTCTCTTGTTTGAGATTTCCGTCCATATCTTTTTTCAAAACAGATATCTTTTGTTCTGCCTCATCAAGTTTTTCAGCACAAAACTTTGAAAGCTTTATTCCTTCTTCAAATTTTTTTACAGCATCTTCAAGAGTCAGGTCGTTATTTTCAAGGGAATCAACGATTTCATCAAGCTTTTTTAAGGATTCTTCAAAATTTTTTTTTGCCATTTTTAATTCTCATCCCTTATTATTTCATTTACTGTACAAAGCAGGGTGCCGTCATGCATTACAACTTCAACCCTGTCGTTTTGTTTTACATCAGTTTGTACAGATCTCAATATTTTTTTTGTATTATAGTCACGGGTTATTGAATAACCTCTTTTTAAAATATTTTTTGGTCCGAGTTCAAAAAGTTTGTAAAAATTTTTATCAAGTTCAAAGCGTTTTTTCTCAAGAAAATTTCCATAATTTTTTATTAAAGAATTGTAACTATATTCAAATCTGTTTTTGTTTGTTTCATAAAAAGAATTGAGCTTTTTGTATGTAAGGCCTTTTTCAAGAGTTTTTATATAATCTTTTTTTAGAGAAATAAAATTATTAACCCGTTTTTCTAGCAAAGATAAGTTTTCATCTATATAAAGTCTTGTATCTTCAATATTTTTTTGGGGATCCTTCAGCCTTTTTTCTGTATTTCTAAGATTTTGTTTTTTATATTCAACTATTTTTGAAAGACTAAAACCAAGTCTTTTTTTATAAATATTTAAAGTGTTTATAAGATCTGTTTTTGCAGGTACGCTATATTCTGCAGCTGCAGTCGGAGTAGGAGCTCTTAAATCCGAAACAAAATCGATTATTGTAAAATCTGTTTCATGACCAACACCTGAGACTACTGGAATTTGCGAATTGAAAACAGTCCTTGCAAGATCTTCTGAATTAAAAGCCATTAAATCTTCAAATGAACCTCCGCCTCTTGCAATAATTATTAAGTCCGTATCATTTTTTTCATTAAGATCATTTAAAGCATTAATTATTTCTTTATGAGCATTTTCTCCCTGTACAGATACAGGATATATTTCAATTTCTATGTTATTAAATCTTTTTTTAAAAACTTTGAGCATATCCCTTACAGCAGCACCAGTAGGGGATGTTACAAGACTTATTTTTGATGGAAGAAAAGGGAGCTTTTTTTTGTATTTTTCTTCAAAAAGACCTTCCTGGCGAAGCTTTTCCTTTGTCTGTTCAAAAAGAAGCTGTAAAGATCCAAGTCCTTTTGGCTCCAGATATTCAAAAATTATCTGGTAGGAACCTCTTGGCGGATATACTGAGATTCTTCCAAAACCTGTTACTTCAAGACCGTTTTCAGGTACAAATTTAAGATTTCTCTGCTGATTTTTAAATATTGCGGCATTGATTAAAGCTTTGTTATCTTTTAGCGAAAAATAGTAATGCCCGGATGAAGGAGCTTTAAAATTGGAAATTTCTCCGGTAACCCATATAAATGAAAAATTTGAATCAAGAGTTTCATAAATTCTGTGAGTAATCTGAGATACGGTATAAATTTTTTTGGACTTTTGATCTAATACCAAATTTACAACTCCTTAATCGTATATGTCACAAAACCAGAATTTATCTTTCAATTCAATACAGACGAAATATTTAACCTCTTGAATACTTGAGCATTCTGAGGATTAACTTCTGCTTCTAACTTAAGAACCGGTTAAAAAAGACTGTTTTCGTTCAACAACTAAATAAAAAAATAAAATCGACTAATATTTACAAACAGGATAATAAAATCTGTATACTGATTTGACAAGCATTCAGTTTATCAAAGTCCGATAATATAT
>Ga0136557_1000666_pt1 | contig 25316 bp, 20 predicted proteins | sample AntRauTorckE6832_FD_104796 | JGI IMG/M metagenome (GOLD analysis project Ga0136557, IMG submission 104796) | Saline lake microbial communities from Rauer Islands, Antarctica - Metagenome Torckler E6 #832 | ecosystem: Environmental > Aquatic > Non-marine Saline and Alkaline > Saline | place...
CCGCCACCGATCTGGTGCTGACGGTGGTGGAAATGCTGCGCAAGAAAGGGGTGGTCGGCAAGTTTGTGGAATTCTACGGCGACGGACTGAAAGATATGCCGGTGGCTGACCGGGCCACCATCGCGAACATGGCGCCGGAATACGGTGCCACCTGCGGTTTCTTTCCGGTAGACGACCAGACCATCGATTACATGCGCCTGACCGGCCGCGATGAGGATCAACTGGAACTCGTAGAAGCCTACGCCAGGGCTCAGGGCCTCTGGCGCGAGCCGGGCCACGAAGCGGTCTATACCGACACCCTTGAGCTTGATATGGGTGAAGTGGAAGCCAGTCTCGCCGGGCCCAAGCGCCCTCAGGACCGAGTGGCACTGAGGAATATGAAGTCTTCATTCGAGCTGCTGATGGAAACGGCCGAAGGTCCGGCGAGTGTGACTGAGGGCCCGCTTGAGTCGGAAGGCGGGCAGACCGCCGTCGGCATCGAGAAAAGCTATGAGCACTCCGCCAGTCAGCCGCTGGAGATGAAAGGCCAGAAAACCCGTCTGGACCCGGGCGCCGTGGTGATCGCTGCGATTACCTCCTGCACCAATACGTCCAACCCGAGTGTAATGATGGCCGCAGGCCTGATTGCCCAGAAAGCGGTGGCCAAAGGGCTCAGCACCAAGCCCTGGGTGAAAACATCGCTGGCACCGGGTTCCAAGGTGGTCACCGATTACCTGCGGGTTGGCGGCTTCCAGGATGCGCTGAACGAACTCGGCTTTAACCTGGTGGGCTATGGCTGCACCACTTGCATCGGTAACTCCGGTCCCCTGCCGGACGAGGTGGAAAAGGCCATCAACGACGGCAACCTGACGGTGGCCTCCGTGCTTTCCGGCAACCGGAACTTTGAGGGTCGGGTACATCCCAACGTGAAAACCAACTGGCTGGCGTCACCGCCCTTGGTGGTCGCGTTTGCGCTGGCTGGTAACGTGCGGCTGGACCTGTCGAAAGACCCGCTGGGCACCGATAAAGCGGGCAATCCGGTCTATCTGAAAGACCTCTGGCCCAGCCAGCAGGAGATCGCCGAGGCCGTGGAGAAAGTCAAAACCGACATGTTCCACAAGGAATACGCCGAAGTCTTTGACGGCGATGCCACCTGGCAGGCCATCAAGGTGCCGGATAGCAAGGTTTACGAGTGGTCCGACAAGTCCACCTATATCCAGCATCCGCCCTTTTTCCAGGGCCTGAAAGAAGAGCCCGATGCCATTGAGGACATCAAGGACGCCAACATCCTGGCGATGCTGGGGGACTCGGTGACCACCGACCACATTTCTCCGGCCGGCTCGTTCAAGCCCGATTCACCAGCGGGTAAATACCTGCAGGAACACGGTGTGGAACCGAAGGATTTCAACTCCTACGGCTCTCGCCGGGGTAACCATGAAGTGATGATGCGCGGCACTTTTGCCAACGTGCGCATCCGGAACGAGATGCTGGACGGCGTCGAGGGTGGCTTCACCAAGTTTGTGCCCACTGGCGAACAGATGGCCATCTACGACGCGGCCATGGAGTATCAAAAGAAGGATACGCCGCTGGTGGTGGTTGCCGGTAAGGAATATGGCACCGGTTCAAGTCGTGACTGGGCAGCCAAGGGTACCCGACTGCTAGGCGTTCGTGCCGTCGTAGCTGAGAGCTATGAGCGTATCCACCGTTCCAACCTGATTGGTATGGGCGTGATGCCGCTGCAGTTTCCGGAAGGCACCGACCGCAAGAGCCTGAAGCTGACCGGTGAGGAAACCATCAGTATTGATGGCCTGTCTGGCGAGATCAAACCGGGCCAGACGTTGACCATGACGGTGAAATACAAAGACGGTTCAACCGAGACCTGCGATCTCAAGTCCCGGATTGATACGGCCAACGAGGCGATCTACTTCAAGCACGGCGGTATTCTTCACTATGTTGTGAGGGAGATGCTTCGCACGGCTTGAGAACAGGCCAGACCTAAACTTCAAAAAGTATAGAGAGACTATGACTGATCAACCGTTTCTGACAGATGTTAAGACCCTCCGCGAAAGGGCACGCAAACACATCGAGCAGGGCGCCGTCACCGAGGGGTACGGTGCAAACCGCGACAATGTGGTGAAAATTCTCAACGAAGCGCTGGCGACGGAAATCGTCTGCACACTGCGTTACAAGAGCCACTATTTCCGGGCAGAAGGCATTAACGCCAACGTCGCCGCCCAGGAATTTCTGGAGCACGCAGAACAGGAACAGCAACACGCTGACTGGCTGGCCGAGCGCATTGTGCAACTGGGCGGTAAACCCAACTTTTCACCGGAAGGGCTGCTAACCCGTTCCCACGCGGAATTTGTCGAGGGCGACACGCTCCGGGAAATGGTTGTGGAAGACCTGGTGGCGGAACGCATCGCCATCGACAGCTACCGGGAAATCGCCCGCTATCTTGGTGACCAGGACCCCACTTCACGTCGCATTATCGAGGATATCCTGGCCCAGGAAGAAGAGCATGCGGATGATATGGCTGGGTTGTTGGAAGGGTTAGATAGCTGATTGCAGTCCAGGACGCCTCAGCTCTATTTATTGCTGGGGCGTCTCAATAGATATCTGGAGCCAGAAAGTGGCACCGTGTCCCTCTGATGATTCAAAGCCTACACTGCCACCCATCTGCTCCATAATTTCTCTGGTGATCGCCAGACCAAGTCCGGTGCCGCCTTTGCGACGCGTGTCAGAGCTATCAGCCTGCGCGAATTTCTGGAAAATTCGTGGCCTGAAACTTTCTGGAACGCCAGGGCCCTGGTCCGTCACCCGAATCTGAAGGTGCTTTTCGTTTCTGACCAAACGCACGTCGACCCGGCCGTCATCAGGTGAGAACTTGATTGCATTGGATAGGAGATTTGCAAAGGCCTGTTCCAGGCGTGTTTGGTCTGCCCTGACAGAGGGAATCTCACGGGCGGCTTCAACCGTAATGGATAGGTTCCGGTTCAAAGCGTAGGAATTGAGGCGTTCAACTGAGTCTTCTATCGCGCTAAGCGGTGAAATCGTGGCGAATTCCATGGTCATCTTACCGGACACCAGTTTTTCCATATCCAGCAGATCATCTACCAAATGCTTGAGGTGATTGCTGTTTCGGTAGGCAATTGAAACCATCTTGGCAATTCTTTCCGGCAGTTCTCCCAGAGACCCCCCCTCAATCAATCCCAGAGAGCCGCTGATCGAGGTAAGAGGTGTTCGTAGCTCATGGCTGACGGTGGAAATGAATTCATTTTTCAAGCGTTCGGCTTTGGTTTGTTCCGAAATATCTTCCGTGATCAGCCAGATGACCGGATCGCTGTCTGTATTCTGTAACTCCAGGCCACGCAGCCGCACGGGAGCTACCGATTCACCGTGGGTGGGGTAATAGACTTGCACCGCGTCAAGCCGCAGTGTTTGATGCAGAGTTTTTAGAAGCCCCAACGGATCCGGTTGTGGCGCCCCATTAGCGTCAAAACTGTGCTCAAAAAAATCAATTGATAAAGTGTTGCTGCCAAAACGACCTCTGAATTCAGGATTGGCGCGGATTAACCGTCCGTCGCGGGCGCTGAACAGGCCTATACCGATGGGCGCAAACTCAAAAAGCCCCCAGAAGCGTATTTGCATTTGTCGCTCCCTGAGCATCAGATGAGTCAACCAGAACACGGCGCCGATGATGGTGGCAGCTACCAATAACAACGCGGATCGGAAAATCAATGGGTGCTCTGGTGCTGTTGGCCAGCTTCCGACAGGTTCGGCGAATAGTGTCCAAGTGGTGCCTGGCATCTTCAAAGTACTGGAAACCGGGTCTGTCCATTCGTCGCCCGAAGACCCGTAAAAAACGGCGTCGGTGTCTTTTGCATCGCTAGAAGCAGACAGCACGAACCTTAGTGTGCGTCTGGCCTCAACAAGGCCTGCTGTTTTATTGAGTTTACTCAGGTCCAGAATGACCGATATAACCCCCCAGAATTCATTGGAGTCTTCAATAAAAATTGGCACTCGGCTTGCCAGGCCTTTGCCGCCTTGGACCAGGTCAATGGGGCCTGTGAAAACCGCCCGGCGATTGCTTTTCAAGGCGGCTATCTGCTCTGGCGGAAGGCTTTGGCGAGTCAGGTCGAGACCGATGGCGGCCTCGTTGCCACGAAGCGGGTAAACATGGCGAATGACCAGATCTGGTGCCAAGCCAATATTTCTGAGGGCGGGTGCGAGCCTGAAAATCACCGGTGCCAGCTCATTGAATCGTTCATCGCCAATGTCCGGATCAATGGCTACATTCGCGGCCAGCCCCCAAACGGTTTGGACGTTCTGGAGTATCTCGGCTTGCAGGTTCAGGCTGATCTGATCGGCCCGGGCCTGCCAGAGTTGTTTTACGTCGGTTCGGTGTTGCTCAGTACTGGCACTATCCAGGCTGACAACAGCGGCAACTACGAGGCCTAGAACCCCTAGTCTTGCAATCCAGATAAACAGGGAGAAAACACCAATTGTCTTGTGCCTGATGACGTTGGCTCGCGTTTCGCTCATCATCAATGGCTCGGCTGCTTTGGCTCATTGGCTGGCAGTTCAACCCAGAAGTGAGCGCCATGATCATTGTAGGCGCCGATTTGTCCACCGAGCAGAAGCGTCAGCTCTCGACAGATGGCCAGCCCCAGCCCCGTCCCCTTGAATGCCCGGGTGGAGCCAGCCTCTGCCTGCGCGAATCGTTTGAAGAGTCTGGCTCTGAATTGTTCAGGAAATCCTTTGCCTTGATCGCTGACTGTCAGTCTGATTTGACCGGTTTCTGTTTTTTCGACCTGAATCCAAACCTCGCCATGTTCTGGTGAGAACTTTATGGCGTTACTGATGAAATTGTCCAGAATCTGCCTGAGTCGATGTGCGTCGGTGTAGACCTCGAGATGGCTGTCGCACTGTTCTACTAGCTTGACACCGCGCTCCTGGGCTGTCGTTTTGTTGGCTTGAATGGCCTGCTCAATAACGAATTTCAATGCATGGGTTTCAAACGCGACTGTCAGTTCGCCTGCCCTGAGCTTATTGAAGTCCAGTAAGTCCGAGATCAGCAATTGCAGACGCTCACCGTTGCGCAGCGCCAACTGAGTCATATCGGCTGCCTTTTCCGGCAGGACTCCGGTGACGCCGGACGTAACCAGCTTCAAAGCGCCATTCATGGACGTCAGCGGAGTGCGCAGTTCGTGGCTGACGTTGGAAATGAAGTCGTCCTGCATCTGGCTGATGGCGTCTCGCTCTGTTTGTAGATGATTGAACGCCATGGCCAGATTTCTGACTTCGGGCGGGCCGTTTTCCTCAAGCCGGGTCGAGGCGTCACTGGTGGCCGACATCTGGCGGATTCGCCGTGTTATCTGATCCAGTGGCTTCATTGCTGAGCGGGTCACCAGATAGCCCACTGGCAGAATAATCACCATGACGATCAAACTGAGCAAAAAGAACTGGTTGAACGACTGGACTGCCGGCGCGTTTGCTTTTTTCAGAGGCACGGCGCGAATAAACAGCCATCCAAGTCGTTCCAGGTGGCTGGTGGCATAAATCAGTCGCTCGCCATCCTTGGTGACGACTTCACCAAGCCCGAGGTTGGACATGGCTGCGTCAATCAGCGGGTCTTCTCCCGGGGATGGTAGAGGGCGAATGCCATCGACATTCTCTGACGATTCGACGTATAAAAAGTTTCCGATATCGATCACCAGAAACTGAGCTTCCTGGCGCTTGCTGATTCTGCGTGCATCGGGTGGAATCAGGCTGGAATTTGTCAGGTCGATGCTGCCAGCCAGAAAGCCCAGCAGGTCGCCGGCGTCGCTTTCGATTGGTGTTACGAATGAGAGCAGAGGTATACCGGTTGTTCGTCCGATAATGGGCTTGCTGATTACCGACTCCCGGTCTTCGAGAGCTCTGGCAAAGTGCGCGCGATCGGCGTAATTGGTGCCGATTCGACCCGGGACATACCGGTCCTCGGCAATGGCAGTTGCGCGTTCATCCAGAACCAATAAGCCATTAGAGAACATGTCTCGCAAAGCTGATCCACGACCAAGAAATGCATCAATCTGATCTATGGGCAGCAGATTTTTGCCATCGGTCAATGTTGTGCTGAAAGCTTCCAGCATCGCCACGCGGGTTTGCAGATTCTGACTGACCTGAGTTGAGAACCTTTGAGTTTCGTAAACCTGCTGCTCCGTCAGAATGTCCTGGAAATCCTGATTCAGTGCTCGATAAGCGGTCAGGGCGACCGCAATAATGGCGGTCAGGCCAAAAAGAACAATGATGATGGCGAGGCGGCTGCCAAGGGAAAGGCGTAACAAATCTGGTTTTCCTTCTGGAACTTCCGGGTAAATCTTGCTTTCATTGGAGAATAAACCAAAGTAACTGCCAAGTTTGTAAATTTGGGTGTCTGAAACACTATGTCCGAGCCGATTGTCAACGATGTTAGCGCAAAGCTGCAGGTTCTCCGGAAACGATTCGCCGACAAGGCGGCGGGAGAATTTGATGCGTTAGAAGAAATCGCCCGGTGCATTCGTGCCGGCGATGCGGACTGCGACCAGCTGGCAAAGAGCTACCGAATTCTTCATCGTCTCGCCGGCTCAGCAGGCACCTTCGGATTTCACAGTCTGGGCGATGAAGCGCGAGACCTCGAGTTGCTGGTCAAGTCCTTTGTCGATGACTGTTCTGACCTTTCATATGCCTTGTCGGTTCTCAATGAGGAGTTTCAGCGGCGCCTGACTGATTTACGTGGCTTTCTGGATGCTGGCGATGCCGCGGCAACGGAGCTTTTGTCAGCCAGACCTGAAGGTGTATACGGCGAGCCGCTTGTGCTGGTGATCGAGCCTGATGAGCAACAGGGCAGTTCACTTTCCGAAGGTCTTGTGCTTTATGGCTACCAGTCACTCTGGCTGCCTGACGTTAATAGCTGGCTCCGCGAGCCTGGCACTCAGCCTTCAGCAATCATTATTCGGGATGAGGTGTTCCTCAAAAGCAGTGACAGGCTATTCAGGTTCCTTCGTGATTTGCCGGTGATCTGCATCAGCGACACAGACTCCTACATCCAGCGATATACACTGGCAAACGCGGGCGCAGAGGCGTTCTTCCGCGAGCCCCTGAATCTTCCGATGATGACCGATCATCTGGAGCGCTTACTGACGGATCACGCCGACGCCGCCAGCGGTCGGGTGCTGATTGTCGATGATGATCCGGAGTTGATGGAGCACTATCGACTAGTGCTGACCAGCGGTGGCATGGACGTGCGTACGGCGAATGGAGATCCATCACTCCTGTTGCCGATACTGTCAGAATTTCGACCCGACATCGTTTTGATGGATGTTCAGATGGGTGATATTTCCGGTCCGGCTTTGGCCCGGATGTTACGGTTTGAACCCGAATGGCTGAGTCTCCCGATCGTGTATCTGTCAGCGGAGAGCAACCGCGAGATGCAATTGGAGGCTCTGGCCAAAGGCGGTGATGATTTTCTTACCAAGCCGGTGTCGGATTCGTTCCTGCTGCGTACCGTGCGCCGTCGCTGTTACCGGGCCAGACAGCTCGATAAACTGGTATCGCGGGATAGCTTGACCGGGCTGTTGAAACATTCGCTGGTCAAGACCGAAGTTTCCATAGAGCATGCGCGCTGTCAGCGTATGAAGCATTCATCGGCGGTCGCAATGCTGGATCTCGATCATTTCAAAAAGGTCAATGATACCCAGGGGCACCGTGCTGGCGACCTCGTAATCAAGGGGCTTGCCAACCTTTTACGACACAGGTTGCGAAAGACTGACATCATCGGTCGCTATGGCGGCGAGGAATTTATTGTAGCTTTGCCCGAGTGTTCCATTGCCCGCGCCGAGACTGTCCTTGCGGCCGTATGTGAGGATTTCTCGCGGATCGTCTTTGAGGGCAGCGGCGGCAAATTTTCTGTGACTCTGAGCGTGGGGTTGGCGGCGCTGTCGGATTATGGGCATCCGGAGGAAGCCATTGAAGCCGCTGACCAAGCGCTTTATCAGCGTAAACGTGCGGGCCGCAATGGCGTGACAACGGCTGCCTCGTGAAGAGTCGGCATGTAACGCTTCGGGGCGTGATTAGCCAACAGGAAGGTGAAGGCGAAAATGGAACAGAATGAACTGTTGAAACGTATTTTGTTGGTTGAGGACGAGGAAGATATCCGGGCGGTGGCGGAAGTGGCGCTGGAGACCGTTGGTGGCTTTAACCTTAAAGCCTGCGCCAGTGGGCAGGAAGCTCTGGAATCCATTACGGACTTTGCGCCTCAGCTGGTCATTCTGGACGTCATGATGCCCGGTATGGATGGCCCGGAAACGCTGAGAGCTATCCGGAAGCTGTCAGATTTCACAAGAACACCTGCGATTTTCATGACCGCCAAAGTGCAGTCTGACGAAATCGCCAGTTACCTGGCGGAAGGCGCTTTAAGCGTGATCCCCAAGCCCTTCGATCCTATGACACTGGCAGACCGGATACAGGAAATCTGGCGATCGTCATGAAGCATCGGTTAAGCTAGCCGCCTTTCTACACACCTGCTTTAGGGGCTATTCCATGCCATCTGATCAGACGTTGGACGAACTGCTGTCCAAACTAAACCTTGAAACCTCGCAAATAAAATGGCGTGAGCTGCAAACCTACTATGCCCGTGGGCATGTCGTGCGGGTTTCTGCGAATCTGGATTTGCTGGCGGTGGCGGCGGAGCTGGCGGCCGATAATAAGGCGACTTTTGAGCACTGGATGTCTCTTGGTCAGGTGGGGGAGGTTACCCCTGATCAGGCCCGCCATTGGTACGATGAGGATTCCGAGCTCTGGGCCCTGGTAGTTGCGCCATGGGTGCTGGTGCAGGACCGTAACGATCATGTTCTGCACTGAATCTGCCATCGCCAGCCCATGCTGACCGGCGCACTGCTGATCCTGGCCCCGCTGTTTCTTGGTTTTTCTCTCAGGCTGGAAAATCGTCGTCTAATGACGGTGATTCACCACCTGGTGGAATCTCTGGTGTATTTCATTCTCGCCCTTCTCGGGCTGGGCCTGGGCCAGATGAGCGGCTTGGCCGAGCAACTGGGTGGCATGGCGGTGCAGGTATCAGCCTTGGTGCTGGTGTTGCTGTTGGCAAATCTTGCCGGGCTCTGGTTGCTGCACCAGGTTCAGCCCATGGTGCCGGAAAGCACAGATTCCCCCGCTGTATCTCCGGGCTACAGCCGCCTGTTCCTGGCAGGATTGAAGCCGCTTCTGGCCGTTCTTGCTGGCGTGGTGGCAGGGTACTGGCTGTTGCCGGATCTGCCCATGGCCGAGGATCTGGCCACAGCCATGTTGATGCTGCTGCTGTTGTTGATTGGGCTGCAGCTGCGTAACGCCGGTCTGTCGCTGCGTCGCTTGCTGTTCAACCGCCACGGCATGGGCATTGCCCTGGTGCTGGCGGGCAGTTCATTGATCGGGGGGCTGGTTCTGGCGCCCATGCTGGATACCGGGCTTTATCAGTCTTTGGCGCTGGCTTCCGGTTTTGGCTGGTATTCCCTGTCCGGGATTGTGATCGGCGACGCCCTGGGCCCGGCCTGGGGCGGTGTGGCCTTTCTGAACGACGTGATCCGGGAAATCATTGCGCTGGCCATCATCCCGCTGTTGATCAGCCAGCGCCCGGCCATGGCCATTGGTTATGGGGGCGCTACCGCCATGGATTTCACCTTGCCGGTTATCCGCAGCAGCGGTGGGCTCAGCTGCGTGCCCGTGGCGATTGCGTCCGGGTTTATCCTGTCGTTTCTGTCACCGATATTGATGGCGGTGTTTCTGTCTCTCGCTGGCTGACGCCAGTCGCTGCATACCTTGTCTGCGCTCGCACACTAGATAAGAAATTTTCTTACATCGATCTTGTAATCGTCCGGGTCTACTGACTTTACAATCCGGTCCTGGGCACCGGGTTTGGCGAGATCCAGAGTGTCGACCGTAATCGGCATGCGAAACCGGGTGTTGTACATGATCCGGACCACTGGCAGGCGCTGGTCTTCTTCATTGGTTTCGATCACCACGCCCAGGCGGCCGCTTTCCAGCAGTACCAGGGAACCAATCGGATACAGGCCGACGCAACGGATAAATTCCTTGACCAGAACCGGGTCGAGATGTCCGTTGCTCCACTCCAGCAATTTTTTCAGGCCCTGGCTCGGGGTCATTCCCTTGTGGTAGACCCGGTCGGAGGTGATGGCATCGTAAACGTCGGTGATGGCCACCATTCGGCCGTAGATGGAAATGTCGTCACCCTTCAGCCCTTCCGGATAGCCGGAACCGTCCATCCGTTCATGGTGCTGCGCTGCGGTAATGATAGATAACTCGCCGATGCCCTCCGTTGCCTCGAGGAGGTTCCGGGAGTGTCGGGCGTGGGCTTTCATCACTTCGAATTCTTCCGGGGTTAGCCGGCCGGGTTTGTGAAGGATTTCGTCCGGAGTCAGAATCTTGCCGATGTCGTGGAGAAGGGCGCCCACAATGGTCTGATGCAGGGCATCCGGAGACAGCTTTCGGTAGTTGCCGAATAGCGACATCAGCACGCTGAGATTCACCGAATGCTCAAGCAGATATTTGTCCTTCTCGCGAATGCGGCCCAGGCAGCTCAGGGCGTTGGCATTGCGGAACACGGAGCTCTGGAGTTCATTGGCCAGTTGGTGAATGGGCGCTATATCAATGGCTTCGCCCTGTTCCACGTTGCCCATAAGGTCACCCACCAGCTCCTGGGCCTGGCTATGGACACGTTGGGCAAACCCCATTTCTTCTATTATCGGCACTTTTTTAAACAGGCCGGGGCTCAGCTCCCCTGCCCTTTCCAGTGCTGTCTCGTTGCGGTGATCGACCTCGCGGGCGGGCTCTGAATCCTGGGAATCCAGACCTTTAGAGACGTCGATATAGACAAAATCCACCCCCATCCGCTGGATTTTCCCGATGGTTTCCGCTTTTTTGATCACGCCACGCTTGCGCTGGGTATTGTGGGGAATCCAGTCGTTATTCAGGTCGGTGATGTACATGCCGACCCGAAGCGCCGATACGGGGATGCGTTTGATCATCGGGTCGGGAAAAACGTCCTCAGGCTGTTGTCATAGGTCGTAGCCAGAACCTCCTCCAACGGCAGTTCCTTTACCTCTGCGATTTTCTCCGCCACAAAGGGTATGTAAAACGGGGCGTTTTCTTTACCACGATAGGGCACCGGGGTCAGAAACGGCGAATCGGTTTCCAGCAGAATCTGCCCGATGGGCGCCATGCGCACGATATCCCGCACGTTTTCAGCCTTATTAAATGTCGTGATGCCATTAAAGCCCAGACACCAGCCCTGGTCCAGCGCGTATTGTGCCAGCCCCGGGCCGGAGGTAAAGCTGTGGATAACGCCCCGGCGCTTCAGGGTGGCTTCGAATTCTTTCAGGATGTCGATGGTGTCTTCATCAGCCTCCCGGCTGTGAATCACCACCGGCCGGTCTGTGTCGCAGGCAATCTGAAGCTGGCGGCGAAATACCTCCCGCTGGACATCACGATCGGCGGTATCGTAAAAATAATCCAGGCCGATCTCGCCCACCGCAACGATTTTTTCGTCGCCGGCGTGGGCGCGGATTTCCTCTTCGGCGGCATCGGAATATTTTTCCGAATCGTGAGGATGCACGCCCTGGGTACCGTAAACCCAGGGCGCCGCCTGGCTGAGTTCGCGCACGGTGGCCAGGTTTTCCGGGGATACCGCAATGGTGATCACCCGCTCGATGTTCACCCGTTGGGCTTCGGCCAGGGTTTCCTCAAGCGGACGATCCTTGAGGTAGTCCAGATGGCAGTGGGTTTCGATAATCGGCTGATCGAAAACAGGAATTTCGCGGCGTTTTTTACTCATTGTCGAATCTAACTCCATCGCAGCTCGGCCAATCACTGCTAACCTTTAAATAACGAAACGCTAGCTTACCAGCTTGTTCGATTATTCACCTGCATCGACGCAATAGGGGCCCCGAATGAATTCGAAAAACTTTGCTAAAAACTGGTGTTTTGACCCCAAAAAACACAGTTTCAAGGATTATCCATGTGAACTGGACGATGATGATGCGGCGCTGCCCGGACTGGAATCCAGTCTGGAGGAAATCGGTGAATTCCAGCGCAGGCTCTGGGCTAGGCGGGAAAAGGCGCTGCTGATCATCATTCAGGGCCCTGATACCAGCGGTAAGGACAGCCTGATTCGCACCCTAGCGACTTACGCAGACCCTGCCGGATTCCATGCCTGGTCTTTTGGTCGCCCGGAGGGTGCAGAGAAACGGCACGATTTCATCTGGCGAGTAACCCCGTTTCTGCCGGGGTTCGGTCAGATGGTTGCGTTTAACCGAAGCCACCACGAAGCCGTCATTGCGGAAAGGGTATGGCCAGTGCATGCCCCTGAAAGCTACAACTGGGAGAACCGATACCGCTCGATCCGGGATTTTGAAAGGCACCTGACCGAAGAAGGCACAACCCTGATCAAGATCTGGCTGAACTTATCGGAGGATGAACATCGCAGGCGACTTCTGAAACGCCTGGACAAACCACGGAAGCGGTGGAAATTTGATGAGTCTGATATTGATGGCTGGGAAAAGCGTAAACAATATAGTGACTTTGCCGAAGAGGCGATAGCCAGGACACACACGGACGACGCTCCCTGGTTTATCGTGCCCGGGGATCGAAAACCCCAGGCTCGGGCGATAGTCGCCAGGATTCTGGCGGAAAAACTGGAGCAGATGGCGCCGGAATACCCGAAAGAGCGCTCAGAGGTGCTCGAGAAGTACCGGCGCTTGCTGTCCGAAAACGGAGTAAGTTAGCGTGTTCAGCCCCGAAGGAGGTCGTTTGTGCACATAGCAATCATCGGTGGTGGTGTCGTTGGCGTTACGACAGCATATGAGCTCAACCGCCGGGGGCATCAGGTCACCGTTCTGGAGCGACACGGCATCGCTGGCAATGAAACCAGCAAGGCCAATGCCGCCCAGCGTTCCTATGGCGTAGTCTATCCGTGGGCAGACCCTGCCATGGTCAAAAAGGCTATTCCTTTTCTGCTGAAAAAAGACGGCCCGTTGAAAATGTCGGTGCCGCCGTCCCTGAATACCGTCAGGTTCCTGTTTGCCACCTTGCGTTATGCCTGGTCGCCCGGCCTGTTTGGCCTCAACAAGCGGGCCATGCTGCGCCTTGGTATCCACAGCCGTGAACGTTTTCTGGCGCTGGAGCAGGAACTGGGTCTGAATTTTGATGGCGGTCATCGGGGCCTGCTGCACCTGGCGAGCACCCCGGAAGCCCTGGAAGGTCACCGCCAGACACATCAACTGTTGAACGAACTCGGCATTGCGTCGTGTCTTCTTACCCCTGAACAGGTTCGCGAAGCGGAACCCGGGATGACCGGCAGCGGCCCACTCTACGGGGCACTGAGGTACAACACCGACGGCACCGGCGACTGCCATCTGTTTTCCCGCGAGTTGGCCGGGGTCTGCAAATCGAACGGCGTCAGTTTCCGCTACAACACCGAGGTCACCGACCTTATTGCCGACGATCAAAGAGTGACCCGCCTGGCTACCCGAGCGGTGAGCGGGTCGACGGAGATTCTTGATGCAGACGCGGTGGTGGTCTGTGCCGGCTGCTGGTCGGGCGAGTTAACCCGCGCCCTGGGTCTGAAACTGCCGATCTACCCGGTGAAAGGCTATAGCCTGACGGTGCCCCTGAAAGATCCGGGCCGCGGGCCTGTTTCCACCATCCACGACGACAATCTGAAAGTTGTCTCCACGCGCCTTGGAGACCGGCTGCGTGCCTCCGGTTTTGTGGAAATGGCCGATTTCAACCGTGATATTCCCGAGGCCCGCCTGGCTACAATTCGCAGGTCGGTAGAGTCCCGTTTTCCGGGGTGTGCCGACCTCGAAGCCGCCGAAACCTGGACCGGATTCCGCCCCATGACGCCGGATGGCCCGGCGATTATCGGCCGCGGACCCCGTAAAAACCTGTTCCTCAATACCGGTCATGGCACGTTTGGCTGGACTCTTTCAGCCGGCAGCGCAGACGTGATTGCGCAGGTGATTGACGGGGAGCCGCCAGCGGTAAACCTGGACCCATTCAGGCCAGGCCGGTTCCAGGAGTAGTGTCTTTGGTGCCTTTGGTGACTTTGATAACCCCGTCCCATGGCGACCGGTGGCAAACCCTGAATGACTGGCTTGGTGCGCACCGCGATTTCTGGCGACCTGCACCCTTCACCCAGCCAACTCCGGAATGGGCGCGCCACTGGCCAGAACTGGCCCGGCAGGTTGCCGGCCTCAGTGATGATGACTGTCAGCGGTTCGAAGACGACCCTCCTGCACTGGCGCGCATGCTGGAGACTCTGCTGCCGTCGCTGGCGCAAATGCAGAAATTAATCGCCTTGCCGTCACTGGCAGACGAGGCCCAGGCGCAGGCACTGACCCTGGCGGAGGTCCGGGCCCGGGACATGCCGGGCCGGAAACGGCTGCAGTCGGGTGCCTTTGCGGCCGCCGTGCGGCCACTGCATGGGCCGGTTGTCGACTGGTGCTGCGGTAAAGGGCACCTGGCCCGCACGCTTCTTACTGTCTGCGATCACCTGATCATCGGTTACGAATGGGATCCGGCGCTGGTAGAGGATGGCAACCGGCTGGTGCAGAGATACGGTGACCCAGTCACTCTGGTCCGCCAGGACGTCATGGCAGACGACCTGAGCCTGCCACCGGGCGCTCATGGCGTAGGTCTTCATGCCTGCGGCGACTTGCATCGACGATTGATGACGCAGGCGGTTCAGCAGAAACTGCCGAGGCTGAGCGTTGCGCCCTGTTGTTTTCATCTTTCTGTGAAATCGGACTATCAACCCCTTTCGCAAACCGCCCGTCAGTGGCCAGGTTGTCTCGATGTCACCAAGGCAGAACTGAAGCTGGCGGTCGAGGAAACGGTAACGGCGCCTGCCCGCGTGCGCAATCAGGTACAGACCTTTAGCCAGTGGCGCCTGGGATTCGATGGTCTTCAGAGAGAACTGCGCCAGGTGGATGAATACTTGCCGGTGCCGTCCCACCCTGGGTGGGTGGCCCGGGGAGATTTTGAGCAGTTCTGTCGCTGGGCTGCGGCGAAAAAACAGCTGGCTCTGCCAGAGAACGTTGATTTCGCAGTCTGGTATGAGCACGGTGCCCGACGACTGGCTCAGGTGCGGCGTCACGACCTGGTTCGCCACCTCTTCCGGCGGCCGCTCGAGCTCTGGCTGGTTCAGGACTATGCGCGGTTTCTTGAGGAACAGGGGTATCAGGTACGGCTTGGTACCTTCTGTGATCGGAATCTGACGCCGAGAAACATTCTGATTGACGCCGTTCTTGGCCAGTAGCGCGGGTTATGGCTCCCGGTAAACCACACTTTCCACGCAACCGTCCTTGAAATACACATAGGTCAGCTCGGTCAGGGCGCCGAAGTATTTGGTCTGATAGACCCAGGTTTCCTGGGGTGTGGGGTAGGTTTCCGGTGGTCGGCCGAAAGCTCTCAGCACGTGATCCCTGGTCATGCCTTTCACCACCTGCCCGCGGATCAGGTAGCGGCGCAGGTCTGTGGAGTTGATGAACCGGCAGGTGCCAGCTTGGGCCTCATTATCGGCTGCTTGCGCTTCGTTTTCTGCCGACTCCTCCGGTTCCGGACGTGCTGGCAGGTTCTGGCCAAAATTGCCGCCAATACGGTTGTCTTTAACGGTGATTCTTTCAGACTCATCGCCGCAGGGGCTGTCGGCAAACCGGACGCCGCTGTCGGTCTCGCAGCGGTAAATCTCGGCTGACACCGGCCCGCACATCAGCAGACCTGCGAGAATTAAACGTGTTCTGATCATGTCTGCGGTCCCGACAGGGCTTTAAAATACAGGTGCGCACTTTTTTTACTGAAGTTCAGGGTGTCGCCGGAATCAAACGCTACTTCAAATGATTGCTGATCCTCCCCGGTCACGGCCCCTGGCCCGAGTACGGCGTGATGAATGTTCTTCAGGGTCCAGACCGGTTGGTTGGCGGATTGCCGTGGTTGGGCGTTACCCTTGAGCGTGATGGATTCGTCGTTAGCGTAGCGCTCGGCTGTGGCAGTCAGCGGTGCCTCAAGAGTAAGCTCGCGCTGATCGGTTGTCCGCGCTTCCAGCCAACGGCCGAATTCCCAGGACAGATCGAAACAGAGTTCGCTGACGAACCGGCTGGGGCCGGTGTCTCCGTCCAAGTGGGGCTGGCCGCTGCCGGGCCGGGTGATCAGATGCAGATGGTGCCGGGTGCGGGTCATGGCGACATAGAGCAGGCGGCGCTCGCTCTCAAGAAAGGCTTTCACGTCGTCTTGCGATCGGGGGCTGTAGGGAAGGTATTTTTCCTGCAGTCCCGGCAGTATCACCGTCGACCACTCAAGCCCTTTGGTGCGGTGAATGGTGGAAAGCAGCACGCCGCCGGGCATTTTTTCGCCGGCCTGTTTTTTCTGGCCCGCCTGTTCTTTCAGGAGCTTCAAATGCGCCAGTGCGCCAGAGGCATCCAGATCCAGCGAGGCCAGATAGGCCCGGAAGCCCTGAACTGTCTCGATGCGCTCCTCGGCGGATTCGTGGGTCAGCGCCAGGCTGCGGATGCCCTCGTTCAGTTCCGTGGCGTCCGCATATTGGCTGATGACCTCTGCCACCGTGCCTTTATGCCCGTTCAGCCGCGCCAGGATTTCCCCCAGTTTGCGCAGCTTGCGGGCTGCCATGGGCGCCAGGGCGTCAAAATCCAGCGCCTGCAGCCGTTCATGCCAGCCCTCTGAAAATCCCGACAGAAAGCGGGCCAGCTGCTCAAGCTCCGGTTCCTTCAGGCCTACATGGGGAAAGCGCATCAGTTGGCGGGCGATAGCCAGCCGGTCCTCATCAGGCAGATTCGTCAGGCGGTTGGAAACCACGGCCAGCAGGCCGGTGATGGCCTGGACCTCGCGGCTGAACAGTGCGCCTTTGCCGGTATCAATACGGTAGGGAATCTGTTTTGCCAACAGCTTTAATTCAATGGGAACGCTCTGGCTCCAGACCCGGAACAGAATGGCGGTGTCGGCCAGTTGGGTCTCATCCATGGGTTCCAACAGCGCAAGCACCGTATCGCTGTCGCTTTCGTTCTCATGCAGCGTGATACCCGTGTCCGGGGTGGTGGGGTGAGAATGACACTGAACGTCCTTACGCCCGGTATTATGGCCGATCAGGTGATTGGCCAGCAGCGCCACCTGATGCCCATAACGGAAGGTATAACTCAGGGTCTGTTCCAACGGCTGGTCGAACTCTTGGCTGAAACGGGTGAGGATAAATTCGGGTTTGGCGCCACGGAACTCGTATATGGTCTGGTCCGGGTCGCCCACTACCGTCACCCGCGCCCGATCGCCTGCCACATAGCGCAGCAACAGATGCTGGATCTCGTTGGTGTCCTGGTACTCATCCACCAGAATCATGTCCATTTTGTTGCCTACCAGCCGCTGCAGGGACTGGTTCTGGTGAATGGCCATCACCGGTTCGTAAAGCATGTCGGCGTAGCTGATTCGGCTCTGGCTTTTGCGCCATTGCTCAAAGCTGTGGAACAGGTCGACCAGATAGCGGTGTTTGTCGGCGTAGCCCAGTTCCTCAAACACGATGTCGGCCGGGGACAGGGTGGTTTTCACCCTGTCGATGAAGTTCACGGCGGTTTCGACGAAGTCTTTTTTATTGCGCTTGATCTCATCGGCCAGATCTTCGGGCGCCAGCCGCCGGGTGAGCTGCCAGGCCTGGAAGCTGATTTCCTGATCGGTGAGTATCTTGTCAGAAAATCCCGGCAGGAAGCCTTCCCGCACGAAGCGTTTGTAAAGCCGAAACCCCATGGCGTGGTAGGTGCGAATTTCCGGCAGTCTCAGACCGGCATCACGGGTGACCTCCCGCAGTTTACGCTCGAAATCCACCCGGGCACTGCGGTTGAACATCAACACCAGCAGCCGGTCGGGATCGTGCCCCTGCTGCAGCAGATAGCGGATGCGCCAGGCCAGGGTGGAGGTTTTGCCACTGCCTGCAACGGCGGTGATAACGGCGTGGTCGAAACCCGCCGTGATAATGTCACGCTGTTCTTCGGTGAGAAACTCCGGAAGATCAGGTGTTGTAGATGGTAGGGTTTTCGTTGACATGGCGTTATTGTACGGAGCAATTGGCAACGCAGATAGCGGTCCGACATAATTGCCGCCACCCTGAATTTCGATGAGTTCTTTGTAAGGAGATATTTGCATGGCAACAACGGCTGAAGCGGTCAATGTTTTAGGCGAGAAGTTGGAAGTTTGTGGTACCGACCCGAAGACCGGGTTTTATCGTGACGGTTGCTGCAATACCGGCCCCGATGATCTGGGTGCCCACGTGGTCTGTGCGGTCGTGACTGAGGAGTTTCTCGAATACTCGAAATCGAAAGGTAATGACCTGAGTACGCCCCGGCCCGAATTTGGTTTCGACGGCCTGAAAGAGGGTGATTCCTGGTGTCTTTGCGCATCCCGCTGGCAGGAAGCGTTTGAAGCCGGTTCTGCACCGAGAGTCAAACTCAAGGCGACGCATCGTACAGCCCTGAAATACTCGACGCTGGATGATCTCAAACGTCACTCCATGGACCTGAGTTAACCACTTGGCCGAGTCATCAGAGCTGCCAGACATTGCTGCCTGGCAGCAGTTTCAACACCGATTGAAAGAAGCAGGACACCGTCGTCTTGTCCTGCTTGAAGGCGATCGTGAGGAGTCCCTGCGTTGGTTACAGCAATGTTTACCCGAACTGCCTGTGGCTCCCGGCGTCTGGGTGGGTCCGGAAAAGGCACCTGCCATTAAAGGTATAACGACCATACCTTCGAAGCAGGCCCGGCGTTGGCTGGGACAGGAGCTGAACTGTGTGGTCTGGGATGGCTGGCAGGGTAATCCGCCGGATGGGCTGGCGGCGCTGGCGGGCACTCTGACTGCCGGTGGCCTGCTGTTCTGGCTGATGCCGCCGCTGGCTGACTGGTCCACCTTTGAGGATCCGGACTATCGGCGGGTGGGGCTGGATGCGGCGAAAGACCACGGGTTTCTTGTGCGCCTGGCCCGCGTGCTTGCCGACGATTCTTCAGTTATTCGTTTCCAGCCGGGCAAAACGCCGTCGCCTCCGCCTGCTGAGCCGCAGGCTTCCAGCCAAGGGTTCCGGGTCGGTGCGACAGCCGAGCAAACCAGGCTGGTCGACGACATCGTAAAAGTTGGCCTGGGCCGCCGCCGCAGGCCGTTGGTAATCACCGCAGACCGTGGCCGCGGCAAGTCCGCCGCTTTGGGTATGGCGGCTGCGAAGCTGATTTTGGAAGGGCGGCAGCAGGTGGTGGTGACAGCGAATCAGGCGGCCGCTGCCGAGACGCTGCTGCAGCATGCGGAACCGGCAGTCAGCGAAGGTAAGGTCAGGTTTTTATCGTTCGAGGATCTTCTGGAACAACGCCCCCAGGCCGAGCTGATCATGGTGGATGAGGCTGCATCCCTACCGCCCTATCGGCTCAGGCAGATTCTGCTGGGTTGGCCAAGAGTGGTGTTTGCCACCACGATCCACGGCTATGAAGGTGCCGGAAGGGGGTTTTCGGTCCGGTTCCGGGGTGTGCTGGATAAAGAAACCCCGCATTGGCAGCAGGCCTCTCTCAAGGCGCCGATTCGCTGGGCAGAATCCGATCCTCTGGAACCGCTGATCAGCCGCCTGTTTCTGCTGGATGCCGAGGCGCCAGCGTATTCTCCGGAGTCAGCCGGGCCAAAGCAGGCGGCAATCATCGAACGCTGGTATCCCGGCAATGCCAGTGATGAGGAACTTCAGCAGTGTTTCGGGCTGTTGGTCGATGCCCACTACCGCACAACGCCTGCGGATCTCCGGCAGTGGATGGATGACCCGTCTGCCGTGAGTTGGCGGGCAACCATGAACGGGGTTGTGGTCGGGGTGCTCTGGGGCGCCGTCGAGGGTGGTCTGGATGACACCCTCGCGAATCAGGTCATGCTTGGTCAGCGACGGGTTCGTGGACATCTGCTGCCGCAGTCACTGGCGACCCACAGCGGGTTTGCGGTTGCCGCCCGGCAGCGACTCCTGCGGGTGGTGAGGGTAGCTGTTAATGCCCAAACCCGTCTGCAGGGCGTGGGCAGTGCCCTGGTTCGCGCGGCACAGGACCATGCCCGCGATGTCGGGCTGGATGCGCTGGGCACGAGTTTTGGTGGCAACTCTGAACTGGTGACTTTCTGGCAACGTAACGGTCTGATGCCGGTACGGCTCGGACTGACCCGCGAATCCAGTAGCGGCGAGTTGCCGCTGCAAATGCTAAGGGGCACATCAGAAGCAGGGCAGCGTCTGACGGATGATTTGCGCAAACGGTTGGCCAGACACTGGCTGACGCTCTTGCCTGCGGTCTGGCCTGACCTGAATCCGGACTTGTTATGGCAACTGATGGCAAACCTGCCCCCTGGTGAGCATCTTGATGAGGACGACCGGCGGGATCTGGACAGCTTTGCCTTCGGCCATCGCGGATTCGATCTGACCTTGCCGGTACTGCGCAGCCTGTCGCTGCAGAAGGGCGTTGCCGAATTAATGTCGGGTTCGACGGATAACCTGTCGCACCTGTGGGCGAGGTCAGTTCTGCAGGGGTGGGAATGGTCACGACTGCGGGGCAGTGAGTTGTGCCTGGGCCGGGAAGAAGGGGAAGCGCGCCTGCGTCTTGCGGTACAAAAACTTTTGCAAAACCGGCCCGACTTGTGATCCGCTCGATTTAATTCCGGGCGCCGGATAACCAGAATACGTCAATCCACGTTTTAACAGAGACCCGATACCATGGCCCAGGGAACCGGCACGTCATTTCTGAACAGTTCGCCCGCCCGTTTTTCAGCTGCCCTGATCCTGATTGCAGGCATTTTCCTGGCGGGTTGCGCTTCCAATGAACCCTCCAATCTTGTCCCGCAGGAGGCAACGGCAGCCAGCACGCCCCTGATGCAGGCGGTCAGCGCCGGAGATCTTGACCAGGTTGAAGCCCTGGCCAAATCAGGGGCTTCCCTCAATACCCTGACCGAAAAAGGCACGCCGCTGGAGGCTGCTGTCCGGGCGCGACAGGACCGTATTGCGTGGTTTTTGCTCAGTGAAGGTGCCGCCCCGGATCTGGCTGGCAGCGATAATGTAACGCCGCTGATGATTGCGGCGGCCGATGGCCAGCGCAGGCTGGTGCGATTGCTGCTCTCCGCGGGGGCCGATGTTAACGCCCGCGACAGCGAGGGCGTAACGCCGGTGCTTCTGGCGGCCCGCAATGGCCATCTGACGGTGGTCAAAGTACTGCTGGCGGCTGGTGCCAACGTCAATGTCAGCCAGAATGGCCGCTCACTTCTTATGCAGATTGTGGGGGGTGGCGATCTTCTTACCGCGGAAATGTTGTTAGCCGCCGGTGCCGATGTGAATTACCGCAATAGCGAGGGTGTGACAGCGCTGGACGTTGCCCGGGCTGAAAATCACCAGGATCTGGAAATGCTGCTGGTTCAGGCTGGCGCTGACATCTGATCAGATTTTACAGGAGTCAGGCCAGACCCATGGGGTCATTGGTGTCATCCAGTTCCGGTGAAAAATGGGACGCCACAACGTCTTCCGGAACCTCCGCAACCGAGCTGAATGACCAGCTCGGTGACTGGTCTTTATCAATCAGCCTTGCCCGGATGCCTTCCCGCAGATCCGGTCGCTGAGTGCAGCGGCTGGCCATGGCCAGTTCCATCCGGAAAATATCTTTCAGTGACATCTGCCGGCCTTTCTTTAACTGGGTCCAGACCAGCCAGGCAGTCACCGGGCAGCCGCCTCTGAGATTATCCATGGCGGCTTTCCACCAATCTGAGGTTTCCTCGGCCGCAAGCAACTGATCCACAACATCCGGCAGCTTGTCCCCGGCACTCAGTGCTGAAATCGTCTGCTCATGTCGGGCCAGCTGACTCTCGGGCAGCGCCCGATAATCAGGGTGCTCAAGCTGCTTGACCAGCCGGAACAGGCGGTTATCGTCTACGGCGCTTTCTCCCGTCCAGCGTTCCTGTTGCAGCCGTGCGACCAGCTCTTCGGCCTGGTTTGGCAACAGCGCCATATCCGCAAGCCCCACCCGCATCACATCGGACACGTTCAGTCGCGCGCCGGTCAGGCCCATGAACAGTCCCAGCCGGCCCGGCAGTCGATTGAGGAACCAACTGGCACCCACGTCCGGGAATAGACCGATACTGATCTCAGGCATCGCCACCACGGTGTCGGGCATCACCAGTCGATACCGGCTGGCGGTCAGCAATCCAAGGCCGCCACCCATTACCGCGCCGTGCGCCAGGGTAATCACCGGCTTGGGGAACCGATGAACGGTATAGTCCAGCCGGTATTCCCGGACGAAGTAATCCGCTGCTTTGGCGGAATCGCCGCTGTCCGATAGAGCCTCGTAAAGCTCGCGGATATTGCCGCCCGCGCAGAACCCACGGTCACCCGCCCCTCGCAGAATAACCATGCAGATATCCGGTGATTCTGCCCAGCCGTCCAGAGTTTGCTGAATCTGATCGATCATGCTGCCGGACAGAGCGTTCAGCGTTTTTGGCGAGTTCAGGGTGATCAGGCCAATTGAGCCCTGCTGGCAGGCAAGTTCTTCAACCAGAATGGACATGGGCAGATCTCCGGATCGGGTAAAGAGTGGTATTAATTCGAAAGCCGGGCGTATTCCTGAAGGTAAGTGACATTGTTCGCTGATATGTCACTTACCGAGCGGCTGTGTTATAAATTCCGGCGTTAATAACCATTGTAACTGCAGCCAGGTCTGGCAAAAGACGCTTCTGCTTCGCCAGCAGGCTGCGCTAAAAGAATGATGAGAGGGTAAAACCAATGAGCTTGAAACGCTACACCATTGCAGGTCTGTTTGTATTGGGTTCTTCCCTTCCGGCGATGTCTGTTGCCGCAGATGCGGAAGCGGGCAAGGCCAGGGCGGCAGTCTGTGCAGCCTGTCATGGCAAGAATGGTATCGCCCAGATTCCGGGCTATCCGAACCTTGCCGGCCAGAATGAGCAATACCTGGTTTCTTCCCTCAAGGCCTACAAGAACAAACAGCGCAGCGGGGGCCAAGCTGTCATCATGCAGGGCCAGGCCACTGGTCTGAGTGATGATGATATTGCCAACCTCGCCGCCTTCTACGCCGGTCTTCCCGCCGACGGCGGAAGCTGATCGGTTCAGTTATCAGCTGAAGGGGTCAGCTTTTTCGACTGATAATTCTGTAACTGGGTTCGTAGGCGCCAGAACCGGGCAGTTTCATCCGGTTCTGCGTCACGAATTCCTTTAGCATGTCTCCAAGCGGTATCAGCAGTGTCGGGTCCCCGGCGATTTCGAACGGGCCGTGTTCCTGCACCTGCTCTATTCCGCTTTCCTTCACGTTGCCTGCCACGATGCCGCTGAAAGCCTTTCGCAGGTTGGCAGCGATCAGGTGCGCCGGCTGGTCCCGATGCAGTTCCAGATCGCGCATCCGCTCATGAGTGGGTTCGAACGGTAACTGAAACACCGGATCAATTTTCAACATCCAGTTAAAGTAGTAGGCGTCCTGCATGGCCCGGCGGAAGGTTTCCACTTCGTGCATGCCGCGCTTCATGGTCTGTGCTACCCGGGCAGGATCATCAATAATGATTTCATACTTGCTTGCCGCTTCGTCGCCCAGGGCGTTGCGAATGAACTGGTCGATCATGTCGAAATATTCTGCATTTTCCTGCTGGCCGGTGAACACCACCGGGAAGGGCAGGTCGGCGTTATCCGGATGCAGCAGGATACCCAGCAGATACAGGATTTCTTCCGCTGTTCCCACGCCGCCAGGGAAAACAATCACGCCGTGCCCGGCACGCAGGAAAGCCTCCAGGCGTTTTTCGATATCCGGCAGGATCACCAGTTCGTTGACGATGGGGTTGGGTGCCTCGGCGCCGATAATGCCGGGCTCGGTCAGGCCGATGTAGCGGCCATCTTTCACCCGCTGTTTGGCATGGCCGATGGTCGCGCCTTTCATCGGGCCTTTCATGGCGCCGGGGCCGCAACCGGTGCAGATGCTCAGGCCGCGCAGGCCAAGCTGATGGCCTACCTCCTTGCTGTACTGGTATTCCCGTTCGTTAATCGAATGGCCGCCCCAGCAAACCACCAGGTCGGGCTTGCGACCGGCCTGCAGAACCCGGGCATTGCGCAGGATATGAAACACCAGATTGGTGATGCCTTCCGGCTCGTCCCGTTTGAAGCCCTCCGCGGACTGGGGAATGGAATAGGAGTAAATAATATCCCGTAAAACCGAAAACAGATGCTCGCGCATGGCCCGCAACATCTGCCCGTCGATAAAGGCGTGGGCCGGTGCGTTGATCAATTCCAGCTTCAGGCCCCGTGGCTGTGGTACCAGGCGAACGTCGAAATCCGCGTGGGCTTCCATCAGGGTTTTGCAGTCATCGGTTTCCACGCCGGTATTCAGCACGGCCAGGGCGCATTGACGGAACAGCTGGTAAAGCCCGCCTTCGCTTTTGTCCTTGAGTCGGTTGACCTCAAAGGTAGACAGAATTTCCAGGCTGCCCTCAGGTGATACAAGGGCATTGATTTTGGATGCGCTCATTCGTGGCAAAGACCTTTGAAAAATTCCTGAACGTTCTTGCTCAAAGCTTCGAGGTCATAGCCGCCTTCCTGAACCACCAGCGTCGGCAGCCCGGTGGAACGCACGTGGGTGCCCAGCCGGCAGAAGCCCTCTGAGCTGACTGAGACTTTTGCCTGGGGGTCGTTATGGTAGATATCGAAACCCAGGGCCAAAACCAGCACGTCAGGCTGGAAGAGCCGGACAGCGGCCAGCGCTTCATCAAGCCTGGCGAAGAAATCTTCCTCTGAGGAACCGTGGGGCATGGGCAGGTTGATGTTGTAACCGAAGCCTTCGCCTTCGCCGCGTTCTTCCTCGTAACCGGCAACCACCGGGTAGAAGTTGGTGGGGTCACCGTGAACAGACACGTAGAGCACATCGCTGCGATCGTAGAAGATTTCCTGGATGCCCTGGCCGTGATGCATGTCGGTATCCAGAATCGCGACCCGGCCATACCGGGATTTGAGATGCTCAGCGGCAATGGCGGCGTTGTTCAGGTAGCAGAAGCCCCCGGCAGCGTCTTTGCGGGCATGATGTCCCGGTGGGCGACAGACCGCGTAGGCATTTCTCTCACCGGCAATCAGGGCATCGGCCGCGCCAAGGGCGCTCTGGGCCGACCAGTAGGCCGCATCCCAGGTTTTTTCACCAATCGGGCAGCTGCCATCCGCCTGGTAACGCCCCGCTTCGGCAAGAATACCTTTCATGGCATTGGGCGAGCGCACCCAGAC